>ENA-UOJC01001739-UOJC01001739.1-human-gut-metagenome-genome-assembly--contig:-C104-NODE-1739-length-27305-cov-4.823413_pt1 | contig 27305 bp, 23 predicted proteins | sample MGYA00242339_ERZ723886 | MGnify/ENA metagenome assembly ERZ723886 | reverse complement strand
GATCCCGTGCATACGCGGCAGAGGTATGTCCCGAACAGCGCCGTTCTGACCTCAACCAGCTCTGCCATTCATCAATGGCGGCCGTGAGGCGTTCGTCCGCGTGAAAGCGAAGCTCCGGAGGAGGCGGTTCAAAAAAGTGAGCCATACGTACACGTCCAAAATAAAATCCGGGAAAGAGACTTTCTCGGATTCTACCTGAATGACGTTGAAATTTAAAGAATCGATTGACCCGTTTTCGCCCAGTCTTCGGAAAACGTCTTCAGACCGGAATCGGTCAGCGGGTGATGGTACAGCTGACGGATCACCTTCGGGGGCGCCGTGATGACATCGGCACCGATGCGACCCGCATTGATGATGTGTTCCGGGCTACGGACAGAAGCGACCAGCACCTGCGTCTTGAAGGCATCGTAATTGTCATAGACCTGTACGATGTCGGCGATCAACTGCATGCCGTTGACACCCAGATCGTCCAGACGGCCGACAAACGGAGAAACGAACGTCGCGCCGGCTTTGGCCGCCAGAATCGCCTGACCGCACGTAAAGCACAGCGTCACGTTGACCATCGTGCCTTCGGAAGACAGGGCGCGGCAGACCTTCAGTCCGTCCTGCGTCAGAGGAACCTTGATCGTCACGTTGCGCGCGATTTTGCGCAGGACTTCGGCTTCCTTCATCATGGTGTCGTAATCCAGCGCGGTGACTTCGGCGCTGACGGGACCCGGAACGATTTTGCAGACTTCCGCAATCAATTCCTTGAAGTTCATGCCCTGCTTCGCGGCCAGAGACGGGTTCGTCGTCACGCCGTCAACCATGCCGGTTGTCGCCAGTTCTTTGATTTCATTCAGATCGGCGGTATCGATAAAAAATTTCATTTGTGTCTCTCATCATAAAGTTAGTAAAGTGTGACTGGCTATAGAGTGTAAGGAAATGTCCGGCAAGAATCAATACAATAAACGGCGCATCCGCGTTTTGCTTCCCCTGCCGCTGGGGGGGGCTTATGACTATGCGTGGGAGGGGGATTCGCCCGTGCCGCCGGAAGGTTCATTCCTTCGGGTTCCCCTGGGGCGCCGCGGGATGACGGGCGTTTTGTGGAAGACGGGGGATCTTTCCGCCGACACTGTTCCCGACGAGCGCCTGCAGCCGGCCGGAGAGGTTTGTGAGCGTCCGCCGCTGAGCACGGAAAACCGGCGGTTTGTTGACTGGGTGGCCTCCTACACGCTCTTTCCGCCGGGGGCCGTTCTGAAAATGATGATGAGCGTTGACGACGTGTTTGAAGGCGTGGGTGAAACGTTCGGATATGTTGCCCTGAACACGGTTTCCCCGCTGTCTTCTGTCCGGATGACCGAGGCGCGGCGGAAGGTTCTGGCCGCCGTTTCGGACGTTCCCCGAAGCGCGGCGGAAATTGCGCGGCGGGCGGGCGTGTCCGCCGGCGTGGTCACCGGTCTGGCCGATGCGGGTCTTCTGAGCCGGGCACCTGTCGAAGCGTGCCGGTTTCATGCCCCGGATCCGGAACATCCCGGAGTCGACCTGTCGCCGGAACAGAAGGCGGCAGCGGCGGCTTTGAAAAGCGCCGTGGAAAACGGCTTCAGCGTCACCGTCCTGAACGGCGTGACGGGTTCGGGAAAAACGGAAGTTTATTTTGAAATGATTGCCGAAACACTCCGTCAGGGAAAGCAGGCGCTTGTGCTTCTGCCGGAAATCGGCCTGACGGGACAATGGCTTGACCGGTTCCGCCGCCGCTTCGGGACAGAGCCGGCTTTGTGGCATTCGGATTTGAGCGCAAAAAAACGCCGGGAAACCTGGAAAGCCGTCCTGAACGGGGAAATACGGGTGCTGGCGGGCGCGCGGTCGGCGCTGTTCCTTCCGTTCCCGGATCTGGGGCTTGTCATCGTGGACGAAGAGCATGATTCCTCGTACAAGCAGGAGGAGGGGGTGATCTACCATGCGCGCGACATGGCGGTCGTGCGCGGGATGATGTCCGGAGCTCCCGTGTTGCTGTCGTCGGCGACCCCGTCCCTGGAAACAATCGTCAACATCCGTAACGGCCGTTACCGTGAGGTTCTTCTTCCCTCCCGTTTCGGCGCGGCCCGGATGCCTTCCGTCCGTCTGGTTGACCTGCGGAAGAATCCTCCGCAGGATATGAACGGCCTGAAAAGTTTCCTGTCGCCGGTTCTTCTGGAGGAAATCAGCGGCGCTCTGACGCGCGGGGAACAGACGCTGCTGTTCCTGAACCGCCGCGGCTATGCTCCTCTGGTCGTGTGCCGCAAATGCGGCCACCGCTTCCAATGCACGCGCTGTTCCGCATGGTTGGTCGAACACCGGAACGGCCGCCGTCTGGAATGTCACCACTGCGGTTATTCTCTGCCGGTGCCCGAGGTCTGTCCCGTCTGCGGCGCGGCGGACGAGCTGACTTCCTGCGGGCCGGGGGTGGAGCGCATTGATGAGGAGATCCGCATACGTTTTCCCGAAGCCCGCCGCCTGACCGTAACAAGCGACCTGAACGCTTCGCCCCATCTGTTGCACGAAGCCGTCCGGCAGATCCGCGACCGTGAGGCGGATATCGTGATCGGTACCCAGATTCTGGCCAAAGGGCATCATTTCCCGGGTCTGACTCTTGTCGGCGTGGTTGATGCGGATCTCGGGCTGTCCGGAGGTGACCTGCGAGCCGGGGAAAGGACGTTCCAGATGCTGCATCAGGTGGCCGGCCGTGCGGGCCGCGCTGAAAAGGAAGGCTTCGTGTACCTGCAGACCTATGATACGGAAAACCGTGTCATTCATGCTTTGGCATCGGGTGAAACCGAAGCGTTTCTGGAGGCCGAAACCGAAGCCCGCGCGCTTTTGCACATGCCGCCGTTCGGACGGATGGCGGCGTTGGTTGTCAGCAGTGCAAAGCGCGAACGGGCCGAGCAGGGGGCGGCACATCTGGGACGATGTGCGCCTTACGGTCCGGGCATCCGGGTGCTGGGGCCCGCTCCGGCGCCTCTTGCTCTTTTAAGAGGGCGCTACCGCTACCGCCTTCTGCTTCAGACACAGAAGGACGTCCGGATACAGGACATCCTGCAACACTGGATGAAGGCCGCCGGGATGCCGCGCGATATCCGTGTTCAGATTGACATTGATCCCTACAGCTTTTTCTGAAGACATATCAGATTGTCCATGATGCAAAAACAGATCAGATTCTTTAAAATGGCCTCATATTTTGAGAACAGGGAAAGGAAAATATCATGAGTGAACAGATGAAAGCGACTTACACCGGCAATCTGGCCTGCGAAATCCGTCAGGCGTCGTCCCAGACGCTGATCTATACGGATGCCAATCCGAAACCGATACGGCAGGATGCTTTTTCGCCGACGGATCTTCTGGCATCGGCTCTGGCGGCGTGTACGCTGAGCATGATGGCCTTTGTGGCACAAAGAGAGGATATCGACCTGCATGACACGACAATTACCTATGAAAAGGAAATGGCGTCGAAGCCGGTCTCACGTGTTGGAAAAATCACGCTCCATATTGTTGTGCAGAGCAGCCGTCCGCTTGATGATGCCCTGCGCGCGAAGCTGGAAGCGGCCGCACGCGCGTGCCCTGTCCGCCAGAGCCTGCATCCGGATGTCGATGTGGTTGAGCATTTCGAATATCTGGTTTGATTTTCCGAAGGAAAACGAAAAAGGAGGCGAAAAGCCTCCTTTTTTGCTGTTTCCCGAATCTTTCATGCGGCTTCGGGAACCCGCTGAACTCCGGCATCATGGACGGGGAAATCAGCGGTATTCCCATTTAATGGTTCCCCCGTTGACGGAACATTTCTCAATCGCCGTCACCGCTTCGATCGGCAGGGGGTTGGTCGCGCTTGTCCATGAAAAAAGCTGGGCCGACACGCCTGTGCCGATCCACATCCGAATCAGCCCCGACGAACTGTCCGCACCCCATTCCGCCGTCGCGATGGAAACACAGGCGTCTGTCGGCAGACCCGTATATTCAATGGTGAAGGAACGTTCGGTCTGTCCGGAAATGGAACCTTTGCCAAAATTGATTTCGCCCCCGAACGGATTCGTCGTTCGTGTCCCGTTCCATGTTTCGTCGGTCAAAAGCCCCAGCTTGTAAGCTTCGGCACCGCTCAGTTCCAGAGTTTTGCGCTGAGAGGCGAACAGCGAGCGCATATTGGTCGTCAGCGTCTGCACCTGATCTATTGTTTTGTTGATTTTATTGCGGGTCATGGCGCGGGAGAACCCCGCAATGCCGCCGACGGTTAAAATACCGATAATCGCGAGGACGCCAATCATTTCAATAATGGATCGTCCGGATTCCCCGTGTTTCATGATATCTTCCTTTCCCGTCATTATCCTTATGTTCAGGATAGCCTTTTTATCTAGATTTTTCAATTACATCAAAGGACAGACGCTTTATTCCGAAAGATATATCCGCGTTTTTCGCGGCGGTCTGTAAATAACCCTTAAACTCTATGAAAAAATCCCTTATAGTACGACAGACATTATATTTCAAACGGAAACCAGAGTGAGCAGGGATTTCAACCGATTCAACCGCCGTCATCATACGTCGCCGAAACAAAGAACGACGCGTCCTGTAAAAATACAGCCGCCGACGTTCGCGGCGATTGATCTGGGAACGACAAACTGCCGCCTTCTGGTCGCTTCGCCGACACCGCACAGTTTCAACGTCAAGGAAACGTTTTCGCGCATTACCCGTCTGGGCGAAGGTCTGGTCGCCAGCGGCGTCCTGTCGGAACGTGCAATTAAAAGAACGATTTTTGCTCTGAAGCTCTGCGCCAAAAAGCTTGCGAAATACCGGCCCGCCAAAGCCCGTTATGTCGCGACCGAAGCTTGCCGCCGCGCCACGAACGGCGCGGAATTCATTCGCCGGGTTCGTGAGGAAACCGGACTGGATATGGAAATCATCTCTTTTGAAGAGGAATGCCGTCTTGGGGTCGCGGGATGCCTTCCCCTGATTAACCGGAATATCCGTCATGCGCTGGTCTTTGACATCGGCGGCGGCTCCACCGAAGTGTCATGGGCGAAAATCGACGGGGAAAACCGCGTTCATCTGGAAGGGACGCTTTCCTTTCCGCTGGGGGTTATTACCGTTTCCGAAGCTTTTACCGGAAAAGGCCTGTCATCGGCGGGGTACCGCGCCGTCGTGCGCAAGGTGCGTTCCTATCTGGAACCGTTCGAGGAAAAACACGCTGTTTTAAGGGCGATCGAGCAGGGCGATGTTCAGATGATCGGAACATCCGGCACGGTGACCACCATCGGCGCGTTCCATTTGGATCTGCCCTATTACAATCGTTCGGCCGTTGACGGACTGGCACTCAGCTATGACGATCTGGGCAAAGCCAAACGGCGGCTGGAAAAGCTGCCCTACGCGGAAAAGGTTGCCCATCCCTGCATCGGGCCGCAAAGGGCGGATCTGTCTCTGGCCGGGTGCGCCATTCTGCAGGGCATATGCGACATGTGGCCGATTGGTGAAATCACGGTCGCCGACCGGGGACTGCGCGAGGGGGTTCTGCTGGATCTGATGCAGTCCGAAGGCGGCAAGGTGGCGGGAGAAGGTGCAGCATGAAAAAACCGGCAGCCCATATGATTAAGAAACACGTCAGGACAGCGCGGGGGCGTCCTGTCGCCTCAACCCTCTGGCTTCAGCGGCAGCTGAACGATCCGTATGTGGCTCTGGCAAAAAAAGAGGGATACCGGGCGCGCTCGGCCTTCAAGCTGATTGAGCTGGACGACAAATTCGGTTTCCTGAAGCCGGGAAAATGCGTCGTTGACCTGGGTGCGGCGCCGGGCGGATGGACGCAGATCGCGGTCGAACGGGTGAAATCCACGCCGGAAAACCCGACGGTGGTCGGGCTGGATTTGCTGGAAATGGATGCTCTGCCGGGGGCGAAGACGACACAGCTGGATTTTCTGGACGACACGGCGCCGGACGTGCTGAAGGAAATGCTCGGCGGCCGGAAGGCGGACGTCGTGCTGAGCGATATGGCGCCGAATACGACCGGCATGAAAAATACGGATCACCTGCGGATCATGTACCTTCTGGAAACGGCTTATGCTTTCGCGTGCGAGATTTTAAACCCGGGCGGCACATTCGTCGCCAAAATCTTTCAGGGCGGAACGGAAGGACAGCTTCTGGCCGAAATGAAGCGGCGGTTTGAAACTGTCAAACATGCCAAACCACCCGCCAGCCGGAAGGAATCATCGGACTTATATGTTGTTGCGCTAGGATTGAAAGGATAACGGAACAAGAGTCTTCCCGCGCGTCTGGCGAGCGCCGCCGAACTGTTGGATCTCCTTTTCACCTTCCGCAAACCCGCGGACGGCATCATCAACGACTATATGCGTTCCCGGCGCTACATCGGAAGCAAAGACCGCCGCTGGATTGCGGATACGGTCTGGCGGGTTTTGCGGCATTACGGACGGTTCGTCCGGTCGTCTCCCGTTCTGGACGGAAGACGTGCGGTTCTGCTCCTTCTGCGGATGGAAGGCGAAGACCCCGCCACATTTCTGACGGGCGAGCCGTATGCGCTTTCCCCTTTGACTGAAGAGGAAAAGGATTTCCTTGCGGGGCTTCCGGAAACGTGGCCGGGATCCGAAGCCGAATGCCCGGAGTGGCTGTCCGGCGACATTTCCCGGGAAGACCTGGCGGCTCTGACGGAGGAGGCGCCTCTGGATCTGAGGGTAAACCTTCTGAAGGCGTCCCGCGCCGATGTTCTGGCGGCTCTGCGGCAGGAAGGGATTGAGGCCGAAGAAACGCCTCTTTCGCCGGTCGGTCTTCGCGTGAAGGGGCGCGTTCCGGTGACGGGAACGGCTCCGTTTGCCGACGGATGGATCGACATTCAGGACGAAGGGTCGCAGATTGTTTCTTTGATGACACGGGCGGAACCGGGACAAACGGTTATGGACTGGTGCGCGGGGGCGGGCGGAAAAACGCTGGCGCTGTCGGCGATGATGGAAAACCGCGGCACGATTTATGCCGCCGATATTGACGCCCGGCGGTTAAAAGACCTTCCGGAACGGGCGCGCCGAGCCGGGTGCCGGAATGTCATTCTTTTGGACGGTTATGCGCATTTGAAAAAATACGATCTGGTTCTGGTTGATGCTCCGTGTTCGGGAATCGGGACATGGCGGCGCGCTCCGGACGCGCGGTGGCGCATGACGGCGGAAAGCGTTGCCGGATTGATCCGGACGCAGGCGGAAATTCTGGAAAAAGCCGCCGAAGCCGTCAAGCCGGGCGGCCGCCTGTTTTATATTACCTGCTCTTTGTACCGGGAGGAAAATGAAGCGCAGATTGAGCGTTTTTTGAAGGCTCACCCCGAATTTGAACAGGAAGACCTGTCCCCGGTTTTTGAAGCCCTCACCGGTTCGGAAATCACCGGGCCGGTATGCCGCCTGTCTCCGTCGGTCTGTAAAACAGACGGTTTTTTCGCGGCCTCCATGAAACGCCGTCAGAGTGTCCGGGGCTAGAATTTCATTTCATACTGTTCATTGCGAAACACGATGTTGCGGAGCCGGCCTGTTTGTTTGGGGACCAGGGGGAGAATTTCCCTTTTCAGGATTTTCAGGCCGTTTTCAACGTATTCAATGTAATCAGACGTATCGATAAAGTAATTCCGGAAAGCGTCCCGGATGCTTTTACCGATACGGTCATCGTTCGTGCGAACCAGAACGATATCATCTTCGGGATAATCTTTTTCCATTTGGAAATAAACGTCGTTGGCGGAGGCCAGTGATTTAAAAACGTGTGCTTCAAGCCGGGGCTTTTTCCGGCCGTTGAAAATAAAATGAAGAATGACATTGTTGCGCCGGTCAATGATTACTTTTTTCATGGCCTTCAGCTGTTTCAGTCGGTGCAGAAGCGCGATGTTCTTTTCAAGGGTTTCAAAACGGCGAACCAGTTCATCGTCTGTCATGTCCGCATAGCAGGAGCTCTGGTTTTCGCATGTGCGGGCGATAATTTCGCTGGTCAGCCGGAAAAATTCCTTTTGATTTTCGTCGCCTTTATCAAATTTTGTCAGGTTATTCGTCAGATTCCCGGCCACTTCGACCGCCGTCGCCCAGGCATGCTGATAAATCGTGCGGTATTGAATTTCCAGAAGCAGGCCGTCCCAAAGATTTGAACGGTCAGAGGCCGGGCGGCTGTGATATTCGTATTCGTCATGTACACCCCGATAGCCGGATTTTTTCGGATTCCGCACATAGTCATATGTTCTCTTCAGCCGATGCTTCATCCTTGGAGCTTTATGCAGACCGTTGATAAAATCTATCATGGCGTCATAATTTTTGAAAATCAGGCGGCAGCCCGCAATGTCATGCATGGTTGTCAGAGCCATTTTCGGCTCGCGCAGAAGCTTGTCGTAGATCGTGTTCCGGCGCTTCAGACGCTGAACAAAAACAACATCTTCTTTTTTCGCCTGATTCCGAAGGATAACCTGCCATGTATTGAGAATATGAGTGTGAGAGGCTCGCCGGTTTTCAATGATTTTCTCATCTTCGGGAAGGCAGGGGGAACCGTTTTTCAGAGCCTTGCGAATGCGCCGCGCGGCGGCGTTGCAGGCCGACACAGAGTAGTGCGGAGATATACTGCGCCGGTCATTCCGGGATATCGGGGCATTCTTTGCGGAAGTACGGTTTTGTTCAATCATGCTGGAATCCGGAAAAAGTTCAATGGCGGATTCTTTCAGTCTAATGGATTTTTAGGGAAAAATCATTTAAAAATACAATTAATGCAAGCGTGCCGACATGTTCTCCCCCAGCCTTTTGCGTATAAGGATTCCGGCCGGGCGGAAAGAGGGCGGGAAAAAGGCCGCCGGTTTTTTCCCGGCGGCTCGAAGGAATTACTTTTCAAAATTGTCCGCGACATAACGGTTCAGAAGCATCACGCCGTAACCGGTTGCGCCTTTGGCCGCCAGAGGCTTGTCTTTTTTGCAGTGTGTCACACCCGCAATGTCCAGATGCGCCCATTTGGTGTCCGGCTTGACAAAGCGCTTCAGGAAAGTGGCTGCAATGATGCTGCCGGCCTCACGTCCTTTGGAACCGACGTTCTGGATGTCGGCCACGTCGGACAGAATCTGTTCGTCGAACAGTTCGTCCATCGGCATGCGCCACAGCTTTTCTCCGGTTTCCTCCGCCGCTTTTTCCAGATTCCCGGCCAGGGTATCATCATTCGAGAACAGACCCGCATAATCACTGCCCAGGGAAACGATGATCGCGCCGGTCAGAGTCGCCAGATCAATCAGAACCTGCGGTTTGAAGCGTTCCTGAGCATACCACATGGCGTCGCCCAGAATCAGCCGACCTTCGGCGTCCGTATTGACGACTTCAACCGTCAGCCCGGACAGCGACTTAACAACGTCGCCCGGACGCTGCGCTGTACCCGAAGGCATGTTTTCGACCAGAGCCATAATTGCCGCGGCATTGACCTTAGCCTTGCGCATGGCCAGAGCCTGCATCGTTCCCAGAGCAACCGCCGCACCGGCCATATCGTCCTTCATTTCTTCCATGCCGGTGGCGGGTTTCAGGCTGATGCCGCCGGAATCAAAGCAGACGCCCTTGCCAACGAAAACGACGGGAACATCCTTTGAAGCCGCGCCCTTCCACTGTACAACGGCCAGGCGGGGCGGGTTGGCCGATCCCTGCGCAACGCCCAGCATCATATCGAAGCCTTTGGCCTTCAGCTGTGCCTGATCGTAAATTTCGACGACCAGCCCGTATTTCTGAAGCTCCTCAACCCGTTTCGAGAAATTAACGGGCGTGACGACATTCGCCGGTTCATTCACCAGATCGCGCGCCGTGTAAACACCCTTGGCCACGGCTGTCAGCGGTTCGTAAGCGTTCTGAGCCGACTGAGCATTCGCCGTCAGGATGTAAAGTTCTTCAAGCGTGACGGGCTTTTTCTGAATCGTCTTGTGCTTGACAAAGCGGTAGGACGCCAGCTTTGCCCCGAAAGCAACATACGGCGCGGGCAGGTCGTCAACCGCGAAATCCGCCGTTTTCTCGCCGCAGGTCAGAAGAGCACCGACCGCCGCCGCGCCGACCTTCTGAGCCGTCAGGTCATTCATCTCGCTCTTTTTGCCCAACCCGACGCAGACCAGACGCTTGACGGAAAGTTTGTCCGGAGCAACAACAATGAAAAGATCACCGGCCTTACCGGTGAAATCTTCAATCTTCAGAGCCTTTGTCAAAGCGCCCTTCATCAGAAGATCGATTTTTTTGGCCGTCTTTGACAGGGTCAGTTCGTCGTAAACGCCGACGATCAACGCGCCGTCGCTCGGGATTTCAGTTTTTTTAAACAGGATTTTCATAACGTTTCCGTCCGCTGATAGATGTTAACAAAAAAAGTGCCCTCAGCATACACCCGCTTTCATTTAATTCAAAGCAGGCAATGCGGCTTTTTTTATGTTTTTTAAGGCGGTTGTTTTGAAAATCACGTGCATAACGCGGCTAATTTTGATAATACATGAGGAAGTAAGTTTGGCGCGGAGCTTTTGGAATGTCAGATACACCCTATGAAGAGGCGGAGGATTTTTTTGACCCCCCGGAGGAACGGGAGTGGTTGCTGTACGCCCTGCTCCTGGACGGGAAGGGGAGCGGCCGGAGCCTGACGGCCGGAGAAGTCAACGCCTGGAAGCCGGAGGACGGCGTCCTGTGGATGCACATGGATCTGTCCGTGTCGGGCACGCATGACTGGATGCTGAATAAAAGCGGCATTGATCCTCTGGTGCTGGAAGCCCTTCTGGAGGATGAGGAACCCCGCCCGCGCTGTATGCCTTTCGGCGACAACCTGCTTTTGTTTTTGCGCGCGATCAACCTGAACCCCGGGGAAGAACCCGATGACATGATTTCGTTGCGCATCTGGTGTGAAAAAAGCCGCATCCTCACCTTGCGCGAAACGCCGCTGTCGACAATGCGCGACATTGACCGCAAGCTGATTACCGGAGTCGGGCCGAAGTCCGTCGGTGAAATGCTGGACGAAGTCTGTTCGACAACGCTGGATCGCATTGTTGTGGCCGTGGCTGACGTCGAATTTACGATCGATCATCTGGAAGACAAAATCATTGAGGAAAGCGACGATGACGACGACCTGATGGGGCCGCTGTCCGAAGCCCGCCGAAAGCTTTCCGAAATGCGGCGCTACCTGTCGCCGCAACGCGACGCCATGGAAATGCTTCCGCGCCAGCTGATGTCCTGGCTGAACAAGGAAAACCAGTACCAGTTGCGCGAAAACGCGAACCGCATGCTCCGCATCATTGAAGACATTGACAGCCTGCGCGAGCGCGCTTCAATCAACATGGACGAACTGGCCAGCCAGATGCGCGAGGAAACCCAGGAAAACATGTATATGCTGTCCGTCCTGGCGGCGGTATTCATTCCCTTGACGTTCATTACGGGGCTGATGGGAATGAACGTCGGCGGTATCCCGTTCGGAGAGCATGAACACGGCTTCCTGATTGTTACGGGACTGATGTTCCTGTTCGGCGTTATCCTGATGATTCTTTTCAAACGCCTGAAATGGTATTAGGTCCGGCATGGCAGATACGGAAGACATTATGAACGAAACGACACATGTCCGCCCGGCTTCCCCCGAAAGCATTGCCGAAGGGGCCGCGCTGATTCGTGCGGGGAAACGGGTGGCGTTTCCGACAGAAACGGTGTACGGGCTGGGGGCAAACGCTCTGGACGACCGAGCCGTTGCGTCGATTTTTGAAGCCAAGGGACGGCCGCAGTTCAATCCGCTGATCGCCCATGTTCCTGATTTTTCATGGGTTTCGGGCTTTGCCGAAGTGACGGAAACAGCGGCGCGCCTGGCCGGACAGTTCTGGCCGGGGCCAATGACGCTGGTCATGAAGCGGCGTCCGGACTGCCCGGTTTCCTATCTGGTCAGCGCGGGACTGGACACGGTGGCTGTGCGTCTGCCGGGGCATGCGACGGCGCGGGCGTTGATCGAAAAGGCGGGTGTCCCTGTCGCGGCGCCAAGCGCCAATATTTCCGGCACCGTCAGTCCGACAACGGCCGAACACGTACGGCAGGGACTGGCCGGGCGCGTTTCTCTGATTATTGACGGCGGTCCCTGTCGGGTCGGCGTTGAATCGACCGTATTGGACGTGACGGGCGACATTCCCGTCCTGCTTCGTGCGGGCGGCCTGACCGTCGAGGAGATCCGCAGCGTGACCGGGGATGTCCTGTTCCCGGAGAAGGATCCCGAACTGCCGCGTTCCCCGGGACAGCTGTCCAGCCATTACGCCCCGTCGCTTCCCGTCCGCCTGAACGCTTCCGAAGCCCGGGAAGGCGAAGCGCTTCTGGGGTTCGGCCCGGCGGAAGGAGCCGTTCTGAACCTCAGCCCGTCCGGGGATTTGAAAGAAGCGGCCGCCCACCTGTTCGCCTTCATGCGCGCCCTGGATAAAAAAGAATTTTCCGGCATTGCCGTCATGCCCGTTCCGACCGACGGCCTCGGCCTTGCCATCAACGACAGACTGAAACGGGCGGCCTGTCCGCACCGCGTCACACAACGGAGTTAGGAGACCTTATGCTTGAACTTCCCCTTGAACTGGAACAGAAAATCACCGAAATCGCCGGCGCAGACAATTTTTTCACCTTTGCGCCCGCCCCGGGGAAAAAGGACGCCGGTTGCAGAATCGTCCGTCCCGGTTCTGTCGAAGGGCTGTCCGAAATTGTCCGTCTGTGTTCCGCCGCGCGTGTCCCGATGTACCCGTCGGGGGGGCGTGCTGAAAGCCTGCCCGAAGCCTGCAGAGCCATGCTTGTTCTTTCCCTGGAACGTTTGAACAGGGTTCTGGACGTTGATCTGGTCGCGCGGACAATAACGCTGGAAGCGGGATGCACGTTTGCAGACGCCCGCCGTGCCGCGGATGAGGCGGGCTTCCTGTTCCCGCTGTACATGAACGCCGCGGACGAAGCGCAAGTCGGAAGCCGCCTTGCCTCCAATGTCATTCATACGGCGGCGTCCCGTTACGGCGCACCGAAAGACCTGACGCTTGGTTTGCGGCTTGTGTTGCCGGACGGAACGATACGGGACGGCCTGAAGAATTATGCAAACGCCGAAGCGGATACGATGAAAAACCTGTTTGTCGGCAGTCAGGGGCGGCTGGGCTTTATTGCCGGCGCGACCCTGAAGCTTCATCCGAAACCGGTCGAGGTGCGCCGGATGTTGTGCGGGATGCCGAACGTCGCGGGCGTGCCGAAGCTGTTCGCGCTGTCACAGCATCTGGGGGCAACCCTTCTGACCGGATTTGACCTTTTTTCCAAAAACGGTTTCGACCGGATGCGCACCCGCAGTGAGGCCGTTAAAAATCCGCTGTCAGAGGAATGCGCCTGGTATGTCCTGATCGAGCTGTCCTCAACGGTTCAGAATGATCGTCTTCCGGCGTTCCTGAACGAGCTGAAAAACGAGGCCGTACAGAAAGGGCTGATCCGTGAGGCGTTCTGTGAAAGCAACGGAGAATTGGCCGTTCTGAGCGATGCTGTGAGAGGATTGGCTCATCCGTCCGCGCCGGCCATAACGCGGGAAGCGAACGTCCCCGTGTCAAAAGTGGCGGAGACCGTCGGGCGTCTGGCTTTGCAGATGCAGTACTCCTTTCCTTCCTTTATGTTTATGCCGATGGCGCGGGTCGGTGAAGGAGCGCTTTTCCTGAACGTTCAGCCGACTGAAAGCGGAAAAGGCGGAGAAATTTTGACCGAAGAAGGGAAATTGTATACACTTTTCGACGAAACCGTGCGTCAGGCGGGCGGGTCTCTGGCGGAACAGCAGGACGCGCCGTCGCCGGATCATCCGTTGTCCGGTGTTCCCGAAGCAATGGACATGTTCCGCGCCGTGCGGATGTCTTTCGACCCCTACGGCCTTATGAAGCCGGAAAAAAAATAGGAAGAGGCATTTATGAAGCTGATCGCAACAAATGTGCTGGCCGAAAAGCTGGTTATGTCCGTCAACGAAACGGAAACCCTGCTTCAGATGCTGGATTTTTCGTCAACGGACATCTCGTTGCTGGCGTCCTGCCGGGCGGCGATCTTCAAAAAGCTGGACGGGGTGGCGCAGGAACTGGCGGAAAAAATGCCCCTTTATCCCGAATTGGCTCAGCTGATCAGCGATATTTCGTCACCGGAGGCCTTTCCGAAGGCGGTTCGCGATTTTCTGCGCGATTATTTCGGCGGAAGCTGTGATGAAGCCTACATTAATTCGCGTACCCGTCTGGGCGCACTGTTCTTTCGTTTCGATGTTCCGCCGAAAGTTTTCCTGCCTCTGTCGACATATCTGCAGCATCGGCTGGAAGTTGAAATCATCCAGATTGTCGGCAAGACAGACGCCGGAATGCTGGCGGCGGCGGCTCTGCGCAAATACATGCGGCTGGACAACCTGCTGATCACGACGGCATTCCTGCATGCGAAACTCCGAGCCGAAGCTGCCGAGGAAAGCAAGCTGGGGGCCTATGCCGCAATGCTGGAAAAGAAAGTCGAACGCCTGACGCAGTCTCTGGAGGACATGTCGCAGAAGGATACGCTGACGGGGCTTTATAATCCGCGCGGTTTTTATGATAATCTGTACCGCGAGCTGAGCAACGCGAAGCGCCACAAGTGGGCTGTCTGTGTCGTTTATTTCGATTTCAACGGGTTCCGCGAATTCAATGAAACCGAAGGCCGCCGGGTGGGGGACAAGCTTCTGAACATCATGGCGGCGACGCTGGCGGACACATATCGTGAAACAGATATTCTGTGCCGGTACCGCGGTGACGAATTCTGTGTCATCATGCCCAACACGGTGGCTTCGGACGCCCGCAAAGTCTGCAAGCGCGTCATCGAAAAATTCCGCCAGCGCAGCACGTACGGGCTGGCGTTCTGCATCGGCCTGGCGCAGACGGGGCCGGTTGATTTCATGTCGGCGGACGACCTTCTGTATACGGCCAACGAAAACGTCAAAATCGCCCAAAGCGCCATTACCGATAAAAGCGAATTTTTCCTGAAGGGCTGAGCCTTAAAGAAAGCCTTGCGAAACAGCGCTTTTGCCGCTATGGTTTCCTCGCAGGAAAAGGTGGGGGAAAAATGTCTTTTTTCAGAAAATCAAAAAACAGAGATCTGCCTTCTCTGAACAGAGAAAACATGCAGATGGTTCGGCGCGTGTGGAAGGACTACATCGCCGATAAATGGAAGATGCTTTCCTTTTCGATCGTTCTGATGCTGATCGGCGCCAGCTTTGACGCCCTGCTGGTTCGCATGATGCAGCCGGTTTTCGACGAAGTGTTCATTGATAAAAACCGGGCTGCGCTGGGCGTCATCGGTGTTCAGATTCTGGTGCTTTATCTGGTGAAGGGGCTGGCGACCTACGGCCAGAGCCTGACCATGACGAAAATCAGCATCCGCATCATTACAGACATGCAGATGGATGTTTTCAAGCGCATTATCCGGATGGACAATGCCTTTTTTCACAACCGTTCAACGGGCGACGTCATTTCCCACTTTACTGTGGACGTTGCCATGATCAAGGATGCCGTTCTGAACAGCCTGACAACACTGGTCAAGGATTCCGCCACGGTTTTCTTCCTGATCGTCCTGATGTTCGTGAAATCGTTTGAAATGGCGTGCGTCATGTTCATTGTTTTTCCGCTGGGCATGGCACCGGTTGTATACTGCGGCCGGAAAATGCGCGGCAAGACTAAAAAAATGCAGGAAATTTACGGCCTGCTGTACAACGTGCTGGCACAGTCATTCCAGGGGATTAAAATCGTCAAATCCTACTGCACCGAGGAAAAGGAAACGCAGAACCTCAGGAACTCCATTGATCGGATGAACAAAATCGTTTACAGCATGACGCGGCTGGCCAGTCTGCAAAGTCCTCTGATGGAATTTTTCGGCGGCATCGCGATGGCCGGAACATTGGGGTACGGCGGATACAAGATTCTGCAGGGTCAAATGACGCCGGGTGATTTCATGGTTTTTCTGCTGGCGATTGTCGCGGCGTATAAACCCATGAAAAACATTGCCAACCTGCATATGCGGATGCAAATGGGCATTGCGTCCATGCAGCGGCTGTTCGGCATGATGGACATTGAACCGACCATTGTCGATGTGCCGGGCGCAGGGACACTGAAGGTGACCGAGGGGCGGGTGGAAGCCCGTCATATCCGTTTTTCGTATGACGGCGAACAGGAGATTCTGAAAGACGTTTCCATGACCGCCTTGCCGGGGCAAACGGTTGCGGTTGTCGGCCACAGCGGTTCGGGCAAATCGACCCTGATCAACCTGATCCCGCGTTTTTATGACCCGCAGTCGGGCGAAATTCTGATTGACGGGCAGAATATCCGGGAAGTGACGCTGGAAAGCCTGCGCCGGCATGTCGCTTATGTCTCGCAGGAGGTCATCATTTTTGACGATACGGTTCGAAACAACATCCGTTACGGAACCCCCGGTGCGACAGACGAACAGGTCGTCGCGGCGGCCAAAGCCGCGGCGGCTCATCATTTCATCATGCAGATGGAAGACGGATACGACACGGTTCTGGGGGAACGCGGTTCCCGTCTGTCCGGCGGCCAGCGACAGATGATTTCGATTGCGCGCGCCATGCTGAAAAACGCGCCGATTCTTCTGCTGGACGAAGCGACGTCCGCTCTGGATTCGCAGTCGGAGCGTATTGTGCAGGATTCGCTTGATGTCCTGATGAAGGGGCGGACCTCCATTGTCATCGCGCACCGCCTGTCAACAGTGATCAATGCGGATCGGATTTTTGTGTTCAACGAAGGCGAAATTGTTGATTCCGGCACGCATGAAGAGCTTCTGGCGCACGACGGGATTTACGCCCAGCTTTACCGCCTGCAGTTCATGAAGGACAAGGACTGACACCGCGGCGGGTAGCGGAAATGTGATGTTCCGCCGGTCGGAGAAAAAGCGTTATAATAAAAACCGTCGAAGAAAAAAACTTCGGCGGTTTTTTGATCGCGCGGAAGGAAAAGAGGATGAAAATGAAAAAACTGTTGCTGGGCGCTCTGGCCGCCCTGGGAATTTTCGGCGCATACAAGCTTCATGCGCAGAGCATCAACCCGACAAGCCCCGAGACAAACGGAATTGTCGCTTCCATTGACCGGGAGGCGGGGTCTTTTCAAATCGAGGTCAACGGCAACGAAGGGCTTCAGATGATTTTTTTCATCCGTTCCCAGACGGAATTTTTATGGCTGGCAAACGGTGAAGGCGGATCGAACAAAGCGGCGTTTTCCGACCTGAAACCCGGGATGACGGGCAAGGGCGTGTACACGACAAACAACGACATGACGGAAAGCATTGCGGAACAGGTCATTATCGAACAGATAAAATGACTTTTTAAAAACGAAAAAAAATGTTATCTTATAAAGAGATACATCTCCATTGAAAGGAGGGGCGCTATGTATATATGGTATGTTCTCGCCGTTTTTTTCGTTCTGCTGATTGCTTCGAACATCTATGACAGACAGCAGGAAAAACGCAAAAACGAACGTCTTCTGTTTAAAAAACGTCTTCTTTCGCCGTCGGGAAGGGAAATGTTCGAGCACCTGCGTGAAGTGGTTCCTGATAACTATATTTTCATCCGGGTTCCTTATTCGGATCTGCTTGACAACCGCAAAAAGAATCCAAAGGAAAAGGCGCGCATGCATTTCCGTTTCCTGGGATGCTGTGTTGATTTCGTCATCTGCGACGAAAAAATGGATCCGCTCTGCCTGATTAAGCTGGACGAAACGGAAATGGAAAAGAAAAAGCTGAAAAAGCTGACTTCCGAGGAAGTTTTTGCCGAAGCCGGATATAAATTCATTCGCTACAAAACCAAAAACAAACCGACGGTCGAACAGCTGAAGGCGGACATTTTCGCAACGCCGGAAAAAGGGACAAAGGCCAAAGACGCTCCGAAAGAGGCGTAAAAATCGGCGGCGGCGGACAGCCTCCGGCTTCCGGCTCGGGGCTGTGTGCTTCGGCGGGGAAAAATGAAAACGTGGGATGAAAAGGAGCTTTACCGGTCTCAGGCGTTTTTGTACGCCCGGTATCGCACGCGCTATCCCGAAACGGTGTTTGATTTCCTGGCCGAAGCCTATTGCCTGGGGCCGAATTCAACGGTTTTCGACCTGGGGTGCGGGACGGGGCAGGCGGCGGGGCCTCTGGCACAAAGGGCCGGGACGGTCTACGCTCTGGATGCGCAGGCGGCCATGATTGAACAGGGGAAAAGGGATTTTCCGGCGCCAAACATCCGATGGGTGTGCCGTCCGGCCGAAGAGGTGCGGGCATTGGGGGAACCGGTTGATCTGACGGTCATGGCTCGTTCGTTCCACTGGATGGATCGGCCGAGGGTGCTGGCCGAACTGTATGAAATGACGCGACCCGGCGGAGGAGTGGCTCTTCTGGCCGATTATGTTCTTGCCCCGTGGCACGAAGATATACGTGAAGCCGCGCGTCGTTTCTCCGGTTCCGGAAGCCGTTCCTGGAACGTCGGCCGCGCGGGTGTCTATACGCTTCCTTCCGAAAAACACGAAGACATTCTGAATGCTTCCGGCTTCGGAAAGCTTCGGAAAGAGGAATTCCGGTGGAAAAAAGTTTTCTCTGCAGATGAAATCGTCGGAGGACTGTACACGCTGTCATACTGTTCATTCGAGATTCTCGGAGGCCGGAAAGCGGCATTTGAAGCGGAAATCCGAACGCTTCTGAAATCATGGGAACCGTCGGGTCGGTTTGAATCCGAAATCCGGGTTGACCTGCTTCATACCCGGAAAGAATGAGGCGGCCGGGGTGCTGTCATCCGCCGCGAGACGGACGCACCGTCATCGTAAGGTGTCGGCTCCAATGAACCGGAGGGGAACACGACGCCGGGCTTCCGAAAACGCCGGCGGATTTTATATGAGCGCTTTCCGGACTGTCATCTGAAGAATGCAAAAAAGGGCTTCCGGGCACTTCAGCTGTGAACGCCGAAGCCGGAACGTCTTGAAGGATCGCTTCCCGTCTTCTCCGAGGTTGCCGGAAGATGAGCTGTTCAGGCTTATCAAAAAAGCGTTGATATGAAGAGAGGCTTTTACAGGCCAAAGCGGACGCGACGGAGGCGGGGAAGGGTTTCCGCCACACGGTCGAAACAATCCGAACGCACGCACAAAAGACGGCTGAACACGGTTTCATCCGGAATTTTTTTCAGAAGGGCGGGCAGATGGCCTTTGCCCGTTGCCTCCAGCCGTCCCACTTCGTCAATGACAAGAATATCGCATGTCCGGCGCGCTTCGTCGATTTTCCGAGCCGCCCATTCCCAGGCCGCCGGATCGAATTTGAAAATCAGGCCGCTTTCATCCGGACGCGGGATCCGACGAGCCAGTTCCTTCTGTTCGCCGGTATGAATATCCTTGACAAGGTAACCTTCCGGTTCCGGCGAAGTATCAGAGGCCGGTTGAAGAATGCCGCCCGCCTTGATGCCCCGGGCTGTCAGTGCGGCGACAAGGTGTTCCAGGCGGGTGGTTTTGCCGCTCCGCCGGTCGCCGGTCACGGCGATCGTTTCAGAAAGCCTTTCCGGGCACAGCGTCAGAAAATCTGTCAGCTTCCGCCAGTCTTCGGGCGTGTTCAGATTCGCCCCTGTCAGGGGATCGTCGGTTTCAATCGGACGGCACATTCCGGAAGGCAGATTTTCACGCAGGATATCCATGCGCGCTCCTTCCGGCGGGGTGCGGAGAACCTGTTCCGCAAAGGCGGAAGACAGCAGGACAGGATGCCCCTTTTTTTCTCCATGGATCGGGTAAGCCATGGAAATGTCCCCGGCTTCACACAGCCGCCGCCATGTTCCGGGCGTGGGCGCGGGGCGGTCGACGGCCATGAAAAAAACGCGCGGATGATTTTCCGCCGATAAATGGTCAAGACCCGCCTGAACGGATGAAAAAGGTCCCCATTCAGGCCGCCGATTGACACAGGCCGTCAGGCGAAGCGACCCCCGGAAGCTTTCATTCCCGCCGTAAAGCTCCGGCAGAGCGGTGAAATACGCTTCGGCATTGTAGCCCAGAACCACAACAGCACGCCGCCCTCCGGCTCGGCGATAGGCGTCAAGCTGGTACAACAGCCACGGCCGGCCTTCCCAGGAAAGCAGGCCTTTGGGCTGTCCCATCCGTTCCGACTTTCCCCCCGCCAGCAGAATCAACGGCGGCAGTTCAGTCCACAAGTTTGCGAATATTGTCTCCGGCACTCAGCGTAAAGACGCGGTCCCTGACGACCGGAAGGTCGCATTTGCGTTCGCCGACGCCGGTGAACAGAAGGCCGCACCGTTCTCCTTTTCTGACAAGGTTGTTTTTGACCAGAAGCCGCAGTCCGGCCAGACCGGCGCTTCCCGTCGCGGAAAGGTCGATGCCGGTATGCTGGCGTGCGAGTTCGTGGGCCTTTTCCAGCGAAGGCTCGTCCGCAATCAGGGGCAGGCCCCCCGATTCAATCATGCCGCGGATGACTTCCAGCCCGTCGTACGTTGTATCATCAAGGATGCCCTCGGCCACGCTTTCGGGAACGTTCTGTGCCCAAGGCCTGAAGTATTCGCTGCGATTCTGGCCAACCTTGACAAAGACCTTCTCAAGGTCTTCAGCGATTTTCGGATACATTTCACAGATCAGGTTCGCCGTCATCTTGATCTGCCCCAGATGATTTTCCAGAAGAACTTTTGCGTCGAAAGAACCTTCCAGAGCCATGGCCAGTTCCGGCGACAGCGTTACGACACCTTCTCGGCCCAGTTCGCGCAGAATCATGAAATAGCTCTGGGCCAGCGGATAGCAACTTGCCGTCTGGCAGGTATAGAAACGGGGCAACGAACGGATGACGCCCAGACGTTTGAACAGGGCGTTCGCCGTAATGACGGCATTGGCCAGACCGCCACCGCCGACCTGTACGACCATGACATCCAGCGGGGCGTCCAGAAGGTACTGATTGAACAGGAATTCGTACTGAAGCGTTTCGGCGCCTTCGACGGCGGACCAGATGTCGTGGCCATAAGACGTGAACGGCACCCATCCGAATTTTTTCAGGGCTTCCTGATAGCGCAGGTTGCACGGGTCACCTTCACCGACCGTTCCTTCGCGGCTGACTTTGACAACGTTTGCCCCCAGGTTTGTCAGAATGGCGACAACCGTTTCGCTGACATGGTCGGGGACAAAGGTGTAAAGACGGTATCCGGCGGCTCCGGCAATGGCGGCGGCTCCCATGGCGGCGTTTCCGCAGCTGAAGATCGCGAGGGTTTTCTTTTCATCCGGCTTGTCCGAGATTTCGCGCAGGGTTTCCAGATGCATGATCGCCCCGGCCAGATGGCGCGACTTATGCGATCCCATCAGCTGAAGCGTTTCGTTTTTGACGAACAGGGATCCTTTGGGCAGATCGATGGCTTCCGCCAGGTCGTCGGCCTGAATTTCCGGCGTGCGGATAAAGCCGCGACCCGCCAGACGTTCGCAGGCGTTGGAAAGCGCCAGAACACGCTCCAGCCACCAAGAGGCCTTTCCGTTGGCGTTTGCCAGCTGGTAGCTGGCCATGAATTCGCGGAAAACGCTGAACGACAGCTTTCCGTCATTCCACCGTTTGGTCAGAACCGCCGGAAAAACGCGTGAAAGTTCATCGGCGTCTTCACGCTTGATGAGGGGATGAACGCCGTCTTCCGAGCCTTCGGGACAGCAGAGCTCGCGCGTATCGAGCGGGTAATCCTTGCCGCAAACCGGACAATACAGATGCATGTGCAAAATCCTTGTTCTGTTTCTTTTTCTGTCAAGTCACACTATACCGGTTTTTCACGGAATATAAAGAAAAAATCGCGAAAAAAACACCCGCCGGCCGATGTGGAGCCGACGGGTGTGCCATGGTGAAAATCAGACGTCTTACGGTTCTTTTGCGGGGGACGGGGCCGACGCAAGGTTCAGGAGTTCCGTCTCACGTTCAATCAGGGTCATCATGTTTTTCAGTGCGCCGTAATAATCGCCTTCAAGGATATTCGTGTTCACCGTATCGATATAAGGCAACAGGCTGGGCGCCGCGGCGGAAATTTCCTTGATGCGCGAAAAATATTCCGGATGCAGAATCTTCGGATCCTTGGCCAGATACATTTCCTGCAACACGTAATACACTTTCTTGCACGGCGTATCGGCTTCCTTTTCCGTCAGGACATATTTTTCGCGCAGGATGGGGACGTTCCCTTCGATGAACAGCTTGACGCGCTCTTTGTCGTTGGTGATCAGGGCGTTCCCGACGATCAGGCGCTCCCCGGGTTTCAGTTCGATTTTCAAAGGCATGTTTTTTCCCCGTATGTCATGTTCAGAACATTGATAAAATGCTGGCGTTGGAATCCAGTGTAATGCTTGTAACCTGCATTGCAAGCTCTTGCTGTGTTTCAATGGCGATCAAAAGGGCGGAAACTTCGTCCAGATCGGCTTTGGTCAGCACTTCCGCGCCGTTTTTAAAGGTTTCGCCCAACCCTGTCAGGAATGTTTCCCGCGACTGAACCATCTGCATATCCTGCTGGAATTTATTGGCCGCGCTACGGACTTTGGTCAGGGCGCTTTCCAGACGGGAAAGGGAATCGGAAATATCGGCGGGATCCTGCCAGTCGCCGGCCGCCTCTTCCAGTCCGAGCGATTCGGTGTCCAGCCGAATGCCCTGAATGGTGCGGACGCTGGTACCTTCCTCGTTGAAAACGACGCGAATGTTGTCGCCTTCCAACAGGTTCAGACCGTCGAACCGGCTGTCCTTCACCAGGTCGTTGATCTGTTTCAAAAGGGTATTGTACTGTTCGGCATATTTCTGCCGCGCGTTCACGCCGTCTTCGGCGCCGCCCTGGACGCCCATGAATTCCGCGGCTTTTCCCTGCAGGTCGCCGATCACCAGATCATCGCCGTAAACCGAGGAAATCTGAAGCTTCCCGCGTGTGTTGACAAACGCGTCAATGCCGTCAATTGCTGAAATTTCGTTTGCAAATTCTTCGACCGTCTGCCCGTCCCGAATCGTAATCGAGTGCCCCAGATCCAGCCCGAGCTTTGAAGCAACGTTCGGATCGGTGTTCGTTTCGTCGATTTCATTCGTTCCGGGCAGGTAATGCTGGTCGCCGACCAGAATGGGGCTACGATCCGGCGATGTGAAAGTCAGCTTGCCGTCCTTGATTTCGTACTGGAGCTTGTCTTCACCCACCAGAGTCGTCACCTGTCCCAGAAAGGCGTCCAGACGCATGTCTTCGTCCGCGACCGTCATGGAAACCCAGTCGGCGTCCCCGACCTTGATGTTGAAACTGTCGCCCGCCGCAATGCCCAGATCGGAGAGCTTCATTTTCTTTTCAACAGGGACGGAGGCTTCCATCTGCCGCGCGTCTCCGGTGCGGAACAGAATCGTGTCGCCGTCCTTCAGGCTACCGGTGTCGGTCAGGATCTGATCGTCCTTGAATGTGTACTCGCTGACCATTTTGGCCGTCTTGTTGATGCTTTCCGCCGCGTATGTCGCCGACGCCTTGGCCTGCTTCACCAGATCCGTCAGGGACGTCACCGCCTCGTCAACGGAGCTCAGTGTCGTCGTAATCGTCGAAACGGAATCCAGAACGCTGGTCAGACCCGAAGCACGTTCGGTCAGCCGCATATCCTTAAAATAAAGCGTCGAGTTGTCATGGGACGAATTGATGTATTTCCCCGTGCTCAGCGCCAGAGATGTGTTGTCGTACAGCGCCTGCAGTCCTTTGTTGTAGTTGATGGCGGTTGACAGGTTGCCGGGCAGGGATGTCCGTGTTCCATAGGAAAAGTTATAGGGCATTGTTTTCATTGTTTTTTCCTTTATGAAGGCTTCGGCGAATCGTTTTCCACTCTTTCAGATTAGCATAAAAAGAGACGGATAAAAACAAAAAAAGCTAACTTTTTCAATGTATTAGTAGGCAAAAATTGCCTACCGACCCTTACGTCGGCAACGGCCTGACGGAAACGTCAACCGTGACGGTATGACGGCCGCCGCCGGTCATGACACCCTTGATCGGGCTCATGTCATCAAAGTCCCGGCCCCATCCGACGGTGATATGTTCGGATTGGACATACATGTTGTTCGTCGGATCCAGGTCAACCCACCCGAATCCGGGCACGTATACGGCGAACCAGGCGTGCGAGGCGTCGCCGCCGATCATTTCAATATCGGCCGCCTGAGACACGGGTTCGGAACGGCAGGTTCGGATGTAACCGCTGACATACCGGGCGGCCAGTCCGTGCGAGCGCAGACCGGCGATGGCCAGGTGGGCGAAATCCTGACAGACACCGCGGCGCAGGCGCAGAACGTCGTTGACCGGTGTGGCAATGCTGGTGGCGGCAGGGTCATAGATGAAATCGGCAAAAATCCGGTGCATCAGATCTTCGGCGGCTTCCAGCACGGGGCGGCCGGGAGCCAGGGAACGCGCGGCATAGGCTTTTATTTCATCGGACGGCGGCGGAATGAAAACGGACGGATAAGCCATCCGCGCGGCTTCAAGAAGGGCGGGTGTTCCCGGCACCGACAGGATGTCGCGGGTTTTTTCCCATGATACCGTTCCGGCGGCCTCCGGGAGTTCGGGAGCGGTGATTTCCGCCGTGAATTCGGAAGTCACAGTCATGGACGTGTGGGGCGTTTCCGCAATGAAAAAAGTCGTGCGGTTGCCGTAAGCGTCCCGGTCGTTTGTGATGAAAGCCGGTTCGGGATCAACCGTGACGACCGCGGCGGAAATATGCTGATGAATTGTTTCGCGGGGTTTCAGGCGAGCCAGATGATGCGACAGAGTGACGGGCAGGCTGTAGCCGTAGATCGTTTTATGACGGACATGATAGCGGGCGTCGCTCATTTCATTTTTCCTTTCGCGTAGGAAGGCCCCTGACGCGTTGAAGCCGCATGGACAAAGCACGACAGGGTCAGGGTATCGGAAAAGGCCGCCAGCTTTCCTTTCAGCTCCGTCAGCCGTGCGGTGACAGCGGGCGTCATCAGGACGGTCTCGCCCGGCCCCGGCGCATGTTCGGCCAGTGTCATGACGTCGATTTTCCGGATGCCGTCCAGAATGTCTTCAAGGATTTCGATTTCGGGTCGGAACAGACCTTCAATGTTGCTTTCACGCTCCATGACAGAGATGTTCTGGCGCAGTTTCAGCACCTGATAAATCAACGCGCGCGGATTCGTATCGTCGCAGATCAGAAGGTCAAACACCAGAGGCACCGTCGGCACGGCCATATACCGGGCTCGGTAGGTCATACGGCTGTCCGATACTTCCAGCAAAGTTTCCAGAGCGGCGTTGAATCCGCTGTTGGCGCAGAATTCAACCCCGGACATCAGGTTCAGCACGTGCAGCCCGCGTTCCAGGCGGCGCCCGATTTCCATAAAGCGCCAGCTGTGCTCGCGCGTCATGTTTTCGCGGATCAGGCCGCTCAGGGCGTTTTGTTGCAAAATCAGGGCGTTCAGCCGGTTCAAAAGGATGCGCCCGTCGGCCTTTCTTTCGGGCAGAAGAACGGAAAGATGGGTGAAAATCTCCCACGTATCCATTGACAGACGGTCACGCAACTGATCGGCCATTTCCTTCATTCGGGAAAACAGGCTGTGGAGGCCGAAAGCATAATCCGGGGAACAGACGACTTCACGCAGGGCGGACAGGGCGGCCCTCTGTGTTTCCGGGTTCCGGAAATCGCCAAAAGGCAGGTGCCCCAGAAGCGCCAGAATGGAAAACAGGGTCGCCATATCGTCGGGTTCGGGAATTTCGGGGCTGTCAACGGTGCGCCGGATCGTCGCACGCAAAAGCCGCGTCAGATCTTCGCTTCGTTCCAGGTTGCGTCCCAGCCAGAACATGTTGTCAGCCGTCCGGGAGGTCAGTTCAAACGTTGTGCGGATCGGTTTCATCCGGGGTTGCATTTCGGCGGGCAGGATGACTCCGGTTTCCATTTTTTCTTTGTCTGTCCGGGGGATCCAGATGTCGCGGACGCTCAGGGCTCCGTCCGTGCGCGTGAAGGCCGACCCGCCTTCCATCACCCGGTATTCGCCATTGTCGTAAATCAGGTGGAAACGCAGACGTACGCGAGCCGGGACAATTTCTCCGCGGCGCAGGACGGGCGTGGAAGAGGCCAGAACACTTTCCTCGGCAACATAGGCTTCGGGCGCGGCGAGGATCTCTTCGTCGGTCGGCGCAACTTCCTTTCCGTCCGAAGCACGGCGGATTCGCAGGTTTGCTCTGTTCTCAAGGACAAAGCGCCGTTCGCGTTCCTGCCCGCACCACCATGTCGCCGCCGAGGGCAGGAGCAGGTCTTCTCTGTTGAAAAAACGGCTGATGCCGTGGATGAAGGCTCTTAATGCCGGGATTTGAGCCAGCCCCGTGCCGAGCGGATTGACCAGAGCCACTTTTCCGGCGCGCACTGCCTCGACCAGGCCCGCAACGCCGAACAGGGAGGAGCCTTTCAGTTCCAACGGATCGCACAGATCGTCGTCGATGCGGCGCAGAATGACGTCAACCTGTTTCAGGCCGCTTGTGTTTTTCAGGAAAACCATGTTGCCCCGTACGGACAGGTCGCCCGGCTGAACCGCGCTGATGCCAAGGTTGCGGGCGAAAAAGGCATCTTCATAGGACAGGGCGTCCTGCGTCCCCCGGCACAAAAGGACAATGCAGGGAACCTTGTATTTCTCCGGCGTCGGCGCAAAGCTGATGAGGTGACGGCGCAGAGAGCGGAAAAAGTCCACAATCCGCCGGGGCGCGGTGCGGGCGTATATTTTCGGCATGACGCGCGACAGAACCAGCCGGTTCTTAATCGTCCGCCCCGAACCGCTGGGAATCTGGGTTTCGTCGCCGACGACCCAGAAACGTCCGTCCGGGGCGCGTTCGATTTCGGCGGCGTATTCGCGCAGAAAGATACCGTCGGGCGGTCGTATGCCCAAAAGAGCCGGCAGGTAGGACGGATGTCCGAAAACAACGCCGGGGGGAAGGACGCCGTCGGAAATCAGGGTCTGTTCACCGTACAGATCGGCCAGCGTCCGGTTCAAAAGGTGTGCCCGTTGAATCAGGCCTTCGGAAATGCGGGCGAACTCTTCGGCGGACAACAGGAACGGAATCAGGCCGTGCATGTATTTTTCCGAGCCGTCCGGGACGGTGTCGGCGTTCATGTAGCGTACCGACTGTTCGGCATAAAAGGGGAGCTTTTCGGGGCCGTCGGCTTCAACGGCGTCAAAAAAGGCGCGCCACTGCGGACGGGGAAGGCCGTCCGGCCCCAGAAGTTCATTGTATCCGCCGTCCGGAATCGCCGCCGGATAGGTAAAAGAAAGCGACATGAAAAAACTGTTCCTTCGGGTCGCCTCTGCCCGAAGAACCGGGAGAAGGGAGTGTTA
>ENA-UOJC01001737-UOJC01001737.1-human-gut-metagenome-genome-assembly--contig:-C104-NODE-1737-length-27348-cov-13.091745_pt1 | contig 27348 bp, 30 predicted proteins | sample MGYA00242339_ERZ723886 | MGnify/ENA metagenome assembly ERZ723886 | reverse complement strand
CCTGCTGACCCGTCTGGACCTGCCCCATCCCTTCGTGTCCACCATGGGCATGAAGAACGTGCTGTGGGGCCTGGCACTGGTCATCACCGGCTCCAAGTCCATCGGCTTTACCAACACCGGCGTGGATTCCCTGATGTGGATCGGCGGCGGCTCCATCGGCACCGTCCGTAACGCTGCCGGCAAGGTCACCTTCCCCGGTGTCCCCGTCAGCTTCATTCTGGTCATCGTCGTGTTCATCCTGTTCGATATCTTCCTGAAGAAATCCGCTCTTGGCCGTCAGATCTACTGCTGCGGCGGCAACCCCGAGGCTGCCCGCCTGTCCGGTATCCCCTCCAAGAACGTGCTGACCTTCGTCTACACCCTGTCCGGCTTTATGGCTGGTATGGCCGGTGTGGTCTCTGTCGGCCGTCTGGCTTCCGCCAACGGCAACGCCGGTACGACTTATGATAACGACGCTATCGCAGCCTGCATCGTGGGCGGCGCGTCCTTCACCGGCGGCAAGGGCACCATCTGGGGCACCCTGATCGGCGCCATGATCATGGCTGTCATCCGCAACGGCCTGAACCTGGCCGGCGCTTCCAACGATATCCAGTATATCGTCATCGGCGCCGTCATCATCCTGGCCGTTACCATCGACGTTACCCGTAACAAGATGGAGGCCAAGGCCCGCAAGATGGCCGCCCAGTAAGACGGCTCCGCGTATCGAGTATATCGGACCCAAAAACCGACCGGCCTTTGGCCGGTCGGTTTTTTTAAAGTTGTTTACAAATTGTTCCTTGTTTTTGCGGGAGATGGGGAGTACTATGGATACAGAAGGACAAGAAGGAGGCCGCTGCTTTTGAAGAGAACACGGTTTGCCGCCGCTGTGCTGGCGGCATTGATGATAATGACCTCCGCCGCCCAGGCGGCAGGAGGGACTGCCCAGGCTCCCGCGCCCCAGGCCGCGGCGGAGACGGCGCAAAAGCCCCTTCCCAGGGGGGAGGATTGGCAGCTTCTGCTGGTCAATCCCTGGAATTCCCTGCCGGAGGGCTTTACGGTGGAGCTGGCGACGCTGTCCAATGGGATGAAAGTGGACAAGCGGATCGTGGATGACCTGAGCGCCATGCTGACGGCCTGCCGGAAGGCGGGGCTGCGGCCGGTGATCTGCTCCGCCTACAGGCCCCAGGCCACCCAGGAGCGGCTGTACAAAAACAAGATCGCCCGTCTGCGCTGGGCCGGGTATTCCCAGGAAGCGGCCGTGCGGGAGGCGGGGCGCTGGGTGGCGGTGCCCGGCACCAGCGAGCACCAGACGGGGCTGGCGCTGGATATCGTGGCGGCCAGCTATCAGGTGCTGGACAAAAAACAGGAGGAGACCGCCGAGCAGAAGTGGCTGATGGAGCACTGCTGGGAGTACGGCTTTATCCTGCGATACCCCTCGGACAAGAGCGAGATCACCGGCATCGGCTATGAGCCCTGGCATTACCGCTATGTGGGCAGGGAGACGGCCCTCGCTGTCCGGGACAGCGGGCTGTGCTTTGAGGAATACTTGCAGGCTCTGGAAGAGCAGGAAACCCAACAGGGAACGAAGCGGACAATCAATCAGCAAACAAATCAGGAGGCGGCAAAAGCCGTCTCCTGATTTGTTATCGTTCAAAGGGCTGCCATTGGCACCGCTCCAGATCCACCGTCCCGTCCGGGCGGAATACCACGCCCTCCGCCTCCAGCAGGGCCCGCTGGGTGCCGGGGGCAAAGGTGTCAAAACAGGCCTTGGTGCCGCCGAAGCGGTCCACTACCCGGTGGCAGGGGACAGACGGATCTTTGCAGCCTGCCATGGCGTAGCCCACCGTCCGGGCACACCGGGGCATCCCGGCCAGCCGCGCCACCTGGCCGTAGGTAGCCACCTTTCCGGCGGGGATGCGCCGGACGATATCATAAAAGGCTTGAAAGACCCAGCCGCTCATTTCTCCCGCACCTCGTACAGGTCTGTCCGGCGGGCGGACAGGATGGGCAGCTGCTGCCGGACGGCGTCCAGACGGGTAAAATCCAGGTCGGCGTACAGGATGGCATCCTCCGCCCCGGCACGGCACAGCACCGTGCCCCAGGGGTCCACGGCGATGGAATTGCCGTAGGCGACATACCCGGCGGTCTCATCCCGGGCGGGGGAGACGCCTATCGTGAAGCACTGGTTATCCACCGCCCGCTGGCGGAACAGCAGCTCCCAGTGGGCGGGACCGGTGGTCATATTGAAGGCCGCCGGGACAAAAATCACTTTCGCGCCACGCAGGCACATGCACCGGGCCAGCTCCTCAAACCGCAGGTCAAAGCAGATGCAAAGGCCCATGGTTCCAAATTCGGTCTCAAAGGTGGTGACGGCATTTCCCGGGGAGAGGGTGTCGGATTCCCTGAAGCGCTGGCCGCCGGCCACATCGATGTCGAAGAGGTGGGCCTTCCGGTGTCTGGCCAGCAGCTTCCCCCGGCGGTCATAGACACAGCTGGTGTTGTAGACGTTCCCCTCCGACAGCTCCGGGATAGAGCCGCCGATGATGTAAATGCCCAGCTCCGCCGCCAGGGCGGACAGGGCGGCCTGGGCGGGGCCGCCCTCCTCTTCGCCGTAGGCCCGGAAGCAGTCGTTTTGATAGGGACAGCAGAACATCTCCGGCAAAACGGCGATATCCGCGCCGCTTCGGGCCGCCGTCCGGAGCTTTTCGCAGGCGGTTTGGATGTTCCGGGCCTTATCCGCCGTCACCATCATCTGGATCAACGCGACGCGCATAAAAAGACCTCCTAGATATATTCCCGCAGCACCAGCTCCGTGGCGCCGCCGTCAGGGGAGAGGATGAGCCGCTTCACCTTGGGATGATGGCCGTACTCCGCCCGGATGAAGTCCCGCAGGGCCGTGCCGCCGTGACAGCCGTGGATCAGGCGGATGCGGTAGGTGCCGGGGCGGGCCCGCTTCAAAAGCGCGTCCACCGTCACTTTGGCCTGATAGGTGTTTTTCCCGTGGAGGTCGGCTGTGATGACGCCGGAACCCATATCGATCTCCCCCTTTTAAGAACATTGTATCACGGCTTGAAATATGTTACAATGCAGAAAAACCAAAAGGGAGGCTGTTTTATGGCAGTTTATACGGAGACGAAAACCTATCACACCAAGGCCCACATGGGCATGATCGACGTGACGGAGGACTTTCAGCACGCGGTGACGGAGGCCTGCAAAAAGTACAATATATCGGCTGGAATTATCACTGGATTCACCACTGGCGGTGTGGCGGGCCTGACCACCCTGGAATTTGAGCCGGGCATGGTGAACCACGACCTGAAGGCGGCGCTGGACGTGTTCTCCCCCTACCTGGACGAAAAGGGCCGGGTGGTGCCCTATTGGCACCACGAGACCTGGCATGACGACAACGGCTCCTCCCACATCAAGGCGGCGCTGCTGTCCCCCTTTATCACCGTCCCCTTTGTGGCGGGGAAGATCACCGTCGGCCCCTGGCAGAACCTGACCCTGGTGGAGTGTGATACAAGAGACCGGGTGCGGGATATCGTGTTCCAGGTCATGGGGGAGTGACAGGACTTTGCCGCCGGAAGTCCGGCGTCCGGGCGAATGCGGCCTCCGAGGAGCTGCTTTCAGTCATCGCAGGCGTCGGATCCCCTTGTATCCAGGCGGGTCAGGACCATACTGGCCGCCAGGATGAAAAGAATTGCAGCGGTATATCCAAAAGTGTGCATGTATATATCTCCTGATTGACGGTTTTGATTCAGCGGGCCATTTTATAAATGTTCCGCATATCCTCCTGCCGCAGCTTTTTGATGCTGCCGGCGACGCCGCCGCAGGCCAGCGCGCATTTTTCCGCCAGCTCTTCGATCTGCTGGTCCGTGGGAGCGATGCCCAGTTCTTTCAGGGAAGTGGGCATCCCGATGGAGCGGTAAAACGCCTCCATGGCCTCAATGCCCCGGAGAGCCAGCTCCAGGTCGCTTCCGGTGTCTGCGACCCCCATGACATTTACCGCGAAGCGGCGGAAACGGTCTGGACGGGCGTCATATACATATCGGGCCCAGCTTCCCCAGATGGCGGCCAGCCCCGCGCCATGGGCCACATCAAACATTCCGCCCAGCTCATGCTCCAGCTTGTGGGAGGCAAAATCTCCGCCGTCATTGCCGCAGCCGGTAAGGCCGTTGTGGGAAAGGCTTCCCGCCCACATGACCTCGGCCCGGGCTTCGTAGTTCTGCGGCGTGTCGTGCAGGATCCTGGCATTGCGGATGACCGTGCGCATCAGGGCCTCCGCGATGCTGTCTGTGATCTCCATGGTGCCGCCGGCAGTGAAATACCGTTCCATCGTGTGCATCAGGATGTCCACACAGCCGCTGGCGGTCTGGTAATCCGGCAGAGTCATGGTCAGAGCAGGGTCCATTACGGCGAATTTGGGGCGTGCCAGGTCATCGTCATAGGCCCTCTTGATGCCGCCCTCGTCCTTGGTGATGACCGAACCCATGCTCATTTCACTGCCGGAGGCGGCGATGGTCAGCACGACGCCCACAGGCAGACAGGCCCTGGCGGTGCGGGTCTGCTCATAGAGCTCCCAGACGTCTGCGTCTTCGGCGGCGCCGTACCCGATGGCCTTGGCCGAGTCGATGACACTGCCGCCGCCTACCGCCAGGATGAAATCCACACCTTCTTCCCTTGCCAGGGCGATGCCCTCATAGACCAGGGACAGGCGGGGATTGGGCACTACGCCGCCCAGCTCCACAGAACGGATCCCTTCAAGGGCCAGCGCGCTCCGCACCCGCTCCAGAAGGCCGGAGCGCTTGACGCTGCCGCCGCCGTAATGGATCAAAACCTTTTTGCAGCCCTGCGCTTTTACCAGGGCACCCAGCTGCTGAACGGAATCTCTGCCAAAAACGACCTTGGTGGGGGTATAATAGTTGAAATCGTACATAAAAAGTGCCGTCCTTTCTGTTTTGTTTTCTGACGCAAGTATACATCAGCATGCAAAACAGCGTAAGACGGCACTTTTTATTCTCCAGGGCACGCAAATGTTCCCTAGTCGTCTGATTCCGTGCAGGTGGCGTGAGTCAGCTCGTAGCGGTCTCCCAGGTGCCTGTAGCCCCAGTCGCACATGGCGTCCAAAACGGGATATAAGGTCTCCCCAAGAGGGGTGATGGCATATTCCACCTGGACAGGAACCGTTGGGATAACGGTCCGGGAAAGAATGCCGTCCTCTTCCAGCTCACGCAGCTGGGCGGTCAGTGTCTTTTTCGGGGCGTTTTCCACAAAGCGCAGGATATCCATATAGCGCCTGGGCCCCTCGTATTGGAGATAGTGCAGGATCAATGGTTTCCATTTTCCGCCGATGACCTTCAGCGTGACCTCGATTTCCGTGGAGACCCGGATTTTTTCCGCCATCATGCGACACCCCTTTCAGTCATAGTATACCACCGGGACGGAGGCCCGGCAATGCCCGCGGCCCTTCTTGCGGGATAAAATCTTATCACGACCTGAACAGCATAGACCCTTGACGGCCGGGGCAAACTGGCATAGAATGCTCTAAGCAACGAAAAGGGAGTAGCTGGCACAGGCCTCTGTGTATCCGCTGGCGTCAGTACGGGCGTACCGCCCCGCTTCGGATCGAAACGGCGAGACTTTTGCATCAATGCAGGGCATTGGCGCAAGGGCCTCGCCTTTTTGCGTCCTGCCGGAAGGGAAGTACTTTATGGAAAAGCGGATTTGGCAGAAGAGCAGTGAGGAGCTGTTCCGGGACCTGGACTGCACCGGCGGCGGTCTGACGGCCGCCCAGGCGGCGGAGCGCCTGGCGAGATACGGCCCCAACGAGCTGCGGGAGGGCCGGCGAAAAAGCACATTTCGTATTTTTCTGGAGCAGTTTGCGGACTTTCTGGTCCTCATTCTGATCGCGGCGGCCGGGGTGTCCGCCATGCTGGGCGATGTGGAGAGTGCCGTGGTCATTTTGGCGGTCATCACCATGAACGCGGTACTGGGGACCGTGCAGACGGTAAAGGCCGCCGCCTCCCTGGACAGTTTGAAGCGGATGTCGGCCCCCACGGCCAAGGTGGCGCGGGACGGCCATGTGCTCCAGATCCCGGGCCGGGAGGTCACGGTGGGGGACGTGGTGGTGCTGGAGGCGGGGGACTCCGTCTGCGCCGACGGGCGGCTGCTGGAATGCGCCAGCCTGAAATGCGCCGAAAGCGCCCTCACCGGCGAGAGCCTGCCGGTGGAGAAGGACACGGCGGAGATCGCGGGGGAGGTTCCCCTGGGGGACCGGCGGAACATGGTGTTCTCCGGCAGCTTCGTCACCTATGGCCGGGCCAGATTCCTGGTGACCGCCACCGGCATGGACACGGAGATGGGAAAGATCGCCGCTTTGCTGAAGAACACGGAGGAGAAAAAGACGCCCCTCCAAGTGAGCCTGGATCAGTTTGGAAAGCGGCTTTCTGCCATTATATTAGTGATTTGTGCCGGTTTATTTGCCATTAATGCGCTTGTGCGCCGGGAAAACGTGATGGACGCCTTCCTGTTTGCCGTGGCCCTGGCGGTGGCGGCCATCCCGGAGGCCCTCAGCTCCATCGTCACCATCGTGCTGTCCTTCGGCACCCGGAAAATGGCAAAGGAAAACGCCATCATCCGAAAGCTCCAGGCGGTGGAGGGGCTGGGCAGCGTGTCCGTCATCTGCTCCGACAAGACGGGCACCCTGACCCAGAACAAAATGACCGTGAAAAAACTGTATGTTGGCGGGAAAGTCCTCTCCGGGGCGGAGGCGGATTTCCGCGACCCCATACAGGAACCGCTGCTGCGGGCGGCGCTGCTGTGCAGCGACGCCACGGTGGACGAAAACGGCGAGGTGGGTGACCCCACGGAGACTGCCCTGGTGCGGCTGGGGGAGGATCACGGCTTTGACGAGGCGCGCGCCCGGGCCCGGTGGCCCCGGCTGGGAGAGCTTCCCTTTGATTCGGACCGGAAGCTGATGTCCACGGTCCATCAGATGTCCGGCGGGCTGCTGCTGGTGACAAAGGGCGCTGTGGATGTGCTGCTGGACCGCTGCGAGATCTCCGGTGAAGAGCGGGCGGCAGTCGAAAGGGTCAATGAACAGTTTTCCGAAGGGGGCCTGCGGGTGCTGGCCTTTGCCTGCCGGACGGTGGACGGCCCTGCCGTGGGGCTGGAGGACGAAAACGGCCTGACCTTCCTGGGGCTGATCGCCATGATGGACCCGCCCAGAGAGGAGTCCAGGGCGGCGGTGGCATCATGCATCGCCGCCGGCATCCGGCCCATCATGATCACCGGCGACCACAAGGTCACGGCCTCCGCCATCGCCCGGGAGATCGGCATTTTGACAGAGGGCACCCAGGCGGTGGAGGGCGCCGCCATCGACGGGATGAGCGACGGAGAGCTGCGGGAATTTGTGCCGGAGGTCTCCGTGTATGCCCGGGTCTCGCCGGAGCACAAGATCCGCATTGTCCGGGCGTGGCAGGAGCGGGGCAGCCTGGTGGCCATGACCGGCGACGGCGTCAATGACGCGCCTGCCCTGAAGCAGGCGGACATCGGCGTGGCCATGGGCGTTACCGGTACGGAGGTGGCCAAGGACGCCGCCGGCATGGTCTTGGCGGACGACAACTTCGCCACCATCGTCCAGGCGGTGAAAAACGGGCGGAACGTCTACGCCAATATCAAACGGGCCATCCAGTTTTTGCTCTCCGGCAACGCGGCGGGCATCCTGACGGTGCTGTACGCCTCCCTTGCGGGACTGCCGGTGCCCTTCGCGGCGGTGCATCTGCTGTTCATCAATCTGCTGACGGACTCCCTGCCCGCCATCGCCCTGGGGCTGGAGCCCCACTCCGACGCGGTGATGACGGAGCGTCCCCGGCCTCGCGGTGAGGGGATCCTGACAAGGCCCTTTCTCACCAGCGTGGCGGTGGAGGGAGCGGTTATCTCCCTTGCCACCGTGATCGCGTTTCACCTGGGCCTGTCCGGCGGCGGGGCAGCGGTGGGCAGCACCATGGCCTTTGCCACGCTGTGTCTCAGCCGCCTGCTTCATGGGTTCAGCTGCAAGTCTTCCCGGCCGGTGCTGCTGACAAGGCGGTTTTGGAACAACAAGTTCCTGCTGGGGGCCTTTGCGGCGGGGGCGCTGCTGCTGGCGGCGGTGCTGCTGGTCCCGGCCCTGGAGCGGCTGTTCCAGGCGGCGCGGCTGACCGTCGGGCAGCTGGGGGCGGTCGTGGGGTTGGCGGCCGGCTCCATGCTGGTCATCCAGGTGCTGAAAGCGCTGCGGGCTGGAAAGTGAAAGAAAAGGGCTGTCCCTTCGGACAGCCCTTTCTTTTTCTATAAACAGCTAATTTATTGATAAATTTTATCAATAAATTAGCTGTTTTTTGCGGGCGTGGCATGCCGGCCCCTTTCCTTGCGGGAGCGGTCAACAGGGGGCTTTTCTTTTGGGAGATATGAGCGTATAATATACATTAAAGGAGAGATGGCCCATGATCAACTCCACCCTGTGCTATCTGGAGCGGGGGGACGAATACCTGATGCTCCACCGGGTGAAAAAAGAACACGACCTGAACCAGGACAAGTGGATCGGCGTGGGCGGCAAGTTTGAGGAGGGGGAGAGCCCCGAGGACTGCGTTCTGCGGGAGACCTGGGAGGAGACCGGCCTGCGGCTTACGGACTACCGCTACCGGGGGCTGGTGACCTTTGTTTCCGACCAATGGCCCACGGAGTACATGCACCTCTTCACCGCCGCCGGCTGGACGGGTGAAGCCCACCCCTGCGATGAGGGGGAGCTGGCCTGGATCCGGAAAGCGGACCTGCTGTCCCTGCCCCTGTGGGAGGGGGACAAGATCTTCCTGCGCCTGCTGGATACCGACCGCCCCTTTTTCTCCCTGAAGCTGCAATATGAGGGGGAGAAGCTGGTGCTGGCGGTGCTGGACGGAGAAAGGCTTCTATGAAGAGGCGTCTGACCAGAGAGAATGCCGCGGAAGCCGTCCTTTTGCCGCTGGCTTTTTTCCTGATATTCGTCCTGCCCGTGCTGGTGGGCGAAGCGCCGCCTGTGCTGACCGCCAGCGGCCTTGCGGGATTCGTGGCGGCGCATATGGCGGGGCTGGGCAAACGGAAAAATGACGCCGGGCCGGGGACTGTCACCCTGGAGCCCCTGTCCACGGCCCATCTGCCCGGCCTGGAGCGGCTTTGGAGCGACCCGGCGGTCATTCGGTACACCAGCATAGGGGAGCCGTGTGACGCCGGCGCGGCGGCCCACAGGTTTTACCGCCTGCGGAGCTGTCAGACGGCGCTGTCCGGCCCTGTGATCTTCGCCGTCCTGCGGGACGGGCGTTTTTGCGGCGTCGCGGGCTGCCCGCCGGTGGACGCGGAGAAGGGGACCTTCGGCCTGTTCTATCAGCTGCAGCGGTCCGTATGGGGGCAGGGGATCGGGAAAACCGCCGCCCGGCTGGCGCTGGATGAGCTGTACCGCCTGGCCCCGTCTGCCGTGGTCTATGCCGATGCGGCGGCGGAGAACACGGCCAGTGTCCGCATTTTGGAGCATCTGGGATTTGCGCGCACCGCCGTCCACCCCGGCGCGTTCCAGCGGGACGGGCGGGCTTTGGATATTTGGGAGTATACGCTGCGGCCTGATATGAAAGAGGAGGAACGTCTATGAGCGGAAAGCTGCTGTTGTTTGGCTTTGAGTCTCTTTTGCAGATCCTGGCGCTGGAGGCCGCCGTCAGCCCCTTTGGCGCAGAGCTGGTGCCGGTGGCCCGGACGGATTACAACAAGACCCTGGCGGTGCTGGCGGGCCTGGATACGGCCCCCGGCCCGGTGCAGCCCTATGCCGGCGGGACCCTGGGGGGACGGATGATCGTGCTGTGCGGCCTGGAGGGACAGCTGGACGCCCTGCTGCCGGTCCTGGCGAAGGCGGGGGCGGGGCCGGACTGCCTGAAGGCGGTGCTGACGGCCCACAACCGGAACTGGAACGCCGTGACGCTGTACGCGGAGCTGCTGCGGGAGCGGCAGGCCATCCAGGGAAAGTGAGGCGGCGGTGAAGATCCTGATTTCCGCCTGTCTTCTGGGCGTCCGCTGCCGGTATGACGGCGCGTCCAAGGCCCATCCGGCGGCGGGGGAGCTGGCGCGGCGCCACGAGCTGGTCCCCGTCTGCCCGGAGCAGCTGGGGGGCCTGTCCACGCCCCGCCCGCCCGCCGAGCGGCGGGGGGACCGGGTGGTGACCCGGGAGGGCGACGTGACGGCCCAGTACCGCCGGGGGGCGGAGGAGGCCCTGGGCCTGTGCCGGCTGCTTGGCTGCGAGGCGGCGGTGCTGAAGGAGCGCAGCCCCTCCTGCGGCCGGGGCCGGATCTACGACGGGACGTTTACCGGGACGCTGGCCGCCGGAGACGGCGTGACGGCGGAGCTGCTGGCGGCCCACGGCATCCCGGTATACGGGGAATCCCAGATCGGAAAGCTGCTGGAATGACGGGGGCACAGCCCTCGTCATTTTTTACAATTTCCGAGAAAATTTTTATCCGCGTCTCATGAAAAACCGATCTTGCAATGGGATGCGCCTTTCTGTATAATAAGTCAAAATAACGAAGGAGGGCACCCCATGCTGCGTTTGATGCGTCGGAAATACATGGCTGCGGGCGTCCCCGTTTCTTATTTTCGTCCCCTTTTTTGAGACCGGCTGAAGTGCCGGTATTTTTTTTGCCTGTGTGGGAAAAATCCATTGAGAGGAGAAAACAAATGAAAGAGAAGACTTCCAACATCGGCCAGGAGCCGATCCGGGACGCCCGGGCCCTGGGCGTGCCCAAAATGCTGATCCTGGGCCTGCAGCATATGTTCGCCATGTTCGGCGCCACTGTGCTGGTCCCCATCCTGGTCCAGAGCTACGGTCTGCCCCTGTCCATCCAGACCACACTGTTCTTTGCCGGCATCGGTACGCTGTTCTTCCATGTCTGCACCAAAATGAAGGTCCCCGCCTTCCTGGGCTCGTCCTTCGCCTTCCTGGGCGGCTTTGCCGCCATGGGCGCCATGGACAGCGGTATGTACGCCGCCATGGAGGCGTCTGAAAAGCTGCAGTACGCCTGCGGCGGCATCGTGGTGGCGGGCCTGCTGTATGTGGTGCTGGCCGCCATCATCAAGGTGGTGGGCGTCCATCGCGTGATGCACTATCTGCCCCCTGTGGTCACCGGCCCCATCATCATCCTGATCGGCCTCAATCTGGCCCCCTCCGCCGTCAGCAACGCCTCTACCTGCTGGTGGCTGGCCCTGGTGTCCATCGCTGTCATCGTGGTGGCCAATATCTGGGGCAAGGGCATGGTCAAGATCATCCCCATCCTGCTGGGCGTTGTGATCCCCTACATCGTGGCGCTGGTTGCCGGTATGGTGGATTTCTCCGGCCTGGCGGACACCACCCTGCTTGGCGGAGCCAACCCGGTCCTTGGCCTCCAGCCCTTTATCACCAACTTCCAGGGCAGCGTTGCCAAGTTTGACATCTCCGCCATCCTGGTGATGGCCCCCATTGCCATCGCCTCCATGATGGAGCACATCGGCGACATGTCCGCCATCTCCGCCACTGTGGGCGAAAACTTCATTGAGGACCCCGGTCTGCACCGCACCCTGATCGGCGACGGCGTCGCTACCGCCATGGCGGGCCTGTTCGGCGGCCCCGCCAACACCACTTACGGCGAGAACACCGGTGTGCTGGTCCTCTCCCGTGTCCACGATCCCCGGGTCATCCGGCTGGCGGCGCTCTACGCCTTCATCCTGTCTTTCAGCCCCGCCTTTGCGTATGTCGTCAACACCATCCCCGCGGCCATCATCGGCGGCGTCAGCTTCATCCTCTACGGCATGATCTCCGCCATCGGTGTGCGGAACGTGGTGGAGAACCAGGTGGACTTCACCAACAGCCGCAATCTCATCATCGCTGCCGTCATCCTGGTCTGCGGTCTGGGCTTCACCGGCGGCCTGACCTTCCAGGTGGGCGGCGCCTCCATCACCCTGACCTCCCTGGCCATCGCCGCCATCGCCGGCATCATCCTCAACGCCATCCTGCCCGGCAACGACTTCCACTTCGGCAAGTCCGCCAACGCGGACACCGCCGCCTCCCTGGGCCGGTATTGACAGCAGAAAAGTATCAGCAAAAGAGCGCCGCGAAAGCGGCGCTCTTTTGCTGATGGGGGTGGGAAGAGTGAATTTTACAAAAATCTGTCATATTTTTATTGACTTTATCCAAAAGTTCGATATAATGTAGTCGCTAAGCATGATAGAGGCGCGGATGTCAAGAGTACCTCCTCCCGCAGGTCCAGGCACGGGGAAGGGGGAAAGGGGCCTCCGCCGAGGTTTCGGCGCTCCCGCCTGGGGAGACCGGAGCCGGGCCGTGGGAGAATATCCCACGGACTGTCGTCCTCCTAAAGGGACGGAGAGCTGTCGTGGTTCCATACGCTTTTGCGTGCCGTATGAAGTCATGACAACGTCATGACTTCATTTTTGTTAGGAGAGAGAAACCATGAGACACCTGAGACAACGGATTCTGCCCCTGCTGGCGGTCCTGCTGCTGCTGTGCGGCGCCATGACCGTCACCGCCTTCGCCGCGGACCCCACCGAGGAGACCGGCACCAAAATGGTCGAGTGCGCCGACTGCGGCGCCGCCGGCGTGGTCCTGACGGACGAGGGGACCGCCGCGGTCTGCGAGACCTGCGGAGGCACCGGCTATGTGGAGGCCTCCAGCCGGTTCTTCAACACCTTCTGGTCATTGCTGCCCCCCATCATCGCCATCGCGCTGGCCCTGATCACGAAGGAGGTGTACAGCTCCCTGTTCATCGGCATTCTGGTGGGCGGCCTGCTGTATTCCAACTTTGCCTTTGAGGGTACCGTCCTCCATGTGTTCAACGACGGCATCGTGGCGTCCTTGTGCGACAGCTACAACATGGGCATCCTGATCTTCCTGGTGATCCTGGGCTCCATGGTGTGCCTGATGAACAAGGCCGGCGGCTCCGCCGCTTTCGGCCGCTGGGCCAAGGTCCACATCAAGAGCCGGGTGGGCGCCCAGCTGGCATCCATCGTTTTGGGCATTTTGATCTTTATTGACGACTATTTCAACTGCCTGACCGTGGGCAGCGTCATGCGGCCCATCACCGACAAGCACAACATCTCCCGCGCCAAGCTGGCCTACATCATCGACGCCACCGCCGCCCCCGTCTGCATCATCGCCCCCGTCAGCTCCTGGGCCGCCGCCGTGGCGGGCTTTGCCGAGGACGGCCAGGGCTTCAACCTCTTCCTCCGGGCCATCCCCTATAACTACTACGCCCTGCTGACCATCGTCATGATGCTGGGCCTGGTGTTTATGAAGGTGGACTACGGCCCCATGGCCAGGTTTGAGAAGAACGCCGTTGAAAACGGCGACCTGTTCTCCGGCTCCAACCCCTACGCCTCCGCCGAGGATGAGGACGTGGGCGACAAGGGCTCCGTGATGGATCTGGTGTTCCCCGTGGTGGTGCTGGTGGTCTTCTGCGTCATCGGCATGATCTACTCCGGCGGTTTCTTCGAGGGCGCCGGCTTCATCGAGGCCTTCTCCAACTCCGACGCCTCCGTGGGCCTGATGCTGGGCTCCGCCTTCGCGCTGGTGGTGGCCTTTGTGTACTACATGATCCGCCGGTCCATGACCTTCAAGGAGATGATGGGCTGCATCCCCGAGGGCTTCAAGGCCATGGTGCCCGCCATCATGATCCTGACCTTTGCCTGGAGCCTGAAGGCCATGACCGACTCTCTGGGCGCCAAGTATTTCGTCCGTGACTTTGTGCGCACCTCCGCCACCGGCGTGCAGGTGCTGCTGCCGGTCATCGTGTTCGTCATCGGCTGCCTGCTGGCCTTTGCCACCGGCACCAGCTGGGGCACCTTCGGCATCCTGATCCCCATTGTGCAGAACGTGTTCTCCATGGACAACCCCATGGCCATCATCTGCATCTCCGCCTGCATGGCCGGCGCTGTCTGCGGCGACCACTGCTCTCCCATCTCCGACACCACCATCATGGCCTCCGCCGGCGCTCAGTGCGACCATGTGAACCATGTGTCCACCCAGCTGCCCTACGCCATCACCTGCGCGGCGGTCTCCGGCGTCACGTATCTGATCGCCGGGCTGCTGGTCCAGGCGGGCGCGCCGGGGCTCCTGGGCCTGCCCATCGGCATCGTCCTGATGCTGGCGACCCTGTTCGTCATCAAGCAGGTCCACGCCAAGAAGGCCTGACTTCCGCTCCGCGGCCGCCCGGGTTTTTGCCCGGGCGGTTTTCTTTACGGTTTCGACGGTTTACATCGGCGGGAAAACGTGGTACACTCTGGTTTGCGATTTGAGAGGGGGGAGGCGTCCATGAGCCGGAAAACGGTTTTGGCATTGCTGCGGGCGCAGGGAGAGGAGTTCCTCTCCGGCGAGGAGATCAGCGGCCGGCTGGGGCTCAGCCGCACCGCCGTGTGGAAGGCGGTGGACGCCCTCCGGCGGGAGGGCTACGAGATCGAGGCCCGGGCCGGTCTGGGCTACCGCCTGACCGGGACGCCGGACGCCCTGACGGAGCCGGAGATCCGCAGCTTTCTGGAAGAGACGGCAGTGGTGGGCCGGGAACTTCAATGTTTTGACGAGATCGACTCCACCAACAACTATGCCAAGCGCATCGCCCTGTCCGGCGCGCCTGACGGCACGGTGATCGTTGCCGACTGCCAGACCGCGGGGCGGGGCCGGATGGACCGCTCCTTCCAGTCCCCCAAGGGGAAGGGCATCTATCTGACGGCCCTGCTGCGGCCGGAGCTGCCGCCGGAGCGGCTGCTGCCGGTGACGGCGCTGGCGGGCGTGGCGGTGTGCGCGGCGGTGGAGCGGGTCTGCGGCGTCCGGCCGGGGCTGAAATGGCCCAACGACCCGGTGCTGGGCAGCAGGAAGCTCTGCGGCATTTTGACGGAGCTGTCGGTGGAGGCGGAGACGGGCCGGGTGCAGTATCTGGTGCTGGGCATCGGCGTGAACGTCTTGCAGACGGCGGAGGATTTCACCCCGGAGGTGGCGGAGATGGCCACCTCTCTGGCCATGGCGCTGGGGCGGCCGGTGTCCCGGCCCGCCCTGGCGGCGGCGCTGATCGAAGAGCTGGATAGGCTGTATACCGCGCTGAGGGCCGGGGATCTGTCAGAGTACCTGGCCGCCTACCGGCGGGACTGCGTGAATCTGGGAAAGGCCGTCCAGCTGATCTCCCCGGCGGGGCGGGAGACCGTCACCGCCGTGGGCATCGACGGGGACTTCGGCCTGGTGGTCCGGGGAGCGGACGGCGAAGAGCGCGCCGTGCGCTCCGGCGAAGTCTCCGTCCGGGGGCTGTACGGCTATGTGGAATGAGCAAAGAGGAGTGAGTGCTTTGAAGGAACTGTGGGAACTGTTTTGGACCTTCGCGAAAATGGGGGTCATGACCTTTGGCGGCGGCATGGCGATGCTGCCCATCCTCCAGCGGGAGGTGGTGGAGAACAAGCACTGGGCCACGGAAGAGGAGCTGGTGGACTATTTCGCCATCGGCCAGTGCACGCCGGGCATCATCGCGGTGAATACCGCCACGTTTATCGGGCAGAAGAGGCGGGGCGCCGCGGGAGGCATCGTGGCCACCCTGGGCTTGGTGTTCCCGTCCCTGGTCATCATTTCCGTCCTGGCGGGGCTCATCACGAATTTTTCCCATCTGGCGTGGGTGGTGAACGCCTTTGCCGGCATCCAGGTGTGCGTCTGCGTGCTGATCTTTAACGCCGTGCGGAAGCTGCTGAAAAAGTCCGTGGTGGATAAGCGGACCGCGGCGATCTTCCTGCTGGTGCTGGCCGGCGGCGTGTTTTTGGACATTTCCCCGGTCTGGTTCGTCATCGCCGCCGCTCTGGCGGGCATCATTCTGAAAAATCTGGAGGTGAGGGGTCAATGAGCGTGTATCTGCAGCTGTTTTGGGAATTTTTCAAGACCGGCCTGTTCGCCGTGGGCGGCGGCCTGGCCACGCTGCCCTTCCTGAAGGACATCGGGGAGACTACCGGCTGGTACACCTATACGGAGCTGATGAATATGCTGGCGGTGTCCGAGTCCACCCCCGGCCCCATCGGCATCAATATGGCCACCTATGTGGGCTTTACGGTGGCGGGCGTCCCGGGAGCGCTGATCGCCACCATCGGCGAGGTGACGCCCTCCATCATTGTCATCCTCATCATCGCGGCGATGCTGAAGAAATTCCGGGACAGCAAGTATGTCAATGACGCGTTTTACGGCCTGCGGCCCGCATCCACGGGCCTGATCGGCGCCGCCTGCGTGGCGGTGATCCTGGAGGTGCTGACAACTGTGCAGGTGACCAGCCCCGCGGCGGGGGAGGGGATCGTGAAGTCCTTCCAGCTGGCGGGCGGCTCGCTGCTGAATTGGCGGGGGCTGGCGCTGGCGGCGGTGCTGGTGGTGCTGACCAACTGCGTGAAAAAGGTGAAGGACTGGCACCCCATCGTGTTTATCGGCCTCTCCGCCGTGGTGGGCGTTGTGTTCCACTTTGGCGGCGTGTGAGCGTGAGAGGAAAACCGGGCGCGTGCGCCCGGTTCAGCTTGTCGAAAACCCTCTGTTTGGAGAAAAAATGTTCCGTTTCACAAGGGGAGTACGAGGGGGCGGGAGCCCCTCGTGTTGAATCGAATGCCTGCAAAAAGCCTGCGGCAGCAGGCGTTTGCGCCGCGAAGCGGGAGCTTTTTGGGCTGCGAAGCAGACAAAAAAGCGAGGCATTGTTCAGGCTGTCGAAAAAGTCCGGCGGACTTTTTCGACAGCCTGAAACGGGCGCGCGCGCCCGTTTTTTCATGCCGCAGGGACGTGCCGGCGGGCGGGAGCGCCGGAAAACGGGGAATTTCCCGAAAAATCGGCGGCCCGCTCTTGACGGCTATTGGAAAAGCCGGTATTATGTAAAGCGTAACAAGACAGATACCTTTGGGCCGCGCCATATCCGGTTGGGGCGCGGAACAGAGAGATACCGTTATCAAAAATCGCGGGAGGATATACCATGGCAATGAAGCGATGCCCCGTCTGCGGGGAGAAATACTCGGATACATACCGGGACTGCCCTTTTTGTGAAGAAGAGGAGGCCCTGCGGGACGGGGAGGAGATCCGCCGCAGCCCCAAGCGGGGCCGGCGGGCGGCCCACGGACGGCAGTACAGCCTGATCACCCCGACGCTGATCGTGCTGATTTTGATTATGGCGGGGCTGCTGATCTATCTGCTGTACGGCGACAGGATCGCGGAAAAGTTCGGCAAGGACGGTGAGGATGTCACGCCGCCGACGGAGGACGTGACGCCGCCCATTGTGCCGGAGGAGCCCACGCCGGACGGGGAGGACCCGGATCAGGGCGAAGACGGCGTGATGCCGGAGGAGCCGGACGCCACGGAGCCTGACGGCACGGACACGCCCTCCGCACCGGCGGAGCAGACGGATTATGAGGAGGCCATGGCCCTTCCCGGCGGCCTGGGCCTGAGCACCACCGACTTTACGTTGAAGACCGTGGGCGAGACCGCCGCCATCCGGGTGACCTCCGGCGGCAGCGGCAGCTACACCTGGATCAGCCAGGACGAGGGCGTCGCCTCCGTGGACCAGAATGGCAAGGTCACCGCCGTCTCCCGGGGCACCGTCAACGTGGTGGTGACCGACGGCAGCAAGAAGGGCGTGTGCATCGTCCGGTGTGATGTGACCGGCAGCGCGACGACGCCCACCACCTCCACCGCCACGCCCGGCACGGGCACCACCACGACCGCCTCCGGGCTGAAGGCCGGGGCCGCCACCGTGGTCAACGGCGGCAACGGCGTGTTCGTGCGCTCCGGCCCCGGCACCAGCTATGAGGCCCTGGCCACCGTGCCCAACGGCGCGGACATCCAGATCGTGGAGAGCGCCGGAGACGGCTGGTACAAGATCACCTTCTCCGACGTGGGCGGCGCGTCCTCCACCGGCTATATGAAGGGCGATTTCCTGGCCAACAAGTGATCAAAACACACCGCAAAAATATCCCCGGATGCTCCGGCATCCGGGGATATCTCATTGCGCACGGCCCAAAAACGTGCTATGATACATCTTGTATCGATATAGAATAAGGAGCATTGTTATGACGACCCGAGAATTTCAGCAGAAGTCCTCTTTGCAGATTTTCCTCTCCTACTTCGGGCCCCACCGGAAGCTGTTCATCATGGATCTGTGCTGCGCCCTGATGATCTCCCTCATTGACCTGGCGTTTCCGGCGGTGTCCCGGTGGTGCATGTATGAGCTGCTGCCCAAAAGCGCCTACCAGACCTTTTTCGCCGTGATGGCGGTGGTGTTCATGGCCTTTGCCCTGCGGGCGGTGCTGACCTATGTCATCTGCTACTGGGGCCACACCTTCGGCATCCTGGTGGAGGCGGACATCCGCCGGGACCTGTTCCGCCACATGCAGGAGCTGAGCTTCGACTACTTTGACCGCAACCGCACCGGCCAGCTGATGAGCCGCCTGACGGCGGACCTGTTTGATATCACGGAACTGGCCCACCACGGCCCGGAGGATATCTTCATCTCCGGCGTCACCATCGTGGGCGCCCTGGCCATCATGTTTTCCATCCAGTGGCGGCTGGCTTTGGTCATCGCCGTCATCCTGCCCATTTTCTTCCTCGTGGTGTGGTCCTGCCGCCGCTCCATGAGCGAGGCGTCGGCCCGGGTGAAGCAGAAGACCGCCACCATCAACGCCGACATCGAGTCCGGCCTCTCCGGCATCCGCACCGCCAAGGCCTTCGCCAACGAGGAGACGGAGCTGAAGAAGTTCGAGAGCTCCAACGACAGCTTCAAGACCTCCAAGCGCCAGTTCCACAAGGCCATGGGCCGGTTCAACGCCGTCATGGAGTTCTTTTTGTGCATCCTGTCCGTGGCGGTCATCGCCGCCGGCGGCTTCTTCATCATGGAGGGGCAGATGGACACGGTGGATCTCATCACCTTCAGCCTGTATATCACCACCTTCGTCAACCCCATCCGCAAGCTCTCCACCTTTGCGGAGCTGTTTGCCAACGGCACCGCGGGCCTGGGCCGCTTCATTGAGCTGATGCGGACCGAGCCCGCCATGCAGGACGCCCCCGACGCCAAGATCCTCCGGAGGGTGGAGGGCCGCATCGACGTGGACCACGTCAGCTTTGCCTATCAGGACGATCTGGCGGTCCTCCACGACGTGGATCTCCACATCCGCCCCGGTGAGACCGTGGCGGTGGTGGGCCCCTCCGGCGGCGGCAAGTCCACGCTGTGCCAGCTGATCCCCCGGTTCTATGACGTCACCAGCGGCGCCATCCGCATTGACGGCGAGGACGTCCGGGGTGTGACTCAGGAGTCCCTGCGGCAGAATGTGGGCGTGGTGCAGCAGGATGTGTTCCTGTTCGCTGCCAGCATCCTGGAGAATATCCGCTACGGCCGCCCCGGCGCGAGCGAGGAGGAGGTGGCCCGGGCGGCAAAGCTGGCGGAGATCTATGACGACATCGTCGCCATGCCCGATGGCTTTAACACCTATGTGGGCGAGCGGGGCACCCTGCTCTCCGGCGGGCAGAAGCAGCGCATTTCCATCGCCCGCATCTTTTTGAAGGATCCCCCGGTGCTGATCCTGGACGAGGCCACCTCCGCCCTGGACAGCGTGACGGAGGCGAAGCTCCAGGAGACCTTTGAAAAGCTCTCCAAGGGCCGCACCACCATCATCATCGCCCACCGCCTCTCCACCGTCCGCAACGCCGACCGCATCGCCGTGGTGGAGGAGGGCCGCATCGCGGAGCTGGGCAGCCACGAGGAGCTGATGGCCAAGAACGGCGCTTACGCCGCCCTGGTCCACACCCAGGAGCTGCGCCATGGATAAATCGAAGCTGCTGGACCGGATCGGCGCCACAGGGGACGACCGCCTGCTGCTGGCCAGGGTGCTGGACCGGGCGGAGCAGGCCGGGAGCCGCAACATCCCCGCGGCCACGGATTTCCTAAGCCCTCAGCAGCAGATGCAGACCCTGGACCTGCTGCACCTGGCGGACGTTCCGGAGGCCGGATACGCGCGCCTGGGGGGCTATGACGGCGCGGAGCGGAACATTTTCCTCTTCCTGCCGGACTGGCTGGATCCCGCCGACGCGGAAAGCCAGAGCCCCATCCGCTGTCTGCGGGCGGCCTTCCGGGCGGAATACGCCCTGAGCCACCGGGACTTCCTGGGCAGCCTCATGGGCATGGGCATCGTCCGGGAGAAGGTGGGGGACATTTTGGCGGGCCCCGACAGCGCGGACATCATCGTGCTGGACACCGTGGCGGATTTCCTGCTGCAAAGCTGGGACTCCGCCGGGCGGGCGAAGCTGACCGTTACCGCGATTGACGCCCATGATCTCCACTTCCCGGAGGTCAAATGCCAGGAGGTGCGGGATACGGTCTCCTCCCTCCGGCTGGACGCCGTGGCCTCCACGGGCTTCAAAATGGCCCGGGGCAGGGCGGCGGAGCTGATCGCCTCCGGCCGGGTCCAGGTGAACTGGCGGGACTGTACGAAGCCGGACAAGCTGCTCTCGGCGGGGGACACCGTCTCCGCCCGGGGCTTTGGGAAATTCGAGCTGACGGAGGTGGGCGGCGTCACGAAAAAGGGCCGCACGTCCATCGTGCTGAAGCGGTATGTGTGAGAGGAGCGCTATGCTGGAATACGAGTTTGAGACCATCAACTGTGATGACGGCGAAGGGGGCTACAGCCTGTTTGGCGGCATCGGCATCGAGACCGTCCGCCACCAGGAGGTCATTTGCCAACGGGCGGCCAATGGATGGCGGTATGCGGGCTTTATCCCCAAGCGCCAGCGGGGCGGCGGATTTATTGAGATGATAGACCTGGTTTTCGAGCGCCAGCGCCCGGAGACCTGACAGGAGGACACCATGGACCAAAAACAGATCGACCGCATCAACGAGCTGGCCCGGAAGGCCAGGGCCGAGGGCCTGACGGAGTGGGAGGAGGCCGAGCGGGCGGCCCTGCGCCGGGAGTATATCGACTCCGTGCTGGGCAGCCTGAAAAGCCAGCTGGACAACACCTATATCGTGGATGAAAAGGGCCGCAAGCGGAAGCTGAAGGAGAAGGGGGAGTGAGCCATGGCCAGCAGACAGCGGAAGAGCCAGGACAATGATTTCGGGTCCTGGGCGCTGATCGTGTTCCTGTTTGCCGTGGGCGTTTGGCCCGTCGCGCTGCTGCTGCTGTTTGCCAAGCTGTTTGGCAGCGACGGAAAGAAGAAGCAGACAGCCCCGCCGCCCCTTCAAACGGAGCACGCCCCCGCAAGCGGCGCCGCCCAGCCCGGAAAGGCGAAAAAGGCCGTGGGCAAGGTCACCAAGTCCCCGGCGGTGAAAAAGTCCAACGCGCGGATTTTGAAGATCGTGGGCGCCATTATGGCCGTGGTGGGACTGACGGCCTGTTTTGAGCCCATCGACATGATGGTTTGGCTGGGGGAGATGCCGTCCTATTACCTGGAGGACCTGTTTACAGCCCTCGCCATCACCGTTGGCGGCGGCGCCATGTTTTTCAGCGGCCTTTCCATGGACCGCGGCCTGAAGCGCTATGGGAAATATCTGGCGGTCATGGGGGATCGGGAGGCCATGCCGGTGGAGGAGCTGGCCCGGACCCTGGGCTATCCGGAGCGCCGGGTGGAGAAGGACCTCCAGAAGATGATCGACAAGGGCTACTTCGGCGGCAAGGCGTATCTCAACGTGGAACTGGGGTATCTGTTCCGCAGCGGCGAGGCCGACGCGGCCTGGAAAAAGAAACAGGAGGAGGCGCGGAAAGCCCCCACGCCCAAGGAGGCGGAGGAGGGCTACTCCGGGATCCTGCGGAACATCCGCCGGGCCAACGACGAGATCGCGGATCCCATCCTCTCCGCCAAGATCGACCGGCTGGAGGAGATCACCGCCAGGATCTTCCGGGCGGTGGAGGAGGACCCCAAAAAGCGGGGCAAGATCGACACCTTCCTGAACTACTATCTGCCCACCACTCAGAAGCTGCTGGACTCCTATGCCCAGTTCGAGGCCGCCGGCGTGGAGGGGGAGAACCTGCGGCAGGCGAAGTCCCGCATCGAGGCCACCATGGACTCCATCGTCAAGGGCTTCGAGCACCAGCTGGACGAGCTGTACAAGGCAGACGCCCTGGATGTGGACAGCGACATCCGGGTGATGGAATCCATGCTCCGGCGGGACACCGCCACCGTGGAACAGGACTTCGGCCTGGGCGGCACGGCGGCCCAGCGGGAGGAAGAGACATAAAACAGGGCCGGCGCGCCGTCAGGCGCGCCGGTTTTTCCGTTCGCAACGGTTTGTTGCGTGACTTTTGGACTGCTGTGGGGTATGCTGGAAGCGGGAGGATGAGCCAATGAACGCTGTAGCAAAGAATCTGAAGCGCCTGCGGAAGCAGGCGGGGCTGACCCAGGAGGAACTGGCGGAGCGGCTCCATGTGACCCGGCAGGCGGTGTCCAGCTGGGAGACCGCCAAAACCCAGCCGGATATCGAGACCCTGACGGCCCTGGCCGAGGCCCTGGGGACAGATGTGAACGGGCTGATCTACGGACCCCGGCCCGCCGGAGACGGCTATGCCCGGTATCAGAAAAGGTATGTTGTCTGCGCGGCGGCCTGCGCCGTTTTGGTGCTGGCCTGGGCCGTGCTGGAGGTTACGCTGGCGCCGTATCTGGACCGGCTGGCGTATACGACTTATCATATTTTGCCCAAAGTCTGCTACCTGCTGACCGTACCGCCGCTGGCCCTTTTCGCGGCGGGCGTCCTGCTGCCGGCGCTGGCGTCCGTTTGGGCGGATCTCCGCCTGCGCGGGACATGGCTCCGCCGGATCCTGACGGCAGCGGGCCTGCTGCTGATGGGCTGGTACCTGTTGTTTCTGTTTTTCTGGGTCGCAGATATCCCGATCCCGGCTGTTCTGAGGGGGTGGTGGAGCATCCTGAGGATGAACAGATACGGTCTGCTCCGCCTTGGCCCCGTGTTCCTCTCCGGCCTGTGCCTCTTCCTGGGCCTGAATCGCTGAGGGGCTTGCATGAACGGCGCTTGGTGCGGTATACTCTGCATATCACGAAAAAGGAGTGAACCGCATGTCCGTATTGGACCATCTGGAACCCAGCAGCGTGTTTCGTTTTTTTGAGGAGCTGTGCGCTATCCCCCACGGCTCCCGCAACACGAAAGCCGTCAGCGACTGGTGCGTGGAATTTGCCAGGAAGCGGGGCCTGGAGCACTATCAGGACGGCGCCAACAACGTCATCATCATCGGGGAGTCCGCCCCCGGCTATGAGGACGCGCCGCCCGTTATCCTCCAGGGCCATCTGGACATGGTGTGCGAGCGGGAGCCGGGCTGCGGCAAGGACATGGCCCGGGAGGGGCTGGATCTGGCGGTGGACGGCGATTTCGTCTACGCCAGGGGCACCACCCTGGGCGGCGACGACGGCATCGCCGTGGCCATGGCTCTGGCGATTCTGGACGACCCGTCCATCCCCCATCCCCGGCTGGAGGTGGTGCTGACCACCGAGGAGGAGATCGGCATGCTGGGGGCGGCGGCGCTGGACGTGACGCCCCTGCGGGGACGGCAGCTGCTGAACCTGGACTCTGAGGAGGAGGGTGTTTTCACCGTCAGCTGTGCCGGCGGCAGCCTGACCCGCTGCACCCTGCCGGTGGCCCGGGCGCCCTTTGCGGGCACGGCGCTGAAAATCCGGGTCTCCGGCCTTGTGGGCGGCCACTCCGGCGCGGAGATCCACCAGGGCCGGGCCAACGCCGACATCCTGCTGGGCCGTGTCCTGCGGGCCATGGCGGCTGAGACGGAGCTGCGGCTGGCGTCCGCCAGCGGCGGCCTGAAGGACAACGCCATCCCCGTGGCGGCGGAGGCCGTCGCGGTAGCGGCGGACGCGGACTGTGCCATGGCGGCGGCCGAAGCCCTGGCGGCGGCGCTGAAAGCGGAATACCGGGCCGCGGACCCGGGGCTGTCGGTGGAGGTGCTTCCCGCCGCCGCGGCGGAGACGCCCATGGACGCGGATTCCACCCGGCGGGCACTGTGCCTGCTCTCCTGCGCCCCCAACGGCGTGCAGGAGATGAGCCAGGACATCCCCGGCCTGGTGCAGACCTCTTTGAATTTGGGCATTCTGGAGACGGCCGAAACGGAACTGTCCGCCGCCTTCTGCGTCCGCAGCTCCGTGGCCAGCCAGAAAGAGATGCTCCATGACCGTCTCCGCTGCCTGACGGAGGAACTGGGGGGGACGGTGGATATCACCGGCGACTACCCCGCCTGGGAGTACCGCCGGGACTCCGCCCTGCGGGAGCGGATGGTGGAGGTGTTCCGGGAACAGTACGGCCATGAACCCAGGATCGAGGCTATCCACGCCGGGGTGGAGTGCGGCCTGCTGTGCGGCAAGCTGCCGGGGCTGGACTGCGTGTCCATCGGGCCGAACCTGACGGAGATCCACACGCCCCGGGAGAAAATGAGCGTCTCCTCCGTCCGGCGGGTGTGGGATTTCGTGCTGGAAGTCCTGCGGCGGAGCAAATAAAGCAAAGAAGAGCGGCGGCACCGCTCTTCTTTGCTTGTCAAAAAACCTGATGGATCGGAGAAAAGGCAGAAGAACGCAAGGGGGGTACGAGGGGACGGGAGTCCCCTCGTGTTGGATCGAATACCTGCAAACGGGTTGTGATAACAGCCCGTTGCGCCGCGAAGCGGCAGCTTTTTGGACTGTGAAGCAGTCCGAAAAGCGAGGCATTGTGAAGCCCGTCAAAAAAGTCCTTTGGACTTTTTTGACGGGCTGAGAAGAGCGGCGGCGCCGCTCTTCCTTTTTACTCGTCTTTCACGTCCCGGTACTCCACATCCACCGCGTTCCGGGCGGCGTTGGAATCCTTTTCCGCCTGCCGGACGGCACGGTCCACCTGGGTGGTGATCCAGATGTCGCTGACGCCGTCATAGAGCAGAAAGAGGCCGATGACGCGGACCACGGTGGTGAACGCCTCAAAGGGATTGAACACCAGCACCGCGCCGAGGACCAGCGTCACCAGTCCCAGCAGCAGGGCCGCGGAAGCGCGGGGGGAGCCGTTTTTCCGCAGGGTGACAGCGTCGCTCAGGTCGCCGGCGCCGTGGACGCAGATCAAAACGCCGATGATGCGGGGGATCACCACGGAGATCAGGGTGGGCCGGGACATGAGCCAAAGGCCCACCGAAGCCAGGACGATGCCCGTGACCAGGTGGGCGCCGGCATACAGGCTGCCGTCCCGGTTTCGCAGGAACGCGGCGATATCGATGAGCCCGCACACCGCCAGGATCAGCCCCAGGGCTGTGCAGAGGACGGTGGCGGACAGTTCTGGCCGGATCAGCAGAACCAGGCCCAGGGCCGCGTACAGCGCCGCCGTGAGCAGGGCGTTGGTTTTGATGCGCTTCAAAAGACTGTTCATACAGCACGCCTCATTTCTACAGAGATACCTTTAGTATACGCGCTTTTCCGGATTTGTGAAGCCCTTTTTCGACATCAGCAGCCTTGCTCCAGCCGGCGGTAGATCAAAACGCCCGCCGCGTATTGTACGATCAGGTAAGCGAATAAGAACAGGGCGAACATACTGCCGTTTTCCAAAATATCCAGCATATCCAGAATGGAGAACACCAAAATGAAGAGGCAGCAGAGGAGAAGACCCAGGAGATAGGCGTACCGCCCGGATTTGTTCCGCAGCATCTCCTTCCGCTCGTCGTGGAGGTCGATCTGTTCCTGTTCCAGCCGCTCCCGGTAGGCCTCCGCGTTTTCGGGCCGGGACCATTTCGCATACCGCCGCAGTTGGACCAGGCCGTTGAAAAAGCAGCCGCCGCCTCCGCCGCAGAGGATGGCGGACAGCCGCGTCTCCCACAGCAGGCCCGCCAGGAAAAACGCTATGCCTGCCGCCGTGATGCCCAATGCCCACCAGAGGTTACTTTTTTTCATTGGAAACGCCCCTTTCATGTATGAAAATCTCCTCGATTGCCAGTCCAAAAAAGTCCGAGATCGTAAACGCCAGTTCCAGCGACGGGTTGTATTTTCCCGTCTCAATGGAACTGACCGTTTGCCGGGAGACCCGGATGGCACGGGCGAAGTCCTCCTGATTCAGCCCCCGGGCCTTTCGCAGCTGTTCCACACGGTTTTCCACAAGCAGCCCCCTTTACTGTAAAGGTTCCTTTACATATACTGTAGCATGGCTGCAATGTATTGTCAAGGTTCCTTTATAAAATACTGCCGCTTGATTTTTGGAACGCGCTATGGTATCATGTGCATCTGAAAATCATTCTCAAATTGGAGGAGCATGTACCTGTGAAAAGATGGATACCCCTGCTGCTGTGTGCCCTGCTGCTGACCGGCTGCGGTCAAAGTCTGCCGGAGCCGGAGAACGGTGGGCGGCTTCAAATTGTCGCCACAGTCTTTCCCGCCTATGATTTTGCCCGGGCCGCCGGCGGCGAGCTGGCGGACGTGACGCTGCTGCTGCCGCCGGGGGCGGAGAGCCATTCCTACGAGCCGACGCCGGCGGACATCCTGGCCGTTCAGGACTGTGACCTGTTTCTGTACCTGGGCGGAGAGTCCGACGCCTGGGTGGATACCATCCTCTCCACTGTGGAGATGCGGGGGACGAGCATGCGGATGGTGGATCAAGTGGACCTTCTGGAGGAAGAGACCGTGGAGGGGATGCAGGTCCAGCCGGGCCACGACCACGGCCACGAATCCCATGACGGCCACGATCATGAGGATCACGACGACCACGGCCCCGGGGCGGTGACCGGCATGGACGAGCACGTTTGGACCGCGCCCCGGAACGCCGCCGCCATCACCCGGGCGGTGGGGGAGCAGCTGGCGGCGCTGGACGGCGCCAACGCCGGGATTTACCGGGCAAACGCGGAGCGCTATGCCGCAGAGATCGATGGGCTGGACAGCCGGTTTGCGGAATTCTTTGACAGCCAGCCATCCAGGACCATTGTCTTCGGGGACCGCTTCCCCCTGCGCTATTTCGCGGAGGAGTACGGGCTGGATTACTACGCCGCCTTTCCCGGCTGCGGCGCGCAGACAGAGCCATCGGCGGCGACCATTGCTTTCCTGACAGGCAAGGTGCGGGCGGAGCGCATCCCCACGGTCTGGTATATCGAGTTTTCCAACCACCTGGTGGCGGACAGCATCGCCGAGGCCGCCGGCGCCCGGACGGCCATGTTCCACACCTGTCACAATGTCTCGCGGCAGGAGCTGGAGAGCGGCGCTACCTACCTGTCTTTGATGGAAGGGAACCTGGAGACCCTGCGGCAATATTTCAGCGGCTGACGCCTCCTCCGTCAGGAGACGGGGGAGGGCTTGTCCCGGCACACCAAACTGGCGTAGGAGAAGGCGGGGCGGTACGTGCGCGT
>ENA-UOJC01001736-UOJC01001736.1-human-gut-metagenome-genome-assembly--contig:-C104-NODE-1736-length-27356-cov-6.189920_pt1 | contig 27356 bp, 25 predicted proteins | sample MGYA00242339_ERZ723886 | MGnify/ENA metagenome assembly ERZ723886 | reverse complement strand
AGCTGCGTCATTTAAGTTGCCATCAAAATCAATACAGAAACGATACTCCCAGTTTTTCCCCTGCACCGGTCTCGACTCGATCCGGTTCATGTTAATACCATTATATATGAAATGGGACAACATATGATACAGGGAGCCGCTCTCATGCGGGATCTCAAAGCAGACGCTGATCTTTCCTGCGTCTTTTGCAAAGATCCGTTTCCCGGATACAATGATAAAGCGGGTTGCATTGGTCTGGTTATCCTGGATTCCTTCTTCTAAGACTTTTAATCCGTAGATCTGTGCGGTCAGGCTGCTCGCGATCGCTGCTTTATGTTTCTTTCCATCCTCTTTGATCTTCTGTGCAGACATCGCTGTATTTTTTAAGCTGTGTTTTTCCCACTCTCTGTGCCGCTCCAGATATCTGCCACACTGCATCAGTGCCTGTGGATGGGAGTAAACATCGGTAATGTCAGAAAGCTCTGCATCCGAAAGTCCAAGCAGTGCATGGTTGATGCGGATGATCTGCTCTCCCACGATACAGTTATCATATTCTACCATCAGGTCATAATTTTCTGACACGATCCCTGCGGAAGAATTTTCGATCGGTAAAACCGCATAATCTGCCTCGCCGCTCTTGATTGCCTCCATTGCATCCCGCCAGGTCTCCACATGGTAACTGTCCGTGTGCTCTCCGAAATATTCCCGTAAGGCAAGCTGGCTGTATGCGCCCTCGGTTCCCTGGAACACAATACGTGCCTTTTTATAATCTAATTTGTCTACTTCTGTGAAATCCGGTTTCTCATAAATGCCATGTGCCGTCATAAGCTGATACTGGCGTTTGCGGCTCATCGACATGATCTGTTCGAACAGCTCCCTGATGCCATGCCGGTTAAATGCACTCTCTCCCATTGCTGTAAGGGTACTGAGTTTGCTCTCTTCCCGCTCCTTATCGAATACCTTTTTGCCCGTCTCGATCTTATACTCTGCTACCTCCGCCGCAATCTTCATGCGCTCCTGGTACAGCGATACCATCTGTTTATCTATCACATCAATCTGATCCCGTAATTCTTTTAAATCCTTCATATTTTCCTCACTTCTTCTCTATTGCAAACCTAATCTTTCGACATATTATAATAACTATATTACATTAACGTGTGAATATCAAGACACCCTTGCAAGATAATATACAGAAATGTTATACTTTTATCAGAAATAAAATGTTATTTAAGGGGGGCTTTTTATGAAACTTATCGTGATTACCATTTTTCTGCTGGTGGTTGCCGTTATAGCAGGATTGGGTATTTCCCAATATCTCAGTAACAAACCAAAATATAATACCAGCTATGTCAATGGCAATACTGCCGGCAATCTCTATGGTGCCGGACTGTTCTGTGAATACGGCGATACCATCTATTTCTCCAACCCTTCCGACGGCGGCACCTTATATGCGATGAAGACCGATGGCACAGGATTAACCAAACTGTGTGATGATGTTGCTTCTTTTATTAATGTGGATGAACATTACATCTATTATGTCCGCAACAATGCCGCATTCGGATCTGATTTTTCCTTCCTGCAATTCAATACCGACAGCCTTTGCCGGATCGACCATGACGGAAAACACACGGTGGTACTGGACGACGAACCATGTATGTATGCTTCCCTCTTCGGGAACTATGTATTCTATCTCCAGTATGAAACACAGACCGCATCTTCACTCTGGAAAGTTAAGATCGATGGCACCGAGAAAACAAAAGTTTCCTCGGATCCTTATCTGACCTGTGATGCCATGGGACAGTATTTCTATCATATCGGTACAGATGGTCGGATCTGGCGTTATGATACAGTCTCCTGCAGCACCGAGGCGGTCTATAATGGCAACTGCTGGATGCCAACCGTTCTTGCCAATGATGATGTCTATTTTATGGACAGCAGTGACAACTACAAACTGACCAAAGCAAATCTCTCCGGTGGCGAAAAAGTCCATCTTGCAGAAGACAGACTTGATTCTTATCTGCTCTGCGGAGATTACATCTACTTCCAGCGCAGCAGCCAGACCGATCCTGCGCTCTGCCGCATCCGCACCGATGGAAGTGATTATCAGGTGGTTGCTGAAGGTGTTTACGCTGATCTCAATGCTACTTCAAACGATGTTTATTTCAGGGATTTCCACACCAGCATCATGTATCGCACGCCGATCAGTGATCCTGGTACGGTAGAAATTTTTCAGCCGTAATACAATGCGCCATGCGAACACCTTATCATAAAAAAGTGGTTGGCGCATCGAAAGACTTTACCGTGTATTATTTTGACTTGAGAAATTTGTTTTTTTCACTTTCCTGAAGAAAATAAATCTCATCCTTCGTCTCAAAAAATCCGGAATTTTATAAAAGCGTTTCTGAAAAATATAATTAGCTCTGTCTTTTTAACGAAAGGACACCACGCATGAATGTCTGCCGGATAACATACAACGATTTCGGGGACTTTCGTACTGGACTTACAGGGTCGCTCACACAAAACGCAGCCGCCAGCGACGATTGTTTGAAAAAACTCCTGCTATCAAAAAAATAGCAGGATTTTTTGAGTTTCGGAGCAAGGCTTTCTATCGTCTGTGTGAGTGATCCTTTAGTCCAGCTAGAAAGTGCTCGCTTGTTGTATGTTACCGACAGACATTCGCGCGTACACTGTTCTTTCGTAAAAAGACAGGTCACATTCTTTCAGAAACGCTTTTAAAATTCTCGGATTTTCCTCGAAACCATGATGCGATTTATTTCTCAGGAAAGTGTATTCAAAAACTTGTTAAAATCAAAACAATACACCTAATATTCTTTCACTGCGCCAACCACTTTTTTATTATTGTGGCACATTTTATGCGAAATCAAACAGCGACAACTGATTGGATTCCGGCAGGTCACCGAGCAGTCCTAAATCTCCCATCAGGTCGATCACGGTCTTGGTCGCCTTCGTCCTCTGTCTGAAATCATCTCTTGAGAGGAATTTTCCATCCTTTGCAGCCTCAGCAACCGCGATTGCTGCATTGTCTCCCATTCCATCGATCGTATTGAGTGCCGGCATCAGCTTTCCATCGATGATCTGGAAACGGTCCGGTTTCGCCCGGTAGATATCGATCGGCGTAAACTCAAATCCTCTGGCGTACATCTCCTGTACGATCTTCATATCACGGTAGACATCCTGTTCCTTTTTGGACAGACTGTCTTTTCTGCGCTCATAGTCTTTCTGGAAATATGCAAGACGTTCTTTTCCCTGACACATGATCTCATAGTTAAATCCCGTTGCACGAATGGAAAAATATGCCGCATAATAGGCAAGCGGATAATATACCTTACAATAGGCAATACGCCACGCCATCATAACGTAAGCTGCCGCATGCGCTTTCGGGAACATGTATTTGATTTTAAGACACGACTCGATATACCACTCCGGCACATTGTGCGCACGCATCTCAGTCTTCCATTCTTCTTTTAAGCCTTTTCCTTTTCGAACCGACTCCATGATCGTAAAGGACTGCTCACTGTCAAGTCCCATCTGGATCAGATAGATCATGATATCATCACGCGTACAGATCGCGGTAGAAATAGTTGCCAGTCCCTGTTCGATCAAAGTCTGCGCATTTCCAAGCCATACGTCTGTACCATGGGACAGACCGGAAATACGGATCAAATCTGAAAATTCCTGCGGTTTGGCATCGATAACCATCTGCATCGCGAACTCGGTACCAAACTCCGGAATACCAAGACATCCTAACGGAATGCCATTGATATCCTCCGGGGTTACGCCCAGTGCCGATGTATTTTTAAATAAGGACATTACTGATTCATCATCCAGTGGGATCGTTGTCGGATCAATCCCGGTCAGATCCTGTAACATACGGATCATGGTCGGATCATCGTGTCCGAGAATATCAAGTTTTAACAGGTTGTGGTCGATTGAATGATAATCAAAGTGCGTGGTAACTGTTGCCGTTGTCATATCATTTGCCGGATGCTGTACCGGGGTAAAGGTATTGATCTCTTCTCCCACCGGAAGTACGACGATACCCCCCGGATGCTGTCCGGTTGTCCTTCGTACGCCCACGCAGCCCTGCACGATACGGTCGATCTCGCAGTTTCGTTTGCGGATACCACGCTCTTCGTAATAATTTTTGATGTAACCAAATGCGGTCTTATCCGCCAGTGTTCCGATCGTTCCTGCACGGAACGTCTGCCCATATCCGAAAATAACCTCACAGTAGGCATGTGCCTTACTCTGATATTCTCCGGAAAAGTTTAAGTCAATATCCGGCTCTTTGTTTCCCTTAAATCCCAGGAATGTTTCAAATGGAATGTCAAATCCGTCTTTTACCAGCTTTTTGCCACAGACCGGACAGATCTTATCCGGCATATCACAGCCGCTTCGACCGGAAAATGCTTTTACCTCCGGCGAATCAAAATCGCTGTATTTACAGTTCGGGCAACGGTAATGCGCCTGCAGAGGATTTACCTCCGTGATACCGGACATCGTTGCCGCAAAGGACGATCCTACTGATCCACGGGAACCTACCAGATAACCATCCTCATTCGATTTCCATACCAGTTTCTGTGCAATGATATACATAACCGCATAACCATTGGAAATAATGGAATTTAACTCACGGTCTAACCGTTCCTTTACGATCGATGGCAGTTCCTCGCCATACATGCTGTGTGCCTTGGTATAACAGATGTCTCGCAACATCTGGTCTGAATTTTCAATGACAGGCGGACATTTATCTGGACGTACCGGTGCTATTTTTTCGCACATATCTGCGATCTTGTTCGGATTGGTAATGACGACTTCTTCCGCCTTACTGCTGCCCAGATAAGAAAATTCCTCTAACATCTCCTCTGTCGTATGCAGATAGAGTGGTGCCTGATCGTCCGCATCCTTAAATCCCTTTCCTGCCATAATGATACGGCGGTAAACCTCATCCTCCGGGTCAAGGAAATGCACGTCACAGGTTGCGACAACTAACTTGTTGAACGTCTCGCCCAATTTTACGATACGGCGGTTGATATCCTGTAATTCCTCAATACTGCTGATCGACTCCTTGTCACTGCGGATCATAAACTCATTGTTTCCGACCGGCTGTATCTCAAGATAATCATAAAATTTTACCAGACGGATGATTTCTTCCTCCGGTCTGCCTCCAACCAAGGCACGATATAATTCTCCTGCCTCACAGGCAGAACCAAGTAACAGTCCCTCGCGGTATTTGACAAACTCACTTTTAGGTACTCTTGGTCTCTTGTTGTAATAGGTCAGATGCGACATGGACACCAGGCGGTATAAGTTGATCCTTCCGATATCATTGGTCGCCAAAATGATCGCATGGTACGTCGGCATCTTCATAATTGCCTCTTTGGAGGAACTTCCCATCTGATTGACTCCATCCAGATTTTCAATGCCGCGCTCTTTTAACATCTGAATAAATTTAACAAAAATCTCTGCCGTACAGCCTGCATCATCGACTGCCCGATGATGGTTTTCCAGTGAAACGCCAAGTGCCTTTGCCACCGTATCCAGTTTAAAACGGTTCAGATTCGGAAGCAGGATACGCGCCAGTGCCACCGTATCTATGATGGTAAAATCATTTTCAATCTGCTGTCTCTCACAGTTTTTGATGATAAAACTCATATCAAAATCTGCATTGTGCGCCACCATGATCGCACCTTTACAGAACTCCATAAACTGTGGCAGGATCTCCTCGATGACCGGTGCATCCATTACCATATCATCCTTAATGGAGGTCAGTTCTTCGATCCGGTACGGGATCGGCACCTGTGGATTGACAAAGGTTGAGAATTTATCGGTGATCTTGCCCTGCTCGACCTTTACCGCACCGATCTCTATGATCTTATCTTTTTCCGGTGAAAATCCGGTCGTCTCTAAGTCAAATACCACATAGGTCTCATCCAGATCCTGATTTTTGGAATTTGTGATGATATCCTTTAAGTCATCGACCAGATATGCCTCGACTCCATAAATGATCTTAAAATCATCATCTGGCGAGACGGCATGGTTAGCATCCGGAAATGCCTGCACATCTCCATGGTCAGTGATGGCGATCGCCTTGTGTCCCCATTTCATCGCACGTTTAACGATGTCTTTGACATCGGAGACTCCGTCCATATCGCTCATTTTAGTATGGCAGTGCAGCTCGACTCTCTTTTCCGGGCTTGTATCCATTCTTGTGGTCGTAAAATCAGCTGTCTTTTTGATGCCGACAATGGAACCGATGGTTAACTCACTGTCAAACTTATCGATCGTGGTAACACCCTTGATCTTTAAGAAAGCACCTTTTTTCAGTCCCTGCATCAGTTCTTCCAACTGATCATTTCTGGTAAAGATCTTTAACACAATGGAATCGGTAAAATCCGTTACCGACATGATCACGATCGTTTTTTCATTTCGGATCTCCCTTGTCTCAAGTGTCATAACCTGACAGCGGATCGTAACCTCTCCCATTTCTCCCACGATCTTTTCGATCGGAATGGTCTCGTCATCGAAATCCTTGCCGTATATCACATCCGGGTTGTCCGATTTCTTATAATTTCCACCATAGCCACCTTCGTAGCGTTTTTTCTGTTCCGGTTTTGCATTATTCCCTGCACTATTAAATGTTTTTGCAGGCTTTTGTTCAGGTACTTTCTTCTGATTGGAAGCAAGTAAGATCTCTTCTTTCGGCTCTGCCTCTTTTTCCTGCTCTGCCTTTTCTTCTCCTACTGCCTCTGACTTCAGATTTACCTTTTTCATAATGTTATGGATCTCGAACTGGATCTGTAAGTCACTGTTTTTCCGGTGCCTGCTCTCCTTTGGCTTTTCATAGGCAAGTTCTACGACCAGATCAAGCCCGCACCGCTCACACACGATCTTTTCCAGAAATTCTACGATCTCATGTGCTCTTGTCTGCGCAATGATCGTATTTTCCAGTGTCAGTTTCAGATGCGTTTCATCCGAAAATTCCATTTTGGCAGAACGAAGCAGATTGTACTCCATCAGGCTGTAATTTTTCAGTTCCTCTAAAATACTGTCCTTATACAGTTCCATCAGAGTCTGGGGAGTATACTGACCGGAAAGCTGGTATTTTTCAATGACCTTTACATCCATCTGTCTGCCTTTAAAGATCTGCTCTCCAATGGTCTTTTCCAGCTGATAGATATTTTTCTTATGTATCAGGCGGCTTCCCGTCAGATAAATTCGGATGTGATCCTTGTCATGGTTCATCCCGACCTTGGTCACTTCCATCTCGGATAACAGTTTTTTCATATCTCCCGCCACTTCGAGCGTGGGGAACACATCAAAAAACAATTTTGTCATACGTTCCACTCCTTGCTATGCTTCATTCTCATTCCAATGCAGCAGCTCATAGCGAAGACTCTCTAACAGTTCCGTCTCCGGCACTTTCTTATACACCTCGCCATGTTTGATGATCAGTCCCTCTCCAATTCCACCGGCAATTCCGATATCAGCTTCTTTTGCCTCTCCCGGTCCGTTTACCACACAGCCCATCACTGCTACTTTTAAGTCTAACGGAATATCGGCAACCATATTTTCTACCTGATTGGCAAGTCCAATCAGATCGATCCTGGTTCTGCCGCAGGTCGGACAGGATACCACTTCTATGCCACCTTTGCGGAGTCCCAATGTCCGCAGGATCAGTTTTGCAGATTTGATCTCTTCTAACGGATCTCCGGTCAGAGAGACACGGATGGTATCACCAATGCCCTGATTTAAGATCAGTCCGAGTCCGATCGCTGACTTGATATTTCCGCTTATGATCGTTCCTGCCTCTGTGATTCCGACATGCAGTGGATGATCGGTCTTTTTTGAGATCAGTTCATGTGCTTTCACACACATCATAACATCCGATGACTTGATACTGATCACGAGGTTATCGTATCCCATATCCTCGATCAGTGCCACTTTATCGAGTGCACTCTCCACAATGCCTTCTGCAGTCACACCATGGTATTTTTCTACTAAATTCTTTTCCAGAGAACCACTGTTGACCCCGACACGAATCGGGATATTCCGCTCCTTTGCCACATCAATGACTGCTTTTACACGGTCTGCGCTTCCGATGTTTCCCGGATTGATACGGATCTTATCTGCTCCATGCTCCATTGCCGCGATCGCAAGCCGGTAATCAAAATGGATATCAGCGACCACTGGGATCGTAACCTGTTTTTTGATCTCAGTCAACGCCTCTGCCGCTTCCATCGTCGGAACTGCACAGCGGATAATGTCACAGCCTGCTGCTGTAAGTTGTCTGATCTGTGCTACTGTAGCTGCAACATCCTCTGTCTTTGTATTTGTCATAGACTGGATCAGGATCGGATTTCCTCCGCCGATCACTCTGTCTCCTATTTTAACCATCTTTGTCATCAGAACTGCTCCCTTCTTCTTACAAGAATATCTTTCGAATATCATTAAACATGACAACGATCATCAGCGCAAACAAAAGCATGATACCGACAAAATGCACCATACCCTCTTTTTCCGGGTTCACACCCTTACCGCGGATCGCTTCGATGATCAAAAATACCAGTCTTCCTCCATCCAGTGCCGGAAGAGGCAGCAGGTTCATCACACCAAGGTTTGCCGACAGCATGATGGTAATGTAGAGCATCTGTAAAAATGCTGCAAAATAGCCATAAGAAACACTCTCTTCATAGCTGTCCCCAATGACACTTACGATACCGACCGGACCGCTCATATCATTTAAGGTCACTCCACCGGTCACTAATAATTTCAGGCTTCCGATCGTCGTGGAGATCCAGTATTTCGTCTCATACACGCTGTATTTTAAATTCTGCCAGAGATTTCCATGCACATTCTGCGTGCTTCCCTGAAAACCATACAGATATCTGCCCAGCTCTTCATCATATTTTGGAACCAGTGTTGTCTGATACTTTTCTCCATCCCGCTCATAAGTGACCTCTACGGTCTCTCCGGCATGGAACATGGCATAAGAGCTGATCTCCCGGTAAAAATGGATCTTCTTTCCATTCATTTTTAAAATGGTATCGCCCGCCTGCATTTCTGCTTCTTCTGCGGCATATCCGCTTGTCACGCCAGCCAGTGTCGGCACATCATATCCAATGTTGCAGACAAGGATAAAAGAGAATACCAGTGCCATAATAAAATTAAATACCGGTCCTGCCGCAACCACACTGATCCGTGCCCACACCGATTTTTTGCCAAAGGCTCTCTCATCACTGCTCTCTCCGTCCTCGCCCTCCATCATACAGGCTCCGCCAAATGGAAGCAGTTTCAGGGAATATTTTGTCTCTCCTTTTTGGATTCCAAAGATCGTAGGTCCAAGTCCAAGACAAAATTCATTGACCCGGATGCCATTTGCCTTTGCCAGCCAGAAATGACCCAGTTCGTGAAAAATGATGATAATGCTGAAAATCAGTAATGCGATAATTATTTTCATCTATAAACAATGCCTTTCTATATACTCATATACCTGTCGCTCTGTTTCTAATATCTGCTCTAAATCCGGATGATCGATAAATGCGATCTGTCCCATACACTCTTCGATCAGTTCTGTGATCGCCAGATAGCTGATCTTTCGGTCCAAAAACAGTGCCACTGCCTTTTCATTTGCTGCGTTGTAGATTGTTGGCACATTGCCGCCCTGCTGCATTGCCTGATAAGCAAGTGCCAGTCCGCGGAACGTCTTCGTATCCGGTCTCTCAAATGTCAGATTGCCCAATGCAAACAGATCCAGCCGTTTTCCAGACATCGGACGACGTTTCGGATAATACAGAGCGTACTGGATCGGCAGCCGCATATCCGGTGTTCCAAGCTGTGCGATCACTGCGCCATCCTGATACTCCACTGCAGAATGGATGACACTCTGTGGATGGACGACAACCTCGATCTGATCCAAGTCCACGCCAAACAGCCACTTCGCCTCCATCACCTCAAGTCCTTTATTGACCAGTGTGGAGGAATCGATCGTGATCTTTCTTCCCATCGACCAGTTCGGATGTTTCAGTGCATCCTCTACCTGAATATTGGTAAGCTCCTCTCTCGTTCTTCCACGGAATGGTCCACCGGAAGCCGTTAAAAGGATCTTTGCGATCTCATTTCCATCATTGCCCTGTAACGATTGGAAAATCGCGCTATGCTCACTGTCCACCGGAAGGATCGGCACCTGATATTCTTTTGCAAGTGGAATGATCAGATGACCTGCCGTAACCAGTGTCTCTTTGTTGGCAAGTGCGATCTTTTTGCCTTCCTTGATTGCTGCGATCGTTGGACGTATGCCAAGCATGCCGACAATTGCCGTCACAAGGATTTCGCTCTCCGCCTCAGTTGCAACCTCTAAGAGTCCGTCCATTCCGGATACGATCTTAACAGATAAGTCTGCTGTTTTGATGCGGAGTTCCTCCGCCTTTTTCTCATCATAAACACATGCCAGTTTTGGCATAAATTCTCGGATCTGTTTTTCTAATGCCGTAATATTACTGCCCGCCGCGATTGCCACGACTTTGATATCGCCCTGTTCTCTTACAATATCAAGTGTCTGTGTTCCGATCGAACCGGTGGAGCCTAAAATTGCGATCTTTTTCATCTGCGCTCTCCTGTTTTATAAAACGATAAAATTGGCTGCCAGGAAATAAATCACTGGTGCTGTAAAAATCACACTGTCAAAGCGATCTAAGATACCGCCATGTCCCGGTATCAGTTTTCCATAATCCTTGATTTCATAATTCCGCTTGATCGCAGAAGCTGTCAAATCTCCGACCATCGAGATCAATGCGCCAACGGCACTGATGCCTGCCATGATAAAGACATGGGTCTGTGTGCTGTTCATCGCAGATTTGAAGATCATACCATAAAGAATGGTAAGAAGTGCTGCTCCGATCACACCACCAACGGCGCCCTCAATCGATTTTTTCGGGCTGAGTTTCGGCGACATCTTGTGTTTTCCGATCAACATTCCCACACAGTATGCGCAGGTATCGCATCCCCAGGAACATAAAAAGATCAGCCACACGATATAGGCTCCGGCTGCAAGCATTCTGGTCTGGTAAACATAAGACAGCATTACTGCCACATAGAATACCCCAAAGAATGCCGCCATGATCTGCTCCGTCTTATACTTTGGATATGTAAAGACATACGCAAACATCAAAAGCATAAAGAAGCCCAGTACAAACATCATCAGATCCGGGATAAATTCAAATCTTAAGTTGCAGTAATAAACGGTTGCTGCAAGGTATCCGATGATACCCGGTGCCGATTTCTCGATATGAAAAATGCGGTAAAGCTCAAACATTCCGATATAGGATATCACTAAAGTCGATACTAAAAGCAGATCTCCTCCGGTAATGATCAATACCAGTGCAAGTGCCACTAACACAATTCCACTGAGCAGTCTTGTTTTAAACATTTGTTTCCTCCTTCAGTCCACCAAATCTCCGGTCTCTTTTATTATACGCCAAAATTGCCTTTTCCAATTCCTCTTTTCCGAAATCAGGCCACGGAACTTCAGTAAAGTAAAATTCACTGTATGCGAGCTGCCAAAGCAGATAATTGGATAGTCTCTGTTCTCCACTGGTGCGGATCAATAAATCCGGGTCTGGGATCCTTGCTGTGTCCAGATATTCTGCAAATATCTCTTCCGTGATGTCATTTTCCGTTCGCACACCCTGTGCAATATCCTCATGCAGTTTTCTCATTGCACGGATCATCTCATCCCGACTTCCATAATTGATCGCGATCTGCAGGTTCAGACCGTCATTATGTTTCGATGCCGCTTCCAGTTCTACGATCTGCTGCTGAAACCGCTCGGAAAGTCTTGTCGTATCACCAATGACACGTACACGCATATTATTTTTGTCCGCTGTACGGATACAGTTCTTTAAATAACTCTCTAACAGTTTCATCAGAGCACTCACTTCATTGTCCGGGCGGTTCCAGTTTTCCGTAGAAAATGCATACAGGGTCAGATACTTGATGCCCATATCATGCGCTGCCTTACAGACTGTCTCCACATTTTTTGCCCCGACGGTATGTCCGTAATTACGAGGCATTCCTTTGCTTTTTGCCCATCTTCCGTTTCCATCCAGTATGATTGCAACGTGCTGTGGGATCTTTTTGATCTCTTCCATCCGTTCATTCTCCATTTCCTGTAAAAAAAATGCGTCTCGCGACACAGTTTCCTATAATGTAACGAAAGTGAGGACACGCTTACATCATGCCCTCACTCACTCCTATCTTTTCTGAAAAAATCCTTATACGGTAAGGATTTCTTTCGTTTTTGCCTCTACTGCTTTGTCGACTTCTGCGATGTATTTATCTGTCATCTTCTGTGCATTGTCTTCTAATTCTTTGATCTCATCCTCAGAAACATCTGCTGATTTGCCGAGTTTCTTGAAAGAGTCATTCGCATCACGACGGATGTTACGAATTGCAACTTTGGCACTTTCTCCTTTTTTCTTAACGTCTTTGGCAAGCTCTTTACGTCTTTCCTCGGTCAGTTCCGGGAATAAAAGACGAACCACTTTACCATCGTTTGTCGGGTTGATACCAAGATCAGAAGTTAAGATCGCTTTTTCGATCTCTTTTACCATGGATGCTTCCCATGGCTGGATCTGGATCATTCTCGGTTCCGGTACGCTGACATTGGCTACCTGCTGGATCCCGGTTGGTGTTCCGTAGTAGTCTACTTTTAATTTGTCAAGCACATGAGGATTGGCACGACCAGCACGGATACTGCCAAACTCCTCTGATAAATTGTTCATTGTTTTCTGCATTTTTTCATCAAACTGAGCTAATCTCTCGTCCATATCTCTATCCATACCTTTCGCGTTTTTTACTTAAACGGTCACTTTCGTGCCATGGAATGTTCCTGTCATAGCATTTACAATACTATTTTTTTCATTCAGTCCAAAGACATACATTGGCATCTTATTTTCCATACACATAATAGAAGCTGTCAGATCCACAACGGCAAGTTTCTTGTCGATGACTTCCTGAATGGATACTTCATCATATTTCACTGCTGCCGGGTTGAGCTTCGGATCACTGTCGTATACGCCATCGATTGCTTTGGCAAGATAAATACCCTCTGCCTCCATCTCGATCGCACGGAGTACGATACCGGTATCTGTAGAGAAATAAGGATGTCCGGTACCACCTGCAAAGAATACGACCATTCCTTTTTCAAAGTATTTGTTTGCACGGTCTTTGGAAAACAGCTTTGTCATGCTTCCGCACTCAAACGGAGTTAAGATCTGTGTCTGCATTCCAACAGAACGGAAAATCTCCGATACATAGATACAGTTCATGATTGTTGCAAGCATGCCAATCTGATCTGCCTTGGTACGATCGATCGTTTCGCTGGTTCTACCACGCCAGAAATTTCCTCCGCCGATCACGATACCAACCTGTACGCCGCTATCTACGATCTGTTTTACCTGTTTTGCAACTTCTGTTACGGTAGGCTCATCAAATCCGGTGTGTTTCTCCCCGGCCAATGCCTCACCACTTAATTTCAGAAATACTCTCTTCATGGAAATTTACATTCCTTTCTTTTCGCCAAATAAGCTCTGAACATCAACATCAGAGTAAGACTGTGAGCAGAAACCTTCGATGACTGCACCATTGTTGATCTGTACGGAACGTGATTTGATGTTACCCATAACAACTGCTGATGTATCTACTACAACAGGTCCCTGTACATCGATATCACCTTTGATTGCACCTGCAATAACTGCTGATGTGGAAGTTACATTACCGATCACTACAGAACCAAGTCCAATTTTTACTGTTCCTGTGCTGACAACCTCTCCCTCAATCTTTGCTGCATCTGCAAAGAACTCAGATGAATTGCTGTTTCCGTTGATCACACCTGTTACAACTAATTTGCCATTGCATCCGACATTTCCGTCTACCTGTCCCTGGATATCTAAAGATCCATTGGAAACGATATCACCTTTGATCACGGTACCCTGAGTGATCACAGAAGTCTCATCTGCTATTTCTACCTCTGGTTTTGCTACTGGTGCCTGAGTTGCCGGTGTTGCCTGGTATGTTGTCATGTTATCTGCCATTTTTTTCTCCTCCTGGGTTGCTTTTGTAACATTGTCTGTTGTATTGTTATCTGCTGTTACATTCTCTTTTTTCTCTGCTTCTGCCTTTTTCTCTTCTGCCTGTGCCGCTTTTACTTTAGCTTCTGCGGCTGCTTTTCTTGCAGCGGCTGCTTTTTCAGCTTCCTGCTGTGTTACCTGCTGCAGCAGACCGTCAAGCTTTGACAGTTCGGATGCCACATCCACTTCGCCTTCTAAAGTATTAACAACTAAGTCGTCTTCACTTGCAGTTGTTTCAAGATTGTCTTCTCCTGGCATTAACTCATTAACTGCCTGTGAAAAATCATCTTTAAAATCTTTAAAAAATCCCATGCTTTATTCCTCCATTTGTATTCCGCTATTCAACAGCCGCTGCTTTTACGGATTGAATAACCTGTGTATTTTCATCAATCGGAAGGATTTCGGCACCCATTCCCTGTAATGCCTCGATCAAAGAACCGATTGCTTCCACCGTTGTCTCTGCATCAGTGCCATCATGCAATAATACCACCGATGTTTTATATTTTACTACACCTTGTGTGACATTTTCAACTATTTCCTGTGCAGTATATTCCATCGACGCAGTATCTCCCGCCGATACGTTCCAGTCATAATATGTAGTTCCCTCTTTATTAAGGAAATGAATGAGTGCCTCCATTGGTACATTGCTGATCGCATTGTCACTCCCACCAGGGAAACGGTAAACCTGACTCTTTACTCCGGTCACCTGTTCCAGATAATCCTGTATCTTATGATAGTCCTCTTCAAATGCTTCCTCGGACTGATAGATCACACTGTATTTGTTGGAATAGGAATGCATGCCAAGCGTATGTCCCTCGTCCACAATGCGCTGATAAAGAGCTGTAGCTTCTTCGCTTTCATCCCCTGACACAAAAAAAGTTGCCTTTATTCCATATTGGGCAAGCGTATCTAAGATCAATACCGTATTTTCGGACGGTCCATTGTCAAAGGTCAGGTATACCTTGTGGGTATCCCCCTCTGTTGCCAGATTGTCTGCTTCCTCGATCCCGGTCGCAGGCGGAGTGACCCTGTCATAATTCTGAAATGTCAGCGCACTTTCCTCTATCTCCTGCGTTGAGGTCTCACTGTCCTGTAAAGACTCCTGCGGCAATTCCCTTGTCTGTTCCGCTGCTGTCTGCTCCTTTAATGTCTCAATCTGCTTTTGCATGGAATTTACCTTTACAAAAAGGCAGATGATCAACACCATCGACAATACAAACCATCCGATCACTCCAAAAATAATTCCATTTCGTATTCTTCCAATTCGTTTTCTGCGCTTTCTCTGGTTGCTTACTAACTCTGAATCCATATCCTGCATGTGGCATCCCCCAAAGTAATCCTTAGTACCTATCTATTGTAACACATTTTTCTATTTTTCAAAGAAAAAAGCACAAAAAAATTGATTAATTTTTTTGCGCTTTTTACAAAATATTCTGATTATTATATTTTTGAATGTTCTGTTTTACTTTCCAAGGACGTTCGCTGCCAGGAAACCAACAACAAATAAGAGTAACCCGACAAGCAGCATCCACAGATTTAGATTTCCAAGACCAATCCCGGATAATACGGCGATCGGGGATGCGATCACAAGCCCTAAGATCGCAAAATAGGTCTTTCTCTCATGTTTTTCCAGTAAGTACTCCACCAGTTTGGAGATCAGGAAGATCCCTGACACCACTCCGATGCCAAACGGCACCAGGATCCCCATGCAGTGAAACATGATTTTAAAATTCAATGCAAACAATGCCAGAAGAAACTGGTTGATACAATTTATGATAGGGGCGTAATACCCAAGTGACATCAAGAGCATCGAACCGCTTACACCCGGGATCACCATGGTTGCCGCTGCAAGTGCACCGATAAAAAATAAGGTGATTGCGCTGTTTACCCCAATGCTTAGTACCTGGTCTGTTCCCTGCTGTAAAAATTCCATTGCCACGATCAAGGCAAAGAACAGGAAAAACAGCGTTGCCTCCACAAGGGAAGCTTTCTGTCCGGATACTTTTGGCAGCAACATCGGAAGCCCGCCAAAGATCAGTCCGATGAAAAGCATGGCTGTCCAGAACGGATAATATTCAAACAGATAACCGATCACAAACGACAGTCCCGCTATGCCGATCGCCATTCCTATCATATAGGGAAGGAGCAGCTTCACGCTCTGTTTGAAATGGGAAAATACCCCGGTCACTGCGGAGATCACATCTCCATAAATCCCCATCGATACCATCATGGTTCCACCGCTCACCCCGGGAATGATATTCGCAACCCCGATCGCGACGCCCTGTAATAATTTTTTTACCAGTCTCATTACGCCTCCTCTTTCTTTTCCATCATATTACGCTGCCACTGCTTTTTTTCTTTTTTATCCGGCAGTATCTTTTCTGCCATCGTTACCAGATGTCCCGCTACCGGCAACAGACAGCAGGTCGTTCCAATGTTAAATATGGTGTGCATATTGGCGATCTGTGCCATCGGATTTCCCGGTGTCAGACCTGCAACCCATGTCGTAAGCGGCGTATTCATACACAGGATCGTAAATAAGATCGTTCCAATGACGTTGAACATAAAATGGATGATCGTTGTCCTCTTTGCATTTCTACAGGTTCCCACCGATGCCAGCAATGCTGTGATACAGGTTCCGATATTTTGTCCAAACAAAACATACACCGATCCGGAAAATGAGATCGCGCCCCCTGCCGCAAGTGCCTGTAAGATACCTACCGATGCGGAAGACGACTGGATCAGTGCCGTAAAAGCTGCACCCGCTGCAATTCCAAAGAGCGGATTGGAAAATTTCGTCATCAGTCGGATAAAGTACTCGGACTCCTGCAATGGCATCATTGCATTTCCCATCATTTCCATTCCGATAAATAAAATCCCAAGTCCTGCGACGATCGTTCCAATGTTCTTTGCCCCCGGCCATTGAAAGAACAGGACCAATGCCACGCCCACAAACGCGATCAGCGGTGCAACTGCCCCTACATCCAGTGCGATCAACTGCCCTGTGATCGTTGTTCCGATATTGGCACCCATGATGACACCAACTGCCTGCCGCAATGTCATCATCCCGGAATTTACAAATCCGACTACCATAACGGTAACCGCCGAAGAGGACTGGACCACTGCCGTCACGCCCATTCCAACCAATACGCCTAAATACCGGTTCGTTGTCAGCCGCTCTAAGATCTGTTTCATTTTGTTTCCCGCGGCAGCTTCCAGTCCGCTATTCATCATGTGCATACCATACAGAAACAGCGCGAGCCCGCCTAATAATGCTGTCAAATCTTTTACACTCATATGCTTCCTCTCTTTCCTATCTTATTATCTAAATTTCAGAAACATGTTCAATGATTTATGAGGTTTTTTGACAGTTTTTTAGCATCATCCAGTCCTATTTCTGCATGCAAAAAGGAGCTGCCAAAAGGCAACCCCTTTAAAAATCCAGTTTTTTCTTATGCATTCATCTGTGCTGCAACTTCAGCGGCAAAATCTTCCTGTTTCTTCTCGATACCTTCGCCTACTTCGAAGCGAACTACCTTTTTGATAGCAAGAGCACTATTTACAGATTTAAGATATGCTGCAACAGTCTGTTTTCCATCTTCTGCTTTTACATAAGTCTGATCTAATAAGCAGATCTCTTTCAACTGTTTCGAAACACGTCCTTCTACTGCACCGTTGAAGATCTTGTTAGCAACGATGTTTGCTTTGTCTTCCATAGCAAGATTAGCAAGAGCTGCTGCTGCTTCTTTGGAAAGGAAGTTGAACAGATAGTTCATATTGCTCTTCTTCTCTTCGTAAATAGCAATGTCTTCATCGCTCCATACTTTTTCTGTGCAAGCTTTTTCAATCAGTGCATTTAAGATTGGTTTTGGAAGAGATGCAGGATCATTTAAAGAAGAATCTACGATGATCTCTCTCATCTTGTCAAGCTCAGCCTGGTCGATATCAGCTCTGCTGATGTACTGTGGATTCATAGCTGCGATCTGCATTGCAATATTGGTAAGTGCTTCTTTTGCATCAGCTGCACCATCTGCTGCTACGATAACACCGATCTTACCGCCTGCATGAAGATAGCTTGCCACACAATCGCCTGTAACTCTTTCAAATCTACGAACAGATAATTTCTCTCCGATTGTAGCAGTTTTCTCGATCAATGCGTCTTTCAGACCATCTTTCTCAAGAAGTTCTTCTACATCTTCACCATTCTTACCACCGTTTAAACCAGAAGCAAGTGCACGGTCAGCTACTAACTGAACAAATTCCTGGAATGTTGCATTCTTTGCAACGAAGTCAGTCTCAGAGTTAACCTCTGCAACAACTGCTACATTACCATCAACGGCAACACGTGCAATACCTTCTGCTGCGATTCTGGAAGCTTTTTTCTCCATTTTAGCAGCACCGCTTTTTCTTAATACCTCAACAGCTGCATCCATATCACCATTTGTTTCATTTAATGCTTTTTTACAATCCATCATACCTGCGCCAGTCATCTCACGCAGTTCTTTTACCATAGCTGCTGTAATAGCCATTTTGCTCATCCTCCATAAAATAAAATATAATGATAGAAAATCATGAAACAGAAAGGGACGTAATATGCGTCCCTCTCTTATTTAAGCTTCTTATTCCTCTACTGCTTCCTCATCTGCTGCTGCAGACTCAACTTCTTCTGCTGTCATCTCTGCGCCCTGATTAGCCTCGATTACAGCATCAGCCATCTTAGAAACGATTAATTTCACTGCTCTGATTGCATCATCGTTTCCTGGGATTACATAGTCTAATTCTTCTGGATCACAGTTTGTATCTGCAATACCGATTAATTTGATACCTAATGTATGTGCTTCCTGGATACAAATTCTCTCTTTTTTCGGATCTACTACAAAGATTGCATCCGGGATCTTCTTCATCTCTTTGATACCGCCAAGGTTCTTCTCTAATTTCTCCCACTCTTTTTTCAGTGCGATAACTTCTTTCTTAGGAAGGACTTCAAATGTACCATCGGTAGCCATTGTCTCGATCTCTTTTAATCTTGCGATACGGCTCTGGATTGTTCTGAAGTTGGTCAACATACCACCTAACCATCTCTCGTTTACATAGAACATTCCGCAACGCTCTGCTTCTGTTTTGATTGCATCCTGTGCCTGTTTTTTCGTTCCAACGAAGAGGATTGTACCACCTGCTGCTGCGATATCAGACACTGCTTTGTATGCCTCATCTACTTTACCTACAGATTTCTGTAAGTCAATGATATAGATACCATTTCTCTCTGTGTAGATGTATGGAGCCATTTTAGGGTTCCATCTTCTTGTCTGATGTCCAAAGTGAACACCTGCTTCTAATAACTGTTTCATTGAAATAACGCTCATTCTTTTTTCCTCCTGGTTTTTATGAAACTTCTTCCATGTGCTTCCTCCTGCGAGACGACCCTGCGGGCACCTGTCTTTTCGTCTGCACATGTGTTTATTGCGGAATTATTTTAATTCCGTCACAACCTTGCAAATTATACCATAGTACTTGTACGATTGCAAGTGTTTTTTACTATTGCTGTTCTTCGATCGGTCCTGCCTTTAAGATATTCGCAATCTCTTCATAGGAAAGCTGATATGGAATATCATAATTTCCTACGCTGATAAAGGATGCGACTCCTACTTCTGACAGATACTTACGATATGCCTCTGCATCATCGATCAGTCCGGCTGCTGCAAGTTTCTCACAGACGGTTCTGCATACATCTCCCGGATTTACGGTCAGACGATATGGTGTCTGCGCTACTGTATCATCCGGTACGGTTTCCTCTTCCTGAACCGGTTCTTCTGCATCCTGCGCCGGTTCCTCCTCTTCGGTCTGTGCCGTCTCCGGCTCTTGTGTGCTCTCATACACTGTCGTCTGCTCTGTTGTGATCTCCGTATTGTTTAAGATCGCATCCACTGCATCCTGTGCCTCTGTCTGTGGCTCTTCTGTATCTTCCGGCATTACCATGCCAAGCATTGTCGCCTTGGCGATGATCTCTTCGGCAGGAAAATCATCAATATCTTTTTGTTTTCCATGAAAGCTGATTGTAAGGATAATGGTCGTAACTATGATCCCGACACCCAGCCCACGTAAATAATACTTTATTTTCACGAATCTGCTTCCCCTTTGTAAAGTCCTATTACCAGTTTTACTTCACCCAGGCCAAGTTTTGTTTTCAGGGCAATATCGATATCACTCATTCCCTGCTTATGAAGTGCAAGGATCTCTTCGTTGTGATTCTCCTTTTCCTGCTTTGGTCCTTCTGCCACCGACCGTGCTTCTTTTGGTGCCGCATGATCTGCCATCTGTGCCTGCGCCGGCTCTTTTGGTGCTGCCACCGGCTGGTTCAGCTGATTTACTCTCTGAACTGCAGGTTTTGGTGCTGCCACCGGTTTTTCTGCCGTTGCTGCTGCCCCGACCGATGCTGCTGTCTGCTGCATCTGTTTCATATTTTCCTGCGCATTTCTGACATCTGCGGCAAGCTTCTGCAGATCGGATGCCATACCTGTAAGTTCCGTATGCTTATCATTTAACATATTGTAAAGGAACATAATCTCATTATGCACTTTGTTCATGCTGCCGATCACAGTATCGGAATATTCACTGATTGCCATGATCTTCTCATTGGTAACTTTCTCAAGTGCACGATCTGTCTTGTCCATCGATTCATCAATCTGAGTTTCGATAGCATCCTCGATCTTTGTCTTTGCCTGATCCAGTCCCTTTCCAATAATATTATTCAGTTCGTTCTCACTTAGCCTTGCAATCTGGTTTAATTCAGATGGTGAAAGCTTCTCTGCTACGAAAAAGCTTCCAATCATAAATACTGCTCCTATCAGAAGCAAAATAATCTCTACTCCAGTCATATGGTTCCCCTTATATCTTTATGTCAAAACTGCATTTTCTCTCTTTTGGACGAACGCTTCCGTCCGTCTCTTCCATGCTTTTTTGCTTTTTTTTCTTTTTTGTATCGTCCCGGCTATAACTGTTGCTTCCTTTTTCTTTGGCATCATAGCGAAAGGAGAAGTTTTCTTTTCCCTCGGTATCCTGCACTTTATGTGCCAGATTATCTTCCTGCTTTTCCTGTTTGATCTCGATATTCTGCTGCTGTACCGCCGGTCTGCTGTCTTCATTCTGTTTCAGATTTCCAACGTCCTGCGTTCTTTGTATCATTCCATTAAAATCTACTGGTCTGATCGACATTGCTGCCACCCGCTTTCTTTGCCTCAATCAAGTAAGATTCCCATATAATTTCCCATCTTCTTGCGCATCTTTGCCAATGCCTTGGTATGTAGCTGGGAAACCCGTGACTCTGACACTTCTAATATATTGCTGATTTCCTTTAAGGTCAGGTCTTCATAATAATAAAGCAATATTACTTTCTGTTCCTTTTCCGTCAACAGATCCATTGACTCTCTTAAGACCTTTTTCAGTTCTTCCTCCTGTATGGATTCTTCTGGCTGCGCAAAATGTGAATTATTGCGCGCATCCATCACAGGTTCGCCGCCCTGCTCTACAAATTCATTCAGTGAAACAACGTTGGTCACATTGAGCTGTACCTGCCACTCATTGAGTTCTGTCTCTTCAATTCCCAGTTCTTTTGCAATCTCCTCATCAGTGGCATTTCTTCCCGTCTGTGTTTCAATCTGACGGATCGCTTCCTCTATTTTTTTACGTTTTTGTCGGACCGTTCTCGGTATCCAGTCCATTTTTCGTATCTGATCCAATATAGACCCACGAATTCTGAGGCTGGCATATGTTTCAAATTTAACATCCTTGTTCAGATCAAATTTGTCAATCGCATCGATCAATCCGAACACTCCATAACTTACCAGATCTTCATACTCTACGTTATAGCCAAGATACATACTGAGCCGCCCTGCTACCACTTTTACCAGTGGCGCATACTCAATAATAATTTTTTCCCTAAGCTCGGCAGAAGGTTTTTTCTGATACTCTCCCCAGAGTTTTTCTCTTTCAACCGTTTTCATATGAAGCCCCCACGTTTACGTTATTTTTCTTCTTTTTTCTCGTCCAGTGGCTCAGGTTCTTCTTCGCCCTCACTCTCTCCATCTGTCTCTTCCTCAGAAACAGCTTCACCATCCGTGGTCTCTTCTTCCATCTCTTTAAAATTCCTGTCAATAATCGCTTTGACAATGCAGCCTATTATATAGAAGATAACTAAAACTGCTAACAGTATCTTGAAAAAGCGGATACTTTCAATATGGGTCAGTATTCCTGCTATACAGGTAACAAACCCAGCTGCCAGCGTAATTATCGCAGGTATTGACTTTGTTTTCATAGCGCGTCCATGCCTTTCTTTGATTATATAATTTTCAAAGGCTTACCTACCGATTTGATATAGAACTCTCCCGTATCACAATGGAGCTCTACGGTTCTACCATAATTCAAACCAGTGTCCTCTGCTACAAGGCGAATTCCAAGCTCTTTTAATTTCAATTTCGCAGCTTCGGTATTTCGTGCACCGATATTTCCAACCTCGGAAAGTCCACTTACTTCGAACATCTTTGCTCCGCCTGCGATCTTGGCAACCATTCTGCTCTTATTTGCTCCTGCTGCAATGACTCTTTTGTATAATTCCTGGATCCCGGTATCTCCAAACTTCGCAATGTTGCTGTTGTTACGCACTTTCGTACTATCTGGAAGCATGTAATGCACCATGCCTCCTACTTTTGACACCGGATCATAGAAAACGAGACCGATACAGGAACCCAACCCCAAAGTCGTAATAACATCAGGGGCTTTACATATATTCAAATCTGCCATGCCCACTTTTATTACTTCGCTCATACACATTCTCCTTATATCGAGATTCCAAGTGACGTCAATATCTTTCCATAAGAATCCTGCTCTGGCATAAGGATAAAATATCCATTAATTGCCACATCTGCACATATCTCGGTCTGAATCAATAAAGCATTATCTCCCTGTAATCCAAATTCTATCGCTGGTACACTTAAAATAGATGCAGCCATATCTACTGCAATATATGGAACAGACGGTACTATTACCATATTAGTCATAGATGATAATGCAGATAGATAAGATCCCGCGATAATGTTTCCGATCTCTTTTAATGCAGACAGTTCAATTTCTCCAAACGGCTGATCATCCGGTGCATCTGTCATCATTAATTTGTTTACCAGATAACGTGCTGACGGAATATCTAAAAGGAACATCATACTTCCTTCAATGTCATTTTGTACCTCCAAAAAGATACCTACGATTGTTTCATCCTCTGCACCGACTGCTGTTCCTAACTGTGAAACTTCCATTAATTTTATGTTTGGTACATTCATATCTATCTTAATGCCAAGCATATTGGCAATGGCTGTTGTTGCATTTCCAGCACCTATATTACCAATCTCTTTCAAGACATCCAGATACATATTATTTACCTGCTCTAATGTCATTGCACCCATGAGTGTCTTTCTCCTTTCGCATTTCCATTTTTCTTTTCTGAAAAATGGTACAGAATGTTAGCAAGACATTTCCTGTCCTGCTAACATTCTATTGTGTTTAAATATCATCTTCTACGATGGCATTAATCTCTAAGAGAGAAATCAGTTCTTCCTCATGTTTTCCAATACCATTGATGAATTTTCCTTTATTGGTCTTGTCGATTTCATCTTCGCTTAAGTTTACAACTTCTCTTACTTCATCTACGATGATGCCAAGGGAAGCATTTCCCTCTAATTTTAAGATGATGATCCTGCTGGCATTTGTAAACACATCATCCTCAAGCCCCATCTTTTTACGAAGACTCATAATTGGGACAACTTCACCACGCAGATTGATTACGCCGCGGAAATAATCCTGTACTCTTGGCACACGTGTAATTTTCTGCATTCTTACGATGTTGTCTATGTATCCGATATCAATTCCATAATGCTCATCGCCAACCATGACAACGATGTACTGTTTTGATTCTACTTCACTTACTTCTAGATTATTATTCGCCATGTTAGCACCCCCATTACATTAATGTATTAACATCCAAGATCAATGCAACTTCACCATCACCGAGGATTGTTGCACCACTGATGATCTTATTGTTGTTAATGTATTTTCCAAGTGATTTGATAACAATTTCCTGCTGTCCGATCAGATTATCTACCACAAGACCAGCACACTTATCACCCTTCTTCACAATAACAACCGTGAGGTTTTCAGGCTCTTCTTTTGGTTCACAATCTAACAGCTTGTCCAGATGAATGATCGGGATGACCATACCACGAAGATGGATTACTTCCTGTGCTTCAACATATTTAATATCTTTTACAGGAATATCCTCGATGGTTAAAATGGATCCTAATGCGATCGCATACTTTTCATCTCTGACTTCTACCATAAGTGCCTGGATGATTGCCAGTGTAAGTGGAAGTCTGACTGTAAATGTGGTTCCCTCGCCAAGTGCTGTTTTTACTTCAACATCTCCGCCAAGTGCTTCGATATTGGATTTTACAACATCAAGTCCTACACCACGTCCTGAAATATCGGTAATTTTCTTTGCCATGGAGAAACTTGGTAAAAACAGAAGGTTGATGATCTCTTTCTGGCTCATGCCCTCTGCCTGTTCCTCTGTGATAACACCTCTCTCGATTGCTTTTGCCTTAACTGCCTCTACATCGATACCTGCACCATCATCTCCTACTTCGATGATAACGTTGTTACCTTCCTGGAATGCTTTTAAGAAGATGCTTCCAACTTCCGGTTTTCCTAAAGAACGACGTGTCTCATTGTCCTCAAGTCCATGGTCTGCTGAGTTACGGAGCAAATGCTGTAACGGATCACCGATCTGGTCTACTACGGTACGATCCAACTCAGTCTCTTCACCTGACATGTAGAGTTCCATGTTCTTGTTCAGCTTTCTGGACAAGTCACGGATCATACGTGGGAATTTTGCCACAACGCTCTCGATTGGTACCATTCGAACTTTCATTACGGACTCATGCAGCCCTGTTGTGATACGCTCTAAGTATTCGATCTGCTCATGGAAGGTCTGGTTCTGGAAATCTCCTGAGTCTGTATCACTTAAGGAAACCAAACTGTTCTTTGCAATGATCAGCTCGGATACCTGATTCATCAATGCATCCAGTTTTTCAATATCAACACGAACCGTACGGTTTGTTACCGGTTTTGCAACAGTCTGTTTTTTGTTGTTTGCTGCTGTCGGTGCCTTTGCTGCCGGTGCAGGAGTCTGTGCTGTTTCTGCCGGTTTCTCCTGTGCCTGTTCTTTTTCGGCTGCCTCTGCTGTCTCTGCAGCTGCTGCCTCTGCTTTTTCCTGACGCTCTGCTAATGTCTCGTATTTTACTTCTTCTCCGACTACCTCTTCGATCTCGGATACTGCTTTTGCTGCCTCTAAGATCTTATCAAAGCTCTCCTCGGAAGCAAGGTAGAAACTGAAGTCGCAATCGAAATGCTCGTCCTCAATCTCCTGTGAGCTTGGATTGTATACTAAAATCTGTCCAAACTCTTCTACTGCTTTGAATACCAGAAATGCTCTTGCTGCTTTTAACAGACATTCTTTCTGGATATAGACGGTCATACCATAGATATGCTGTCCATTCTCTTCTGCTTCTTTGATCTTTGCTTTTTCTGAGTCATCCAAATCAAATTCAAAATATTTTTTCTTTCCATCGCCCTCCGGTTCTGCCTGAGCTGCAGGAGTCTTTTCCTCTTTTTTCGGCTCTGTCTTAGTGCCGTCTCCTTCACCACCTGCGATAAAATCATTCAGCTCTTTGATGATCAGTTCGTTATCCTCTGTTCCCTCATCTGAGCTTGCTTTTACATTATTTAAATATCCCTCGATCGCATCCAGACATTTGAACAGCAGGTCGATCATTGCGCTGTTTACTTTTAATCTGTCACTTCTTACTTCCTGGAATACATTTTCCATATCGTGTGTCAGACGCTGCATTCTCTTAAAGCCCATGGTTCCTGCCATACCCTTTAAGGAATGGGCTGCACGGAAGATCTCATTGATCGTATCCATGTTCTCCGGTTCTTTTTCCAGAACCATAATACAGTCACTTAAGGTCTGCAAATGCTCATCTGATTCATCGATAAATACTTCAAGATACTGGCTTACATCCATATTATTGTACCCCCACATTCTTTGTTATTGTTTGAGCAATTTCCGTTAGAGGAACTACTTCGTTTACCATTCCGGTTTCTACGATCGCTTTTGGCATTCCATACACCACGCATGTCTGTGCATTTTGTGCGATCACATAGACTGGCTTGCTTTTAGCAAGCGATAAGATACCATTGGTGCCATCTGCACCCATTCCCGTAAGAACGACACAGACTACTTCATCATAGCCACATGTGCGTAAGGAATCATAGGTAATATTAGCACAGGGTCTTAATCCCCCGATTGGAGGCATCTCATTCAACTGGATCTTATGTCGTCCATCTGCGGTCTTTTTCACTTCCATATGTTTTCCGCCCGGTGCAATATAAACGGTTCCTTTTTCAAGGACATCTCCGTCTGCCGCCTCTTTTACGTGGATCGGGCTTACCTCGTTCAATCGGTCTGCCATGGATTTTGTAAATCCCTCCGGCATATGCTGAACAAGGACCATCGGCGCGTTGAGATTCTTTGGCAGATATGGGATTACACTCTGTAATGCCTTTGGCCCACCGGTAGAGCATGCCAATGCAACTACTTTGTTACCGCCTTTTGCAGATGACTTTGTCTGTCGCAGTGTGATCTTTCCTGCTGATTGTACTGCCGTTCCCCCGACTGCCGGTCTGGCTGTCTTTAAAACGGCGGTCAGTACTTTTAACAACCGCTGCTTAAACTGGTCACCCTTTGCCTCGATGACATTGGTTGGTTTGGTTACAAAGTCGATCGCACCGCGCTCCATGGCAAGCATGGTTACATCAGCATCTTTTGTCGTTGCTGTACTAACCATGATCACGGTCGCTTTTATCTTTTCTTTTTGCAATCGCTCTAATAACTGTAACCCATCCATCCGCGGCATATTAACATCAAGGATCACCGCATCATACTGGTTCTTCGTTATTTTGTCATATGCCTCAAGGCCATCACGACATACATCTGTTGCCTGAAATGTTCCTTCTGAATTAATAATATCACAGATAACCCTTCTCATGAGTGCAGAGTCATCAACAACAAGAATATTTTTTTTCATAGTTTCTACTTGCCTCGTTGACGTGTTTTACTATCTT
>ENA-UOJC01001734-UOJC01001734.1-human-gut-metagenome-genome-assembly--contig:-C104-NODE-1734-length-27362-cov-90.484711_pt1 | contig 27362 bp, 18 predicted proteins | sample MGYA00242339_ERZ723886 | MGnify/ENA metagenome assembly ERZ723886 | reverse complement strand
GATTTTACGAACACTTGCATAAATTTGCACTTGAGTGTTGAATTCACCAAATGTTCCCGAAAGTTAAATATGTTAATTCCGCCACGCTGTTCCGGGCCTTCGCCGATGCCCGCCTTCTGCTAAAACATATAAAAAAAGCCTGCCGGGCGCCGCGCGGCCTTGGCCGTTCGGGCGGCATTGGCTAACTTTGCCATAGATAAAGCATCGACATCAACCCCAAAAACAATAAGATTATGTTAAACAAGAAAGTGGAAGAGGCGCTCAACGCCCAAATTAATGCCGAACTCTGGTCGGCCTATCTCTATCTGTCCATGTCGGCCTACTGCTACGGCGCCGGCCAGAACGGCATGGGCCACTGGTTCGAGGTGCAGTTCAAGGAGGAGCAGGACCACGCCCAGATCTTCTTCAACTACATCGTGCAGCGCGGCGGCCGCGTGTCGCTCCGCCCCATCGAGGCCGTTCCCACCGAGTGGGAGAACATCCTCGCCGTGTTTGAGGCCACCCTCGCGCACGAGCAGAAGGTGACCGCCCTCATCAACAATCTCTTCGCCCTCACCCTGCAGGAGAACGACTTCGCCACGCAGAGCATGCTCAAGTGGTTCATCGACGAACAGGTGGAGGAAGAGGACAACGCCCGCACCATCATCGACAACATACGCATGATCAAGGACAACGGCTACGGCCTCTACATGCTCGACAAGGAGCTCGGCGCCCGCACCTACACGACGGCCTCGCCCCTGACGGCCGAATGACGCCTCCGGCGCGGCCGGCAATGCGTGCAAACGAAGGGCCTGTGTCCGACGGTAGCGAAAAAACCGTCAGGCATAGGCCCTTATCGGAATAAATGTTGTATTTTTGCACATCATTGCATAACCACCGGACGAAGCACCCCCTTCGGCGCTGCCGCGCGCCGCGCAAATGACGCCTCGCCCGCCAGCTACACTCACCAAAGGTATGGACAACAACAACAACATCGACAACGAAGAATCGCAGCTGCTCCCGATGCTCAGCCTCTGCTGGGCACAGTTCCGGGCTTACTGGGGATGGTTTCTCATCTCCGTCGTCATCTGCCTCGTGGCAGGCTACGTGTACCTGCAACGGCAGGATCGCGTGTACCAGCGCCAGGCCGTCATACTCATCGAGGACGCCGATCCCTCCGCGGGTATGGGCGGCACACGGCCGCGCCGCGCCGGCGGAGCCATGAGCTCGCTCATGGAACTCAACGGCATCAGCGTGGGCGACAATCTCAAGAACGAAATCTTCATCCTCGGCTCGCGCCGCCTCATGGGCCGCGTGGTCGACACCCTCGGCCTCGAGGTGGACTACACCATGGGCCAGTCGCTCCACAGCATCGCCCTTTACCGCAACCGCCCCTTCAGCATCGAGTTTTCCGGCAAATGCCTTGTGCCTGAAAGTTTCGTGGCCGAATGCACCGGCAAGCGTACCTTCAGCCTCAGCGACTTCCGCCGCAAGGGCGACAAACTCTCCGGCAGTGTCGACATCAAGGCCGGCGAGAGCAGGAACACCCCCCTTGGCCGACTCACCATGCGCCCCGACGCCTGCATCGACAGCATCGCTCCCGGCGAGAAGGTCACCGTTACCCGCGTGCCCCACGACATGGCCACCGCCATCTACTGCGGCCGTATCGGCGTGAGCGAGTACGACAAGGAAAGCTCGCTCATCGTGCTCTCCTGCAACGATGTCAACCCCGACCGCGCCGAAGACGTCATCAACGAACTCTACGAAGCCTACAAGCGCGACATCGTCGAGAACAAGAACAACGTGGCGCGCCACACCGCCGAGTTCATCGACGAGCGCATCCGCCTCATCGACGGCGAGCGCATAGCCTCGGCCGACGAGCTCGCCCGCTTCATGAGTGCCAACGGCCTCACCGACTTCGAGCAGAGCGCCCAGATCTCACTCAGCGAGAACAGCGTGGCACGCAAGGAGCGCCTCGCACTCGAGACGGAGGTCACCGTCTCGCGCTACCTCATGCAGTTCCTCCGCGACAACAGCCGCAACACCGAGACCATACCCGTGCTCAGCCTGCCCAACGCCTCCTTCACGCCGCTCGTGACCGAGTACAACAAGCAGATGCTCGACCGCAACCGTCTCGCCGCCAACTCCAGCGACAACTCGCCCGCCGTGCGCGAAATGGACAGCCGCCTCGCCTCGCTCCGCACCTCCGTGCTCAACTCCGTACAGAGCTACGTGAAGTCGCTCGAACTGCAGCTCGGCGACGCCGGCACCAACGAGGCCGCCCTGCGCCGCAAGGTGGGCAGCCTGCCCGAAAAGCAAAAGCAGGGACTCGACATCAAGCAGCAGCTTGAGCTCAAGAACACCCTCTACACCTACATGCTCAACAAACGCGAGGAAGTGGCCCTGCAGATGGCCATCAGCGAAGCCAACGTGCGCCTCGTGGAGCCGCCCCTCGGCGCCAACATGCCCGTCAGCCCCCGCGACAAAATCATCTTCCTCGTCAGCCTTCTCATCGGCCTTGTGCTTCCCGCCGCCATACTCTGGCTGCGCCACATGTTCGACACCACCATCTCCGGCCGTAAGGATATAGAGACCGCCACCACCATCCCCATTGCCGGTGAGATACCCCACTGGGACAAGGGCGGCGAGCAGACGATCGTCAACAACGAGGAGAGCAACTCGCCCATCATGGAAGCCTTCCGCGTGCTGCGCTACGGTCTCAACTTCATGCGCCACAGCGCCCGCGTCTACGTGGTCACCTCGGCCACACCCGGACAGGGCAAGAGTTTCATCTCCACCAATATGGCCTACATACTGAGCCGCGCCAACAAGCGCGTACTGCTCATCGACGCGGACATACGCAAGCGCACCGTCACCCACATGCTCGGCCGCGGGCAGGGACTCACCGCCATGCTTGCCGACGAGGAGTCGGCCGTGGACCTTGCCGCCCATGTGCTGCCCGACGTGAAGAACCTCGGCTTCGACTTCCTGCCGGCCGGCAAGATGCCGCCCAATCCCTCCGAACTGCTCATGAGCGACCGCCTCGACGACATTATCGAAGAGGCCAAGAAGCAGTATGACTACATCGTGGTCGACACCACGCCCGCCCTCTCCGTGTCCGACGCCGGCGTAGTGAACCGCGTGGCCGACCTCACCGTCTTCGTCCTCCGCGTAGGCGTGCAGGTGCGCAGCTTCCTCCCCGAGCTCGAGAAGATGTATCAGGCCCGCCGCTTCCGCAATCTCAGCGTCGTCATCAACGATTCCGACGCCAAGCGCGGCTATTACGACGGCTACAGCTACGGTTACGGCTACGAGGAGCACCGGCCCCGCAAGCGCGGCCTCCGTCTCTTCGGCCGCAAGAAGTGATATTTCCCGAAAAAGTAGTTCCGCTTCATCCGCGGATACTTCCCATACAGCCTCCGGGCCGCGACGACAGGCGTCGCGGCCCGGAGTTTTTTCAGACGGATACACCGGCTGTCCTTCCGGCCGGCTGTTCCCTTGCCGACCTCTAATACCGAAAAACAGAACACCGGCCGCGGCCCTGCGGCGTGCCGCCGGTGGCGAATTTTTTCGTATCTTTGCCGGTATGAAAACTATTCGTCGACTTCTGGTTTCTGTATGGAGCCTCCTCCCGACCGCCGTCCGTGCGGCAATGTGCGTAGCCCTGGCCGTCCTGCCGGCGGGCTGCGAAATCATTGACTACCATCCCTACGACGCCGACTTCCGTGGCGCGCGTGACATCAACGCCCGCAACGTGGCCCGCATAGAGCAGGCCTGCGCCGGCCGCACCGGCCTGCGCTTCGCCGTGATAAGCGACACGCAGCGCTGGTACGACGAGACCGCCGCCGCCGTGCGCAGCATCAACGGCCGCGGCGACATCGACTTCGTCATACATTGCGGCGACCTGACCGACTTCGGCGCTACGCGCGAGTTTGTCTGGATGCGCGACGAGCTGGAGAAACTGCAGCCGCCCTACGTGTGCCTCATAGGCAACCACGACTGCCTGGCCAACGGTGCCGGCGTCTTTGGTAAGATGTACGGCCGGCCCGATTTCTCCTTCAACGCCGGCGACACCCACTTTGTCTGCCTCAACACCAACGCCCTCGAGTACGACCGCTCCGTAGCTGTGCCCGACATGGACTTCGTGCGCGCCGACATCCGGGCCGTGTCCGACGGCGTGCGCCGCACCGTAGTGGCCATGCACGCCGCCCCCTATTCCGACCAGTTCAGCACCAACGCCGTGGAACTGTTCGGCTATTATCTCCGCCAGTATCCCTCGCTGCAGTTCTGCCTGTGCGGTCACCAGCACTCCACCACCGTCTTCGAACCCTTCGACGACGGTGTGCTCTACTACGAATGCGGGGCCGCCAAGCGCCGCCAGTATCTTGTGTTCACCTTGGATGAAGGAAAGGAGGTAGGCTATGAAGTCGTTTCGTACTGACATGAGGTTCCGTATCATATTCCTGCTGCTGCTCGCCGGCACGGCCGGTTCCGGCCGCCTGACGGCCGCGGCGCACGGGGCAGCGGTGTGCGAAGGCTCTCCGCCCGCCGTGTGCGACAGTCTGCCGCCCTCGAGAACCGGCGGCGTGCAGGTACCCGACAGTCTGACGCGGAAGGTCGACGCCCTTGTCCAGACCATCGACAGCCTGTCGCGCCTCCGCGACAGCCTCTCGGCGCCTGCCGCCTCGCCCTACGAACGCCATGTGCGCCGCATGCGCCGCGACTGGAGCCGCCTGGCCCCCAACCAGTTCACCATGCAGTTTGCCGGCAGCATAGGCGCCTTCTCCGTCGGCCTCGGCTGGCACTACGGCCGGCGCGACCAGTGGGAGAGTGAAGTGCTCTACGGCCTCGTGCCCCACCGCTGCGGAGGCGGAATATACCAGACCTTCACGCTCAAGCAGCGCTTCGTGCCCTGGCGGCTGAGCCTTTTCGGCAGTCATCGCTGGGCCGTCGAACCCCTCACTACGGGTCTCTTCGCCAACACTATCTTCGGCGAAGGATTCTGGCGCCGCGAACCTTCGAAATATACGAAGGGTTACTACGGCTTCAACACAAAACTACGCTACAACATATTCGTCGGCCAGCGCGTTCGCTTCAACATTCCCCGCCGGCACCGCAAGTTCAACAAGAGCATATCCGCCTACTACGAGCTCAGCACCTGCGACCTCTACCTCGTGTCGGCCTTGCCCAACCGCCGGGTGACGCTCGGCAACATCCTTTCGCTCGCCCTCGGCCTGCGTATGGAAATCTTCTGACGGGCGGCCGCCGCGGCGCACCGTGCCGCCGTGTGTCGCGGGCAGAGTCCGATTTTAACACTTCTTGCTTTCCGTCGGAAAATTTCGTATATTTGCATCAGCAGAGGGGCAGGCCGCGCAGGTCTGCCCCTTATTAGTGGCTCTCGCGGGCCTGTTTTCGGGAGAAAAAGACCGTATTCCTGCGAAAAATGCAAGTAGTGGATGTGTGAAATGCACTATTTGCATTTTCTCCGGCACTACTTCCATTTTAAAATAAGTTACTCCGCGGCTGAAAAGCATTACTTGCATTCCAGAATCCGCGCCTTCCAAACGTTGCAGAAGGTTAAATACGTTAAAGTCCGGCCGGCCCTATGCGCAACATCCCCGCGACGCCTGCCGGCATCGCGGGGATGTTTTTTGCTTACGGCCGGCGCCGGGCCGCCGGGGCTTAGTGCTTGCGGGCTTCCACCCACTTGCGGGCGTTGACGAAGGCTTCCATCCAGGGCGTCACCTCGTCGGCGCGGCGTCCGGCGGGGTAGAAGGCGTTCTGCCAGGGATAGAAGGCGCGCTCCAGGTGCGGCATCATGGCCACGTGGCGGCCGTCGGGACTGGCGATGCCGGCCACGGCGTAGTCCGAGCCGTTGGGGTTGCCGGGATATTCGTCGTAGTTGTACTTGAGTACCACGTTATAGCTGTCCTCGCCGAGGGGCAGGCTGAACTTGCCCTCGCCGTGGGCCACCCAGATGCCGAGGCGGTCGCCCGAGAGCGAACCGAACATCACGCTGCGGTTGGCGGGCACGGTGACGCCGACAAAGGCGCTCTCGAACTTGTGCGAGTCGTTGTGCAGCATACGGGCGCGCTGCTCGTGGGCGGGATTGATGAGGTTGAGCTCCACCATGAGCTGGCAGCCGTTGCACACGCCGAGCGAGAGGGTGTCCTCGCGGGCGTAGAAGCGGTCGAGGGCTTCCTTGGCCTTGGGGTTGTAGAGGAAGGCGCCGGCCCAGCCTTTGGCCGAACCGAGGACATCGCTGTTGGAGAAGCCGCCGCAGAAGACGATCATGTTGACATCGTCGAGCGTCTCGCGGCCGGTGATAAGGTCGGTCATCATGACATCCTTCACGTCGAAGCCGGCCAGATAGAGGGCGTATGCCATCTCGCGCTCGCCGTTGGTGCCTTTCTCGCGGATAATGGCGGCGCGCGTGCCGCTCGGGGTGCGGCGGTCGGGGTCGATGCCGAGCTGGGCGAACGTACCCGCGAAGTCAGGCCGCAGGTTGAACTCGAGCGGTTGCTGCTTGTAGTTGTCGTAGCGGCGCTGCGCGCAGCCGTTGAGGCTCTGCCGTGCGTCGAGCAGGGCGGAGGTCTCGTACCACACATCGCGCAGATAGTCCACGCCGAACTGGTAGGTGGCGCCGTCGAAGCCCACGAGTATGTGACGCTCCTCGACGGGACGGCCCAGCTCTACGGCCTGTACGCCGGCCCCGGCGAGCACGGCGAGGAAGGCCTCGCGGGAGGTGTCGGCCACCTGCACCACCACGCCGGGATTCTCGGCGAAGAGGAGCTTGACGAGGTCGTCCTGTCCGAGGCCGTCGAGCGATATTTCGAGACCGCCGTCCACATTGGCGAAGCACATCTCGAGCAGACAGGTGATGAGGCCGCCGGCCGACAGGTCGTGGCCCGCCAGCAACAGGCCCTCGCCGACGAGGCGCTGCACGGCGTTGAAGGCGGCGCGGAAGTAGTCCGCGTCCTTCACGGTGGGCACGTCGGAGCCTACGAAGCCGAGGCTTTGGGCGAAGGCCGAGCCGCCGAGACGCGGGGCGTCGGCCGAGAAGTCGATGCGGTAGAGCGCGGAGGCGGGGTCGTTCACCACGACGGGCGACACTACCTTGCGCACATCGCTCACCTCGCCGCCGGCCGACACGATGACCGTTCCCGGCGATATGATCTTCTCGCCGTCGGGATACTGCTGCGAGAGTGAGAGCGAGTCCTTGCCGGTGGGCACGTTGACGCCGAGGCGGCAGCAGAAGTCGCTGAGGGCTTCCACGCCGCGGTAGAGGCGGGCGTCCTCGCCCTTCTGCGAGCGGCAGGGCCACATCCAGTTGGCCGAGAGCGATACGCTGTCGAGCCCGTCGGCCAGGGGCGCCCACACGAGGTTGGTGAGCGCTTCGGCCACGGAGAGCACGGAGCCGGCGGCGGGGTCGGCCAGTCCGGCCTGCGGGGCGTGGCCTATGGCGGTGGCTATGCCGTGGCGGCCGCGGTAGTCGAGGGCTACGACGCCGCAGTCGGAGAGCGGCAGCTGGAGCTCGCCCTGCGTCTGCTGGCGGGCCACCTTTCCGGTGACGGAGCGGTCGACCTTGTTGGTGAGCCAGTCCTTGCAGGCCACGGCCTCGAGGCGCAGCACGCGCGCCACGTACTCGTCGATGCGGGCGGCGTTGTAGGCGGCGTCGGCGTAGCGGCGCTCCACGGTCTCGTCCACCATGACGGTCTTGGGCGAGTGGCCGAACATCTGCGCCACATCCAGGTCGAAGGGCCGGCGGCCGTCGGCCTGCTCGAAGGCGAAGTGCGCGTCGCCGGTGGTCTCGCCCACCACGTAGAGCGGGGCGCGTTCGCGCTCGGCTATGCGGCGCACGTGGTCGAGGTGTTCCTCCTGTATGAGCAGGCCCATGCGTTCCTGGCTCTCGTTGGCTATTATCTCCTTGGCCGACAGCGTGTGGTCGCCCACGGGGAGGGCCGACATGTCGATGAGGCCGCCGCAGTCCTCCACAAGTTCGGAGAGGCAGTTCACGTGGCCGGCCGAGCCGTGGTCGTGGATGCTGACAACGGGGTTGACATCCTCTTCGCAGAGGGCACGCACGAGGTTGTTGGCGCGCTTCTGCATCTCGGGATTGGCGCGCTGCACGGCGTTGAGCTCTATGCCGCTGGAGTAGCGGCCGGTGTCGACGGAGCTCACGGAGCCGCCGCCCAGACCGATGCGGTAGTTGTCGCCGCCCACCACTACGACCTTGTTGCCCTTGGCGGGAGTTCCCTTGAGGCAGTCGCGCCGCGTGCCGTAGCCCACGCCGCCGGCAAGCATGATGACCTTGTCGTAGCCGTATTTCTCGCCGTTCTCCTGATGTTCGAAGGTGAGCACGGAACCCGTGATGAGCGGCTGGCCGAACTTGTTGCCGAAGTCCGACGCGCCGTTCGAGGCCTTTATGAGTATCTGCTCGGGCGTCTGGTAGAGCCACTGGCGCACGGGGAGAATGTCCTCCCAGTCGCGGCCGCCGGCCAGGCGCGGATAAGCCGTCATGTACACGGCTGTTCCGGCGATGGGCCAGGAGCCCGTGCCGCCGCCCATGCGGTCGCGTATCTCGCCGCCGGTGCCGGTAGAGGCGCCGTTGAAGGGCTCGACGGTGGTGGGGAAGTTGTGCGTCTCGGCCTTGAGGGAGATGACGCTCTCGATGTCGCGTATGACGAAGTAGTCGCTGGTGGAATGGTCGCGCGGGGCGAACTGCTCCACGACGGGCCCTTGGGCGAAGGCTACGTTGTCCTTATAGGCCGATATGATTTTGTGCGGGTGCTCCTTGGTCGTCTTCTTGATCATGGCGAAGAGCGACGAGGGCATCTCCTTGCCGTCGATGATGAACGTGCCGCCGAAGATCTTGTGACGGCAGTGCTCGGAGTTGATCTGCGCGAAGCCGAACACCTCCGAGTCCGTGAGGCGCCGGCCAAGCTGTCGCTCCACGCCGTGCAGGTAGTCTATCTCGGCCTCGGAGAGGGCCAGTCCCTCCTGCTCGTTGTAGGCTTCGAGGTCGTCTACGAAGAAGATGGGCGCCGGCTCTATGCTGACGGTGAAGATGTCCTGCCCGAGCCCCTCGTAGAGGCGCTGCAGCATGGGGTCGTGGTCGGCTTCGGCCGACTCTACGGGGAAGTACTCCTCGATGCGCGTGATGCCCGGCAGGTTCATGTTCTGCGTTATCTCTACGGCGTTCGTGCTCCAGGGAGTCACCATCTCGCGGCGCGGGCCCACGTACCAGCCCTCGAGCGTTTCGGCCTCTTCGGGCACGGCACCGCCGTACAGCCAGCAGAGTTTGTCCATGTCGTCGGCCGACAGCCGGCGGTCGCAGCCGGTGGCTATCACGCTCTTTTGCGGAGTTCTGAAAAACAAAATCATACAGGTTCGTTTTTTTGTGATTATCGTTAGTGCAAAAGTACGAAGAATTTGCGACACCCGCGGCCTGCGGCCTTATGTTTGTTCACGGTGCCGGAGGGGAGCGCGGGACTATTACGGAAAAAGTGGGACGCCGTGCCACTTTTGTGGCAGGCAGTCCCACTTTTGTGGCAAGGCGTGCCACTTTTCAGGGCACGCCGTGCCCGAGGGCTTAGCGGTTGCCGGCCAGACGCGCGCCGGCGGTGTCGTAGGTGTCGATGTTGTCGCCGTCGGTATGGCGTATTATCACCTGTCCGCGCCGCAGCAGTTTCGTCGTTCCTTCGCGTGCCGCCGTCTGCACGGGGGCACCTATGCCGTCGCTCTTCACGCGGGTCAGGCGGATGCAGTCTATGTCGGGTGTCCAGCCCGTGGCGTTGCCTATGCGCACGGTGTTGAAGCCTTTCTCGAGATGCACGCGCACGGTGTGTTCGGCAAGGCGGTTGGTGTGCGGCTCACGGGCGGGCAGACTGACGCGTACGGGATCGGCGTCGCCCACGGTGAGGTCGATGAAGCGGTCTTCCCACTGTATGTAGCACACAGTGAGGTCATAGTCGCCGCCTTCCTGGCTGTACACGTCGCGCCACTCCATCCAGTTGTCCGCATGGTTGCCGAGCCATCCCACCTTGGCGCCGCCCGAGCAGGCGGCGTTGTCGCTGTAGTTGGCGTAGCCCAGACTCTGGTTCATGCCGATCTCCTGGTAGCGCTCCAGCCAGGCCGCCTCGGCCTCGTAGACGGTGCGCTCGAGACGGCGCTCGCCTTTGAGGCGGAATATGCGCGTGTCGTGGCTACCCACCTCCACGGCCAGTTCGCCGCCGGTCACGGTGCTCTCCTCGCCGCTGAAGAGGTCGCGCACAAGCACCTCTCCGTCGAGCTCCACTTCCTTCATGTCGACCACGAAGCGGGCGGAAGCGCCGGTGGGGTTGTACACGGCCACGGCGCGCTCCGTGCCGCAGTGGCGCACGAGGTCTTTCACGTAGAGGTACACGCCGTCCGTCACACGCACGATGCGGGCCTGCTGTCCGAGGGTGTCCTGGTCGAGGGCTATGAGGTCACGGTTCTTGATGAGGGCGAGCGATGCCTCGGGAATGGTGGTGAGGTCGCAGCCGATGAGCAGGGGCGAACTCTGCATGCACCACATGCCGAAATGGGTGCGCTCCTCGGCGGGCGAGAGGCCGCGGCCTATCTCGAGCATGTCCATGTCGTTGTAGGCACCGCCCGTGGCGTAGGCCGACAGATAGCGGTTCTCCGAAATGATGCGTGCCACGGCGTTCCAGTTGGGCTGGATGTCGGCCGCGATGCGCCATGAGGAACCTATCTGGCTGACCCACGTGCCGGGAAAGGCCCACCGGCACACGTTGACGCGCACATCCTTGCGGCCCACCTCGTCGATGGCGCGCCGGATGGCGGTGTAGCGCTCGCGCTCGTCGAGGTCGAGGTGTTCGGAGTTCTGTCCGGGATCACCGCCGCAGAAGTCGATTTTGATGAAGTCGAATCCCAGTTGGCGGAAGTAGAGGTCGGCGTCGGCCTGGTCGTGCCCGTAGAAGCCCACTCCCTGGCCGGCGGCGTCGTTGTCCCAGAAGTTGCCGCAGGTGTTGCGCCCGGCGTCGGAATAAATGCCGGCCTTGAAGCCCAGCGAATGGATGTAGTCCGCCACGGGCTTGAGGCCGTCGGGAAAACGGGTGGGATGGACGAACAGCGTGCCCTCGGCGTCGCGGCCGCCGAAGAAGCCGTCGTCGATGTTCACGTACTTGTAGCCTACTTCGCCGAGGCCCTTTTCGGCCATGGCGGCGGCCTGCTTGCGGATGAGTGCGTCGCTGATGTTCACACGGTAGGTGTTCCACGAGCTCCAGCCCATGGTGGGAGGTTCGACGGCGCCTCCGGGCAATGCGGCCAGCAGGGCGGCGCCCACGGCGATACGCCGCAGGGCGGCGGGAATAAGTGCGGTAATGTCTTTCATTCTTGTTCTTTTTTTCTGTAATAAGTGTTGTCGTGCGGGATATAAGTGTGGCAAAGATACTAAAAAACTTTCTACGGAAAGCGGTGTTTCTGTTCCTGCTCCTCCTTTCTCCGGAATTTCCGCCCGTGCTTCGTGCCGGTAAACAGCGGCGCGGGGGCTGTAAAAAAGCAGGAACCCGACACCCGTGAAGGGGTAGGCTCCTGCTTGCAGTAGTCGTTGTGGCGGCGGTGGCTACCGGCGCTTTTTCCACAGACCGTTCATCTCTTCGAGCGTCTTCCCCTTGGTCTCGGGCACGAGCTTCCACACGAAGATGGCGGCGATGACGCAAATGATGCCGTAGAGGGCGTAGGCGAACATGTGGCCGAACTTGTCGCCCATCTCACCCAGACGCATATTGTACATGGGTACGAAGGTGGCCGACACCGTGAAGTTGAAAATCCACTGGAAGGCCACGGCGATGGCTACGGCCGCGCCACGGATGGTGTTGGGGAAAATCTCGGCGATGAGTACCCAGCAGATGGGGCCCCAGCTGAACATGAACGAGGCGCTATACACCATGATGCTGATAACGTTGAGCAGCGGCGGCAGACCCGGTACCAGATTGCACAAGGCTACGCCGAGGGCTCCGGCGGCCATGCCGATGGAACCGGAAATGAGCAGCGGCTTGCGGCCCAGACGCTCGACCATGAAGACAGCGAACAGGGTGAAGATGATGTTGACTATACCCATCAGTACGGTCTGCATCATGGGGTTGCCCATACCCATACTCTCGAATATGCGCGGGGCGAAGAAGAGTACGGCATTGATACCTACGGCCTGCTGGAAAACGCTGAGCATGATGCCGATGAATATGACCGTCCAGCCGTAGGTGAAGAGCGGTTCGGTCTTCTCCTTGGCCGTGGCCTTGATGTCAGACAGGATGGAGCGCGCCTTCGTAGCGCCGTTGATACGTGTGAGCACATGCAGGGCCTTGTCGTCGTTGCCCGAGAGCGCGAGATAGCGCGGCGTTTCCGGCACGAAGAGCACCAGCAGGGCGAACAGGGCGGCGGGCAGGCACTCGCTTACGAACATGAGGCGCCAGCCTGTGGCGATGGTCCATGAGGCCGCGTCGGGATTGAGCACCTGGTTTACTCCGTCGGTGAGTTCTATTACGGGATTGGCGTGCGTGCCGAGGATAACGAAGTTGACAAAGTAGACCACGAGTTGGCCGAATATGATGGCGAACTGGTTCCACGATACCAGTTTTCCGCGGATCTCGCTCGGCGCGATCTCGGCGATATACATTGGACAGATGGCTGAGGCCAGTCCTACGCCGATACCGCCCAGTATGCGATAGATGTTAAAGGCTATCAGCAGACTGAAGGATGGTACGCCGTGTTCGAAGAACAGAAACTCCGGACAGTATGATCCTAATGCTGAAACGAAAAACAGCAGGCCGGCCAGGAGGAAGGTCTTTTTCCGGCCCAGACCGGAGGCCAGCACTCCCGACACCGCACTGCCCAGAATGCAGCCCAGCAGGGCGCTGCCCGAGGTAATGCCGTGTATGGTATCGGTATAAGTGAAGTCGTCGGCACCCATGAAGAAGGCCTGCACCCCCTTCTCGGCGCCCGATATGACTGCCGTGTCGTAGCCGAAAAGCAGGCCGCCGAGCACCGCCACCATGACGATGGAGAAGAGGTAGGCCTTGCTGCCTTTTTCTGTCTCTTTCATGAGATACGGGCCTTAGCTGTACATGGCCACGATGGCCTCATAGAGTTCCTGTTTGCCGCTTGTCTGCTTGGGCTCGCCGTTGGCTTTGGCATAGTCGTAGAGGCCTTCGAGCGTCATGCGGCCTTCTTCGAAATCCTTGCCTTTGCCGCTGTCGAACGAGGCGTAGCGGTCGGCCAGCATCTGGCGGTAGGGCGATTCCTCAAGGAGGTGTGCGGCGCACTCCAGGGCGCGTGCCATGGCGTCCATGCCCGAGATGTGGGCTATTACGATGTCTTCAAGATCGGTGCTGTTGCGGCGCGTTTTGGCGTCGAAGTTCGTGCCGCCGTCGGTGAAGCCGCCGCCGCGGATGATTTGCATCATGGCCTGCACTAATTCGAAGTTGTCGATGGGGAACTGGTCGGTGTCCCAGCCGTTCTGATAGTCGCCGCGGTTGGCGTCGATGGAGCCGAGCATATCGTTGTCTACGGCCACGGCCAGTTCGTGCTCGAAGGTGTGGCCGGCCAGTGTGGCGTGGTTTACTTCGATGTTTACCTTGAAGTCCTTTTCCAGTCCGTGGGCCTTGAGGAATCCGATGACGGTCTCCGTGTCGGCGTCATATTGGTGCTTGGTGGGCTCCATCGGCTTGGGCTCGATGAGGAAGGTGCCTTTGAATCCGTTGGCGCGGGCGTAGTCGCGGGCCATACGGAGCATCTGTGCCAGATGTTCCTTCTCGCGCTTCTGATCGGTGTTGAGGAGTGACATATAGCCCTCGCGGCCTCCCCAGAACACGTAGCTCGTGCCACCCAGGGCTATGGTGGCGTCAATGGCGTTCTTGATCTGTACGGCGGCGCGGGCCACGACATTGAAGTCGGGGTTGGTGGCTGCACCGTTCATGTAGCGGGCGTGGCCGAACACGTTGGCGGTGCCCCACAGCAGGCTGATACCTGTCTCTTCCTGCTTCTTCTTCAGGTAGGCCACTACTTCCTTCAGATTGGCTTCGTATTGCTCTATGCTGTCGGCTTCGGCGCAGAGATCCACATCATGGAAACAATAGTGCTTGATGCCCAGCTTCTGCATCAGCTCAAAGCCGGCGTCGGCCTTGTCCTTAGCCGCCTGCACAGGGTCGGGGTTGCTGTTCCAAGGGAACTGCTTCGTACCGCCGCCAAACTGGTCGCCGCCTTCGGCACAGAGCGTATGCCACCATGCCATGGCGAATCTGAGCCAGTCTTCCATGCTCTTGCCCATGATCATTTTCTTGGCGTCGTAGTAATGAAAGGCCATGGGGTTCTTGCTCTCTTTGCCTTCATACTTAATTTCTCCGATTTGAGGGAAATATTCCTTTGTCTTCATGATGTGATAATAGATTTTTAATTGTTAGTATCGTTTGTCTTTATTGTGTACGACAGGTAGTTTGCGTGTCGGGACGCTTAGTGCAGTGCTTTCTCCAGGTGCTGTTTCCAGCGGGCATAGGCTTCGGCATATTCGTCGTGGTGCCGTGTGTCTGGTTCTATGCGTTGCAGGCGTTCGAGGGTGGCGAAGGCCTCGTTGTGGTCTTTATAGATACCGGCTCCGATACCGGCTCCTTTAGCGGCGCCTACCGATCCGTCGGTTTTGTATAGTTCGATGGTCGCTCCCGTTACGCCGGCCAATGTCTCGCGGAAGATTGGGCTGAGGAACATATTGGCGTGTCCTGCGTGAATCTTCTGTACGGAGATGCCCATGTCCTCCATGATGTCGATGCCGTATTTGAATGAGAACACGATGCCCTCCTGTGCTGCGCGAGCTATGTGCGCCCGGTTATGCGTGTTGAAGTTGATGCCGTAAATGGAGCATCCCTCCTCGCGGTTGGCCAGCATGCGTTCTGCGCCGTTTCCGAACGGCAGGATGCTGACGCCCTGGCTGCCGATGGGCACTTGCTCCGCCAGCGCGTTCATGTCCTCATAGCCGAAACCTTCCGGGGCGATGCTTCGTTTCACCCACGAGTTGAGTATGCCCGTTCCGTTGATGCAGAGCAACATACCTAAGCGCGTCTGGCTCTTGTTGTGATTGACATGTGCGAAAGTGTTTATCCGGCTTTCCGGGTCATAGCTTACTTGTCCGTTCACGCCGTATATTACGCCGCTGGTGCCGGCTGTCGAGGCTATCTCTCCGGGGTTGAATACGTTGAGCGATAAGGCATTGTTGGGCTGGTCGCCGGCGCGGTAAGTGACGGGTATGCCTGCTTTGAGGCCCAATTCTTCGGCAGCGTACGGCGTTACTTCTCCTTGTTCGGAGAAGGTGGCCATCACTTCGGGCATGAGCGCATGGTCGAAACCGTAGCAGTCCATCAGGAAACGGGCGGGTGCGTGGGCTTTGAAGTCCCACAGCATACCTTCCGAGAGACCGCTTATCGTGGTACGTGCTTCTCCTGTCAGCCGCATGGCGATGTAGTCGCCCGGTAGCATGAATTTGTCGATTTTTTCATACACTTGCGGTTCGTTTTCCTTGACCCATGCGAGTTTGGCTGCGGTGAAGTTTCCGGGCGAGTTGAGCAGTCGGTCGAGGCAATAGTCGTGTCCCAGCCGGTCGAAGGCCTGTTGTCCGTAAGGTACGGCCCTTGAGTCACACCAGATGATGGCAGGGCGTAGCGTTTTCTGCTGTTTGTCCACACATACGAGGCCGTGCATTTGATAGGTGATACCGATGGCGGCGATGTCATCCGCTGCGGCGCCCGATGCCGTCAATATGTCGGCAGTGGCCAGTTTGAGGTTTTTCCACCACTCGTCGGGGTCTTGTTCCGCCCAGCCGGCGTGTACGGCGATGATGTCTGCTTCGGCTTTCGGATAATAGGCAGAGGCGGCGCAGCGGCCGCTTTCCGTTTCCACAAGGCTTGCCTTGACAGACGAACTGCCTATGTCGTATCCTAACAAGTATTTCATGGTTTTTCTGGTATAGGTATAGTCGGTTCTTGTGTAGGTTCTTCTTACGCTACAAATATAGTGATTTTTTCCCTTGGTTTATATTTTTTCTTACACATATTATATATGTATGTGCGAAAAAGCAAGTCGTTTCGTCTGGAACCGCCATAATTTATAAGACGGGCGTGGTTCTTGTGAGAGAACCACGCCCGTAAGGAGTCATTTCAATAATCTGTCAGACCGGCATCAGAGGCTCCAGTCCTCCTGCGTCTTGCGCACGTAGGAGCGGTAGCGCTTCTTGGCGGCCTCCTCCGTAGCGGTGAAGAGTTCGCCGGCCTGCTCTTCGCCGAGCGCCTTCTTCAGCGAGAGGAAGCGTACTTCGCCTGCGAGATAGTCCTGGAACTTGTCCCACTGCGGCTCCTTGGAGTCGAGTGTGAAGGGGTTCTGTCCCTGTTCGGCGAGGGTGGGGTTGTAGCGCCACAGGTGCCAGTAGCCACACTCTACGGCGCGGCGTTCCTCTTCCTGACTGCGTCCCATGCCGCCCTTTATCTTCAGGCCGTGGTTGATACACGGAGCGTAGGCAATGACGAGCGAAGGTCCGTGATAGGCCTCTGCCTCGCGGAGCGCCTTGAGGCACTGTGCCTGGTCGGCGCCCATGGCTACCTGTGCCACGTACACGTATCCGTAGGTGGCCTGCATGAGGCCGAGATCCTTCTTGGTGACGCGCTTGCCGGCTGCCGCGAACTGGGCGATGGCGGCTATCGGCGTAGCCTTGGAGGCCTGTCCGCCGGTGTTGGAGTAAACCTCCGTGTCGAGCACGAGTATGTTGACATCCTCGCCGCTTGCCAGCACGTGGTCGAGACCGCCGTAGCCTATGTCGTAGGAGGCGCCGTCGCCGCCTATGATCCACTGGCTGCGCTTGGTGAGGAAGTGGCTGAGTTCGTCAAGCTGCTGACAGGTAGTGCAACCCTTGGCTGCGCCGGCCTTGATGCAGGGCACGAGGCGTTCGGCTGCCTCGCGGCTGGCCTCGGCGTTGTCCTTGCCCTCAATCCATGCCTTGGCGGCTTCCTTGTATTCGGCCGGAGCGTCGTCGCAGGCTATCACTTCGCCGAGCAGGGCTTCGATGCGTGCGCGCATCTTCTTGTTGGCGAGCACCATGCCCATGCCGAATTCGCAGAAGTCCTCGAAGAGCGAGTTGGCCCATGCGGGGCCCTGTCCCTTCTCGTTGGTGCAGTAGGGCGTGGAGGGTATGGAGCCGGAATAGATGGAGGAGCATCCGGTGGCGTTGGCTATCATCTGACGGTCGCCGAAGAGCTGGCTGACGAGCTTCACGTAAGGCGTTTCGCCGCAGCCGGAGCAGGCGCCGCTGAACTCGAAGAGCGGTTGTGCGAACTGCGAGTTCTTGGGGTTGAGCTTTATGTCGACGAGATGTTGCTTGCTCTTCACGTTCTTCACGGAGTAGTCCCAGTTGGCCTGCTCGGCGAGCTGTCCCTCGAGGGGTACCATGACGAGGGCCTTGTTGCCGCGCATGCCCGGACATACATCGGCGCAGTTGCCGCAGCCGAGGCAGTCGAGCACATCGACCTGCTGGCGGAAGTGCATGCCTTTGAGGGCGGCCGGGGCCTTCATCTCAAGCGTGGCGCCGTTGATGCCCTTCACTTCCTCGTCGTCCATGACGAAGGGACGGATGGCGGCGTGAGGACAAACGTAGGCGCACTTGTTGCACTGTATGCAGTTCTCGGCGTTCCACACGGGTACGAAGGCGGCCACGCCGCGCTTCTCGTAGGCGGCCGTGCCCTGCTGCCAGGTGCCGTCCTCGCTCACCTTGAAGGCGCTGACGGGGAGCAGGTCGCCGTTCTGGGCGTTGATGGGGCGCACCAGGTCGGAGATGTAGGCGGGCTCGTCGCGCACCACCTTCTCGTCGGCGGGCAGTGTGGCCCAGGCGGCGTCCACGGGGAGCTGCCTGTACTCGCCGCCGCGGTCTACGGCCAGATAGTTCTTGTCGACCACATCCTGTCCCTTCTTGCCGTAGGACTTGACGATAAACTTCTTCATCTGCTCGACGGCGAGGTCTACGGGGATGACCTCGGTGATGCGGAAGAAGGCCGACTGGAGTATGGTGTTCGTGCGGTTGCCGAGGCCTATTTCCTGGGCTATCTTGGTGGCGTTGATGTAGTAGACGGTGATGTTGTGCTCGGCGAAGTAGCGCTTGGCGTTGTTGGGCAGGTTCTTCACGAGCTCCTCGCCTTCCCAGATGGTGTTGAGCAGGAAGGTGCCGCCGTCGCGCAGTCCGCGCAGCACATCATACATGTGCAGATAGGCCTGCACGTGGCATGCCACGAAGTTGGGGGTCTTGATCTGGTAGGTAGAGCGTATGGGCGTGTCGCCGAAGCGCAGGTGCGAGCAGGTGAAGCCGCCGCTCTTCTTCGAGTCGTAGGAGAAGTAGGCCTGGCAGTACTTGTCGGTGTTGTCGCCGATGATCTTCACCGAGTTCTTGTTGGCACCCACGGTGCCGTCGGCGCCGAGGCCGTAGAACTTGGCCTCGAAGATGCCTTCGCCGCCGAGTGCCATTTCCTGCTCGAGGGGGAGCGAGGTGAAGGTCACGTCGTCGGTGATGCCGAGCGTGAAGTGGTCTTTAGGCTGCGGCAGGGCGAGGTTGTCGAACACCGAGATGATCATGGTCGGCGTCGTGTCGCAGGAGCCCAGACCGTAGCGTCCGCCCACGATGAGCGGATGGCGCTCGTCGCTGTAGAAGGCGTCCTTCACATCGAGATAGAGCGGTTCGCCGTTGGCGCCCGGTTCCTTCGTGCGGTCGAGCACGGCTATTCTCTTCACCGTGGCGGGCACGGCCTCGAGCAGGTGCTTCACGCTGAAGGGGCGGTAGAGGTGTACGCTCACCATGCCCACCTTCTCGCCTTTCGACACGAGGTGGTCGATGGCCTCGCGGGCGGCTTCGGTCACGCTGCCCATGCAGATGATGAGGCGCTCGGCGTCTTCGGCGCCGTAGTAGGAGAAGAGCTTGTACTCGCGGCCGGTGATTTTGCTGACGGCCTCCATGTATTTCTCCACGATGGCGGGCACGGCGTCATAGTAGGGGTTGCACACCTCGCGGTGGGCGAAGAAAGTTTCGGGGTTTTCGGCCATGCCTCGTGCCACGGGGTGTTCGGGCGTGAGGGCGCGGCTGCGGAACTCGGCCACCTTGTCCATGGGCACGAGCGGGCGGATGTCTTCCTGGTCTACCACCTCAATCTTCTGATACTCGTGGCTGGTGCGGAAGCCGTCGAAGAAGTTGATGAAGGGCACGCGGCCTTCGAGCGCGGCCAGATGCGCCACGGCCGAGAGGTCCATCACTTCCTGCACGGAGCCTTCGCAGAGCATGGCGAAGCCCGTCTGGCGGCAGGCCATCACGTCGCTGTGGTCGCCGAATATGCAGAGCGAGTGCGAGGCGAGGGTACGGGCCGAAACGTGGAAGACGGTGGGCAGCAGCTCGCCGGCTATCTTGTACATGTTGGGAATCATGAGCAGCAGGCCCTGCGAGGCGGTGAACGTCGTGGTGAGCGCTCCGGCCTGCAGCGAACCGTGTACGGCGCCGGCGGCGCCGCCTTCGCTCTGCATCTCCTGCACGTGAACCGTGTCGCCGAAGAGGTTCTTGCGGCCCTGGGCCGACCATTCGTCCACGTGCTCGGCCATGGGCGAGCTGGGCGTGATGGGATAGATGGCAGCAACTTCCGAGAACATGTACGCGATGTGCGCAGCAGCCTGGTTGCCGTCACAAGTAATGAATTTCTTGTTTGCCATGATGGTAGTTGTTATGTTTGAGAATCAAATTGTCTGTCTGTGCTTCGTCCGCCTTGCGGGCGGCACGGTGAAGGTGCCTTTGCACGCAGCGGCGCCTACTTATCTGCAAAGGTAATACTTACTTTTAATTTTTGCAAGGCGGATGTTGCAAAAAATGTGTACGGCGGTTCCCGTCGCCGCCGCCGCGCGGGAGCGGCAATGGCCATGGCGGCCGTCAGAGCCGCGGCGGCTGCAAGCGGCGTGCGGGGAATTTCTAATTGGACCAATTAGTCCAATCAGACTAATTGGTCCAATTAACACTATTTGCTTTCGGGCGGAAAATTTCGTATCTTTGCCTTTGCAGAGGGGCGGGCCGCGCGGCACCGCCCCTTATTCGTGGGCTTTAGCGGCCCGTTTTCGGGAAAAAACGCCGTATTTTCATGAAAAATGCAAGTAATGCTTTCCGCAAATGCACTACTTGCATTTTTTACGTGGCTACTTGCATTTTAAAATATGTTACTTCGCGCCGCAAATGCACTACTTGCATTTCGCAAATGGCCGCCGCCGAACGTTTACGAAGGTTAAATACGTTAAACTTGCGCGGCGCGGAACCCAACGTTCCGCGCCGCGCCGTTTCTGCTTCTCTGCCAGTATGTTGCGTTTTGTTACGGTCACTGCCGCGCATCGCCGTCCGCCGGCGCCGCGGAGTATTGCCGCAGCAGGCGGGGCCACTCGGGCTCGTCCACCAGATAGCCCTCGCGCATCAGGCGCGGCAGGGCGGCCGTGCCCACCACACGGTCGTATTCCTCGTCGAGGCGGCCCTCCTTCCACAGGGCGTAGAAGTGGCGCCAGTGGCGGCCGCCGTGGCGTCCCTTGTGCTGCTCGAGCTGCCGGCCGCCGTTGACCATTTTCTCCACAAACTGACGGCGGCCGCGCACGTTGTAGTGATACACCACCACTCCGCAGCGCCGTTCGCGCTGCGGCACGAGGCGCACCTTGTGGTTGCCCATCGATATCTGCACGTAGCCGTCCGTGCGGTGCATCACCTTCTTGTTCTGCCGCTCGAAGATGGAGTAGGGCGAGAGGCCGTAGGCCGCCTGGTCGGGCACGGCGCGCACGGTGCGCGCCCACTCCTGCCAGGGACGTCCCTCCTCGGGGTAGACGCTGCGCATCTCGCAGGCGAGCACGTTGGCGCCAGTGGCGGTCATCTCGGCCTTGAGGCTGCCAGCGGGCGAGTACCAGAACTCGTCGGCGTCGGCGTTGACCACCCAGTCGGCGCCGTGGCGCGTCTTGGCCAGCCATATCATGCGGTCCACCCAGCGCTTCTGTTCGTAGTCCTCGGCGCGCTCCTCGATGGCCTCCACGATCCAGCCCTTCTCCACGTAGCGGCGTATGATGCCGGGCGTGCCGTCGGTCGAGTTGTTGTCGGTCACGATGAAGGCGTCTACGCCCATGTTCTTGTGGAAGAGCAGGTTCTGCTCCAGCATCTGCTCCTCGTTCTTCACGAGCAGCGTCATGATGACGCGCGGCCGTTCCGGCCGCCTCATCGATTTATATAAATCGGCCCCTGCGCGCAGGAGCTTTCTCAGCATGTAGGTGTTCATCGTTCAGCAGGCAGTTTGATGTCTATGAGTGTCCACTCCGGCGGACAGATGTAGGGGGTCTCTGCGAGCGCCGACCATCGGGCGGGCGCCACCACGTGCTTGCCTTCGTGCGCGTTGAGCCAGGCTCCCCACCACGAGAAGGTGCTGTTGCACACCACGTTGTGGCGGCAGGCCGCCATGAGCATCATGTCCTGCCAGCTGTCGGGGCCGTGGTTCCAGTCCACGTAGGTGGTAAACGGGGGGGTAGGGATGTTTTCACGTACCCAGGCGATGTCGTCCGAGAACACGTAGTAGTGCGGCTCCTCCACCAGCTGCGCCATGCGCTCCACGGCGTCGCGGTAGTAGGCCTCGCCGCACACGCAGCCCGTGTTGCGCCAGGTGCGCGGCTCGAGGTAGTCGCCGCGGCGCACGTGCAGGCTCACGGCCCGCCCGTCGGCACGTATCTGCTCCAGCAGGGCGCGCGTGCGCCTGCCGGCCAGGGCCTCGTCGAAGGTGAAGGCGCGGCGCACCTCGTCGGCCACGCCGGCAAAGTGGCGCTCGCTTTGGTAGAAGCCCTTGAAGTAAGTGAGCGGCCACAGGCGCCGGCGCTCGAAGGGGCGGAGCGTGTCGGGGCGCTGCTTGCGCTCGAGCACGGTGCGGAAGAAGAGGAACTCCACCACCTTCTTCAGCCCCTGCGGCCAGAGCACCTCCTCCGCCTCCAGCTGCGGGAAGACGCGGTGCAGCTCGTAGCCGTTGTGGGCGTCGTAGTGCGCCATGTCCGAGAGGTCGATGCGCGTGCCGGCGTAGCGGCGCCTCATCTGCAGGTAGAAGGCGTAGATGAACATCTGGTTGCCCAGCCCGCCGGTCATTTTTATCAGTCTCATAGTCGGTAAAGGTCTTGTCGGTGTGTCATTTCCGCGGCGCCGCGCGCTCAGGGGGCCATGCGGCCGAGGCGCTCCCTTACGCCGTCGCGCCAGGCGCGTCCGAGGCGCGGAATGTCGGCGTAGCGCCATCCGCGCGAGAAGGGGGCCGTCAGCGCGGCGGTGAGCATGTAGCCCGCCGCCCCGAGCAGGCCGCGCAGGTAGCGTACGGCCCAGTTGCGGCCGTAATGGTGGTTGAGGTACGTGGCGTTGCGCACCTGGTAGTAGCGCTTCCACTTTTTCTTTTCCTCGCGTTCGCCCCACGAGGCGTCGCCGAAGAAAACGGCCTTGTCCATGGCGGCGGCCGGCACGTATACGATGCCGAAGCCCGCGAGGCCGGCCCGCAGGCAGAAGTCGGTGTCGTCGCAGAAGATGAAGAGGTCGCGGTTGGGCAGTCCCGCCCGTTCCACCACCTCGCGCCGTACGAGGGGCCCCTCGAAGGGAACGCCGGCCACTTCCAGCGGGTCGCCGTCGGCGGGGAAGCGCTCCTTGCCGCCGTACATCGAGGCCAGCGGGTTCGTCAGGTTGTAGCGGGTGAAGCGGCGGCCTACCACCTTGCCGTCCTGCACGCGGGCCGGTGCGGCGATGCCGGTGCCGGGGCGGTCGTGCAGTGCCTCGAGCAGGCGCTCCAGGCAGTCGGGGCGCGGAAACACGTCGTCGTCCATGCACCACAGCAGGTCGGCGCCGCCTTCCGCCGCGGCCTTCATGCCCGCGAAGAAGCCGCCCGAACCGCCCACGTTGTCCTGCGTCAGCACGGTCAGTTCCCCGCGGCCGGCCAGCCACTGGGCCGTGCCGTCGGTCGAACCGTTGTTCACGACGATTACCTCGTCGGGCCGCCGGCTCTGTCCGAGTACGGCTTCGACGGTGCGCCGGAGCAGCTCCAGGCGGTTGTAGGTGACGATGACGGTAGTGATTTTCATAATGTACATATTTATATATATGCGCGGGCGCGTGACGGTGCGCCGGCGCGTAGCGGTGCGGCCGCGCCGCTTAGTACTTTCCCTCCACCTTGCCGGGCTGCGTGCTGCGGAAGTACTGCATGAGCCGGAAACATTCTTCGGCGTCGAAGCCCCTCTCTTCGGCGTAGGCCCCGGCTATCTGGCGGTGCATGCGCGGCGTGGCCGGCAGGCGCTCGAGGTTCTTGCAGCCCTCCTTCACGCCGAGCGCTCCGTGCGCCATGCGGTTGAGGTCCACCAGCTCAAGGCGTATTCCGCCGTCGGGCTGCCGCTCGAAGAGAATGTTGGCGCGCCCGTAATCCTTGTGGGCGAGGCGGTTGTTGTGGAGCAGGGCCGTGAGGCGCCCCACGGCGCGCGTCACGTCGTCCTCGTAGTCGAAGCGGCGCTCGAAGAGTTCCTCGTAACGGTGGGTGCAGGGCGATTCGAGCGACACGTAGTAGCTGAGGCCGAAGAGCAGGCCGCCGGCCGCGCGCACGTTGTAGTAGCCCACTGGGGTGGGAGTGCCGATGCCCAGCGACAGGAGCAGCAGCGCGTTGTCGTAGGAGCGTTTGGCCTTGGAGGGGCGCAGCACGCCGTAGACCAGGCGGTTGACGAGGTGCGGCCGGCGGAAGGCCTTCACCACCAGGCGCCGTCCGCCGTGGGTGATGACGCGCAGTTCGTTGCGGCCTTTGTGTATGACTTCCCCCTCTCCGGTGGCCCAGCGCGCGGGAAGCGAGCGCATGAAGCCGGCGAGGTCGGCGAAGTCGGGGTGTAGGACAAGGGTGGAGACTTGGAGCATTTCTTGGGGAAATTATCGGATGATGTTTTCGGCGCGGCCGCGCGGGCGGCGGATGTGCCGTTGCGGGCGGCAGGCTTATCCGAGCAGGCGGTGCACCAGACCGAGCGCCGCCGCCACGGTGTCGTCCATGTCGGCGTAGGCGTAGGCGCCGAGGCGTCCGCCGAAGTGTACGTTCGGGAGCCGGTGCGCCAGTTCGCGGTAGGCGTCGGCGAGCGCCGAGTTGCGTTCGTCGTTCACCGGATAGTAGGGCTCGCGGCCCGGGGCGTAGTCGGCGGGATATTCGCGCGTGACCACGGTGAAGGGGAGCTCTTCGTGCCGCCGCGGCTCGAAGTGCTTGTGCTCGATGGAGCGTGTGAAGGGCACCGTCGCGTCGGTGTAGTTGACCACGGCATTACCCTGAAAGTCGGCCACGCCCTCCATCTCCTCGTGCTCGAAGCGCAGGCTGCGGTAGTCGAGGCGGCCGAGGCGGCAGTCGAAGTATTCGTCGAGGCAGCCCGTGTAGACCACCTGCGCGGCGAGCCGTTCGAGTTCGCCGCGCGCGGCGTTGAAGTCGACGCCGAGGCGCACCTCCGTGCCCTCGAGCAGGCGGTGTATGAGCACGTTGTATCCGCCTTCGGGAATGCCCTGGTGGCGGTCGTTGAAATAGTTGTTGTCGAAGGTGAAGCGTAAGGGCACGCGCCTGATGATGAAGGCGGGCAGCTCGGCGGCCTTGCGGCCCCACTGCTTCTCGGTGTATCCCTTGATGAGGCGGCGGTAGATGTCGCGTCCCACGAGGCGCAGGGCCTGCTCCTCGAGGTTGGCGGGCTGCGCGATGTGGGCATATTCCGCGCGTTGGCGGTCGATTTCGGCGCGTGCCTCGGCGGGTGTCTTCACGCCCCAGAGGGCGTGGAAGGTGTTCATGTTGAAGGGCAGGTTGAAGAGTTCGCCTTCGGAGAGGGCCAGGGGCGCGTTGGTGAAGCGGTTGAAGCCGGCCAGGCGCGTCACGTAGCGCCACACCTCCTCGTTGTCGGTGTGGAAGATGTGTGCGCCGTACTGGTGGACGGCTATGCCGCGGCAGTCGCGGCAGTAGAGGTTGCCGCCGGCCTCGGCGCGGCGGTCCACCACGAGGCAGCGCCGTCCGGCGAGGCGTGCCTCGCGGGCGAAGACAGCGCCGAAGAGTCCGGCGCCCACTATGAGAAAGTCGTATTCGCGTGCCATCTTTTCCGGGAGCATGACGGGTTATATCTTGTCGAGTCCGCGCGTGTATTTCAGCCAGTAGTACTTGAGCGGGTTCTTGTACTTGAGCTGTTTCCAGGGCCGGCTCTGGTGCGGGCGGTGCAGTACGGGCAGGGTGGTGAAGAGGTAGTTGTGCAGGCCGAGGGCGAGCGCTTCGTGCGAGATGGTCACGTCGAACCAGTTCTTCGAGGCATCGAGGCGGCCGAAGTCGTAGCGCCGCAGCAGTTCGGCGGTGAGCAGCGAGCAGCAGAAGCTCTGGTGGCGGCGGTTGTCGATGACCTCGTTCTCATGCCCCCGCGCGTAGTCGTAAGGGTAGTTGATGTTTCCTTCGGCGTCGACGGTCACGGCGGCCGCTATGCCGCAGTCGGGGCGCTCTTCGGCGCCGGCCAGCAGACCGGCGAGCGTGTCGGGGCGCACCGTCACGTCGCTCTCCACGATGCACAGGTGGGCGCCGACGGCCAGAGCCTCGCGGCGGGCCGTCTGCAATACGAGCAGATAGTTGGGCGAGGGGTGGTCGGTGATGTCGGCGAGGTTGACGAGGCGGATGCCCAGGCGTCGCGTCTCCTCCTCGAGGCGGCGTGTGTTCTCGGGCGTGCTGAAGTCGTTGTATACGGTGTAGACGGTGCCCTCGGGCAGCCGTGCGGCGGCCACGGCGCGCAGTGTGTCGAGCGTCGTCCCGATGGAGTCCTTTACGGGCGTGATGATGTGTAGCGGTTTCATATTGTCAGGTTGTCGGGCCGTTGCGTCAGAGCGCCTCGCCGTTTTCGTCGTAGTTCTGGAAGAGGAAGTCGTTGTAGGGATACTTCTGCACGTGGAGCTGTCGCACGCGGTTGTAGACGAGCTCTTTGAGGGCTTCGATGTTGAGGCGTTCGCGGGCCGAGATGAAGATGCAGTCTTCGCCCATGCGTGCCATCCACGTGTCCTGAAGCTGGCTGAGCGACACGTTCTCGCGTGTCGGCGGCGTGAGGTCGTCGTCGTCCTTCTCCTTCCAGGTGTAGGCGTCCATCTTGTTGAATACGAGCAGCTGCGGCTTCTCCGAGCATCCCAGGTCGAGGAGCGTCTTGTCCACCACCTCTATCTGTTCGGCGAAGTCGGGGTGCGACACGTCGACCACGTGGAGCAGGAGGTCGGCCTCGCGCACCTCGTCGAGCGTCGACTTGAACGACTCCACGAGGTCGGTGGGCAGCTTGCGTATGAAGCCCACGGTGTCGGCCAGGAGGAAGGGCAGGTTGTCGATGATGACCTTGCGCACGGTGGTGTCGAGCGTGGCGAAGAGTTTGTTTTCGGCGAAGACCTCGCTCTTGGCCAGCAGGTTGATGAGTGTCGACTTGCCCACGTTGGTATATCCCACGAGGGCCACGCGTATGAGGCGGCCGCGGTTTTTGCGCTGGGTGGCCTTCTGGCGGTCGATGTCGGCGAGGCGCTGCTTGAGCAGTGCCATGCGTCCCAGGATGATGCGTCGGTCCATCTCCAGCTGCGTTTCGCCCGGGCCGCGCAGGCCCACCGAGCCTTTGCCGCCGCCTCCGCCCGAGCCGCCGCCCTGCCGCTCGAGGTGCGTCCACAGGCGCTGCAGGCGCGGCAGCATGTAGCGGTATTGCGCCAGCTCCACCTGTGTCTTGGCGTTGGCCGTCTGTGCGCGCATGGCAAAGATGTCGAGGATGAGGCTCGTGCGGTCCAGAATCTTCACCTTGAGCTCGCGCTCGATGTTGCGCAGCTGCTTGGCCGAGAGTTCGTCGTCGAAGATGACCATGCCCACCTCGCGTTCGGCCTCCTCTTCGGCCACGATGTAGGCGCGTATCTCCTCGAGCTTGCCCTTGCCCACGTAGGTCACGGAGCTGGGGCCGTCGAGCCGCTGGGTGAAGCGCCGCACGGTGACGGCGCCGGCCGTCTCGGCCAGAAACTCCAGTTCGTCGAGGTATTCCTCCGTCTTGCGCTCGTCCTGCTGCCGCGTGATGATGGCCACGAGCACGGCCGTCTCGGCCTTGGCTTCGGATTGTATGAATTCTTTCATGTGATGGTGATATGTAAATGCAAAAGTAATGAAAAAGGCCGAGACCGTGCGCCTGCCGGCCCTAAAAAGCGCGCCGCGGCGCGGCGAAAGCGCACGGCGGCGGCGGAGCGGGGCGCCGGCGCCGCCGGACTTTAACGTATTTAACCTTCGGCAACATTTGGTGAATTCAACACTCAAGTG
>ENA-UOJC01001732-UOJC01001732.1-human-gut-metagenome-genome-assembly--contig:-C104-NODE-1732-length-27383-cov-14.731777_pt1 | contig 27383 bp, 28 predicted proteins | sample MGYA00242339_ERZ723886 | MGnify/ENA metagenome assembly ERZ723886 | reverse complement strand
TTTAGGAGGGAGAAAATCACATCGGGGGGAGTTCCCCTTTGCAAGTATTAAGATAACAGTCAATCTTGGCTAAAGTTTGAATCGCTTGTAAACAAATTATGAATTGCCTGTGGAAAAGTAAAACTTTTCAGCCCAGCAGCGCGCTGACCTCGGCAAAGGAGAGCGGCTGGAGGGCAAGATCGATGCCGTAGCCGACGACGCGCGCGAGCAGATCGATCTGCGCGTCGATATCGCGCGTGGTCACCATGACCGTCTCGTGTCCGCGCAGGGCGGCGGGATCGACGCCCGGTTTTCCCGCGTCCTCGAGCACGTCGAGCGTCAAGGTCGCCGCGTCGACCACCGTGGGCACGCCGATGGCGAAGACCGGCACGCCGACGGTCTTTTCGTCCAGCGCGCAGCGGTGATTGCCCACGCCGCTGCCCGGCACGATGCCGGTATCCGAAAGCTGGACGGTCGTGCAGAGGCGGGCGAGCGAGCGTGAGGCAAGCGCGTCGATGACGATGAGCGCATCGGGCTGCACCGCCCGCACCGCGCCGCGCACGAGATCGAGCGACTCGATGCCCGTGCGGCCGAGCACGCCCGGCGTGAGCACGCTGACGGCCGCGAGCGCGGAGAAGACCGGCGCATCTCCCAGGTGCCGCGTGACGAGGATGTGCTCCGTGCTCTTCGGGCCGATGGCGTCGGGCGTCATCTGCGCGTTGCCGAGCCCCGCGACGAGCACGCTGCGGCTCTTTTCGCCGAGCAGCGCCTTGAGCTCCGCACCCACGGCGCGCGCGGCGCGGCCGACCGTGTCCTCCGCGCCGCGCAAAAGGGGAGAGAGGTCGAGCGTCACATAGCGCCCGCAGGGCTTGCCGAGCGCGCGGGCGGCTTCCTCGCCTTGCACCGTGACGCTCGTCACACGGCAGCCGCGGCGAAAAACGCTGCGGCTGTCGAGCCCCGCAAGCCGCCGCGTTTTCTGTCCGCCGCGCCAGAGCTCGTGCGCCTCCAGCGCTAAGTCCGTGCGTCGAATGAGCATGAATGATCGCCTTCTTTCACTAAATCTTGTTTTTCTCTCTTATTGTTGCCACAAAGTTTTGTGTCATGCAAAAAAATCGGAAAATTTCAAAAAAATGCTTGCAATTTCTTGCATTCTTTGCTAAAATACCATTCTGCACGGTGGATTTTTTGTCTGCCGGAGCGAATTCCAACCGGAGGAGGTGTTTGGTTTGCCGAATATCAAGTCTGCCAAGAAGCGCGTTCTCGTGTCTGGTGTGCGTAACGAGCGCAACAAGGCCGACAAGTCCGCACTGAAGACCGCACTCAAGAAGTTCGAGGCGGCTGCCGCTGAAGGCAATCGCACCGAGGCCGAGAGCGCTTACAAGGTCGCAGTGAAGTCTGTCGACAAGGCTGCTGCAAAGGGTATTCTTCACAAGAATAACGCCGCGCACAAGAAGAGCGCGATGACCCTGAAGCTCAACCACATTGGCTAATCGAGCAAAAAATGAGAGTCGTCCGATGGACGGCTCTTTTTTTGCGCCCTGAGGGGCGCAGGGATTCTGCCCCCCTTTTTGAGGGTGGGTGGGTTGCAGCGCCGTTGGCACTGCATGATTAGTGCAGCACTTTGCGCTGCTGCCAGGCAAAGGGGGTATTCTCTTTCCGAAGAGGGTATCCCTTTTTGACTCCCCTTACGAGGGGTGGGTGGGTTGCAGCGCCGTTGGCACTGCATGATTAGTGCAGCACTTTGCGCTGCTGCCAGGCAAAGGGGGTATTCTCTTTCCGAAGAGAATACCCCCTTTGGAACCCCCAGAGAAAGGCGAGGGGCGTCCCCCTCGACCCCCGACATTGCGGGTTTGCAGCTTGAAGGACTGCACGCGCTGCGCAGTGTAGGTGCGGTGTACGTGGCTTCGCCACGGGCCACTGCGTTTCGTTACTAGTTGCAACCGCGCGCACTCCGTAGCGCGCGAGTGACGCTCACTCGGCGGCAGACTGCCTGCGCCGCGGCGGCATTGCTTTGCTCGCCGCCTTTTGATGGGTGATGCGTAGACGGCGCGGCATTGCTTTGCTCGCTGCCGCGGGGCTGCTGCTTTTTCAGCTTTCTGCTGTGATATAGATTTCTTCGGCTTGCTGTTGGGCGGCGATGAGCAGGTCTTTGGCAGTGCCGTAGTTTTGTTGTTCCATTTGCTCCAATGCATCCGTGATGGCGTTGAACAAAAGCAGGTACATCTTCTTATATTCTTCCATGGTCTTCTCCATCCTTCGAGAAAAATTTATAATTGCACTGATATAGTGCAATTATAATGACTGTTGCGGCTAAACTCAATACCGAAATGTTCGAAATCAGCACAGGAGGTGTTGGGCTTGGACTACGAATATTCAAAACGTCTCGGCGCGCATCTCGCGCAGCTTCGAAAGGAAAGCCGCTTGACGCAGGAACAGCTCGCGGCAAAGCTGCAAGTGCTCGGCTGTGATCTGACACGAAGCGCCCTCGCTAAGATTGAGGTCGGCCAACGCCATATTTATCCGGATGAGATGAAAGCGCTCTGTCAGGCCCTCGGAAAAAGCTACGATGACCTATTTATATAAAAACGACCGCGTCAGCGGTCGTTTTCTTCTATAGGGATTTCGCCATGCTCTTGTTCGAAAGCTGCAATACGGCGTTTAATCATCTGTTCCAATTCACGATTTTTGATGCGCCCTTCATATTCAGCAATATATCCCAGCTTTTCCAGCAATACCGGATCAGTGCGCAAAGTGTAACGACTCTTTGAATCCATTTGCCGACCTCCGTGACGAAGTATTGACAAAAGTTTAGCGTCAAATTATACTGAAAAGAAAAAGTGACGCAACAGTGACGCATAAAAGGAGAAAATTAAATGACAACTTATCGAAACCTTTATCACGCCATGGTGCGCAGCATGAGCGAGGCCATCGACCTTTATGACGAGGGGAAGGGTATTCTTGCTAGAGAAGTTATGCAAAGAGCCTTGTTAGACGCAGAAGAGCAGGTCATCGCACACGACATCATTCCCGATGAACCAATCGGTAGTGGCAATTCAGCGGAAGACTAAAATAGAAGCAATGCCGCCCCGTCTATGCATCACCCATCAAAAGGCGGCGAGCGAAGCAATGCCGCCGATGCGCAGGCGGTCTGCCGCCAGACTACCGTCACTCGCGCGCTACGGAGTGCGCGCGGTTGCAACTAGTAACGAAACGCAGTGGCCCGTGGCGAAGCCACGTACACCGCACCTACACTGCGCAGCGCGTGCAGTCCTTCAAGCCCAAAGCCCGCAATGCAAGCCTTTCTCTGGGGGATAAAAAGGGGGTATTCTCTTTTGCGAAAGAGAATACCCCCTTTGCTTGGCAGTGGCGCTCAGCGCCGCACGATCAATGCAGCGCAGCGCGCTGCAACCCCCCATCCCCCCTTGCAAGGGGAGAATAAAAAAAGGACCCTCTCTCGCATTGAGAGAAGGTCCCTTTTATTAGTAGCCTCAGTAAACCTTACAGATACTTCTGCATGCCGTCGGTGGCGAGGGCGGGGTCGCCGGAGACGGAGATCGTGAACTTCACGCCCGTGGCGTTGCTGAAACGATCGAGCTCGTTGAGGAAGTCATCGGCCGCCTGGTTGCACTCGCCGCCGGTGATCTTGAAGAGGTTGTCGATGAAAATGTGGGAAATATCGTAATTGCCCGCATACAGACCGAACAGGAAACCGCGCAGGGCCTCGTAGTTGGACAGGTCGTATTCGTAGGCAGAGATCAGACGAACGTGATAGTGCAGGTCAAAGGTCATGGTAGACTTCGCTTCGACGCAAACAACGCTGCCGTTATCCTCCTGCGCAGTGGCGTTGATCAATTCGATCAGCTTCTTGGTCTTACCGGTACCCTTTTCACCCATGATGAGTCTGACCATAGAAATCACTCCTTTCAATAGCTCCCCGCCTCTTTTGCGGGGGATGGTCTCTTGGTGGAATCAGCATAGCATAAATGAAACGATTTTGCAATGCTCAATCAAAAGTTTCAACTTTGTTCAAGAAAATTTTTACTTCAGGCGCGCCTTGAGCGTCTCGCCGAGTTCTTCGTAGCCGGGCTTGCCGAGCAGGGCGAACATATTCTTCTTGTAGGCCTCCACGCCCGGCTGGTCGAAGGGATTCACGCCGAGGAGATACCCACTCAGCCCGCAGGCGTACTCAAAGAAGTAGATGAGCTGGCCCATGGTGCGCGCGTTGTTCTCGCCGAGGTTCAGGATGATGTTCGGCACGCCGCCCTCCACATGGGCAAGGAGCGTACCGTCCATGGCCTGACGGTTTAAAAACGCCATGGGCTTACCCGCGAGGAAGTTGAGTCCGTCGCCGTTCGCCTCGTCGAAGGGGACGGTCATCTGCTTTTCCGAGGGCGTGAAGCGAACGACCGTTTCGAGCAGCGTGCGCTCGCCCTGCTGGATATACTGGCCCATGGAGTGAAGGTCGGCGGTGAAGTCGACGCTCGCGGGGAAGAGGCCCTTTTCCTCCTTGCCCTCGCTCTCGCCGTAGAGCTGCTTCCACCACTCGGCCATGAAGCGGAAGGCCGGCTCGAAGCAGGCCAGCAGCTCGATCTTCTTGCCATGGCGGTAGAGCTCATGGCGCATGGCGGCATACTGCCAGGCGGGGTTAGCAAAGTCATTGCGCGCGCAGAGTTCCATCATCTCCTGCGCGCCGCCCATCAGCTCGGAGAGGTCAACGCCCGCAGCGGCGATGGGGAGAAGGCCCACGGCCGTGAGCACGCTGTAGCGCCCGCCGATGTTGTCGGGCACGACGAAGGTCTCGTAGCCCTCCTGATCGGCGAGGCCCTTCAAAGCGCCCCTGTGCGCGTCGGTCGTGGCGTAGATGCGCTTTGCAGCGCCCGCCTTGCCGTACTTTTGCTCGAGCTTTTCGCGGAAGAAGCGGAAGGCGACGGCAGGCTCGGTCGTCGTGCCGGACTTGGAGATGACGTTGACGGAGAAATCATCCTCGCCGATGAGCTCCATCACCTCGGCAAGCGCGCCGGAGGAGAGACCGTTGCCGATGAAGTAGATATTTGGCGTGGACTTCTTCTTGAGGTTGTAGTTCGGCGAGCAGAGGCATTCGATCACGCCGCGCGCGCCGAGATAGCTGCCGCCGATGCCGATGACGACGAGCGCCTTGGAATCGCTCTGGATGGTTTTCGCCGCGGCGAGGATGCGGTCATATTCCGCGCGGTCGTAGTCGCGCGGCAGCGTGACCCAGCCGATGAAATCGGAGCCCTTTCCGCCGCCCTGCTGCAGCCAGCTCGCCGCGCGCTCAAGGCGAGGGCACAGCGCCGCCTCATAGGGAAGGGGAAGGAAGGACGCGGCATGAGATACATCAATAGACAGCATAAAAAGGCCTCCTGTATAGCATAATTTCTGCCTGCATTGTAGCACAGGGCAGGGGAAAGAACAAGCGAAAGCAGTGAAAAAAACGCGCCCTTCGGGAGCAAAGGGCAGCGTTTGGCGGGCGAAATTGTGAAATTGGGCGAAAAGAAATGCGCTTTACCGCTTTATCTTTGTAAAGCACGGATATTTACGAATACACTTTATTGTGATATCGTGTTACCACACTAAATTAAACGGCCGCGAGCCGTATTTCAGGAGGAACATAAGATGAAAAAGCTATGGGCGCTGGCGCTGGCCGCCGTACTGATACTGTCCCTTGCCGCCTGCGGCAGCAAGAACGACACCGCCGACGATACCGGCGACGCGCAGGACACGCAGGGCGGCGAGACGACGCAGAAGCTGATCGTCGGCTTTGACGCCGAGTTTCCCCCGTTCGGCTTCATCGCCGCCGACGGCAGCTACGACGGCTTCGACCTTGCGATGGCCAAGGAGCTGTGCGCGCGTCTCGGCTGGGAGTTTGAGGCTGTGGCCATCGACTGGAACAGCAAGGACGCCGAGCTCTCGAGCGGCACGATCAACTGCATCTGGAACGGCTTTACCTACACCGGACGCGAAAATGACTACACCTGGTCCGATCCCTATGTGGATAACTCCATTGTGCTCGTCGTCAAGGCGGACAGCGGCATCACTTCGCTCGCCGACCTCGCCGGCAAGAGCGTGATGGCACAGGCAGCCTCCTCCGCGGTGGACGCGATCAACGAAGACGAGGCGTTCAAGTCTTCTCTCAAGGAGGTCGTGGAGCTTGGCGACTACAACATGGGCTTTATGGACTTAGCGCAGGGCACGGTGGACGCCGTGGCCGCTGACCTCGGCGTTGCGCAGTATCAGATCGCGAACAACGACGGCGACTATGTCATCCTCGATGAGCCTCTTTCCACCGAGCAGTATGCCATCGGCTTCCTCAAGGGCAACACGGAGCTGCGCGACGCAGTGAACGCGGAGCTTTTGAAGATGGCCGAGGACGGCACCATGCTGAAGATCGCGCAGAACTATGTCGATCAGGGCCTTGTGATCGACAGCCTGTGCCTCATCGAAAAATAAATAAGATCCGTGCAATTGTGAAACACAATTGATTCATGGGTGTCCATCCTCTCTCAGGGAGAGCGGGGGCGAAAGCCCCCGCTTTTCCCACTTTCAGCAACAAACGGAGGAAATGCTATGACCGTATCCACGATGCTCTCCCTACTTGCCAAAGGCTTTGTCACATCACTGCTGATCTTTGCCTTGACGCTGCTTTTTTCGCTGCCGCTGGGCCTTGCCGTGATGTTCGGGCGGCGCAGCCGCATATCCCCCCTGCGCTGGTTCGTCAAGGCCTACATCTCCATCATGCGCGGAACGCCCCTGATGCTTCAGCTGATGGTCGTTTTCTACGGCCCGAAGCTCCTGCTCGGCGTTACGGTGCCGGGCAACTGGCGCTTTACGGCGGTCATCGTCGCATTTATCATCAACTATGCGGCGTACTTTGCCGAAATTTACCGCGGCGGACTCGAATCTATCCCGCGCGGGCAATTTGAAGCGGCCGAGGTGCTCGGCTACACGAAGGGACAGACCTTTTTCCGCATCATTCTGCCGCAGATGGTCAAGCGCGTCATCCCGAGCGTGACGAACGAGGTCATCACGCTCGTGAAGGACACCTCGCTTGCGTCGGTCATCGGCACGGTGGAGATGTTTACGCGCGCCAAGCAGATCGTTGCCGCGCCGAACACGCCGGGCATGCTGGCGCTGGTGGCGGCAGGCGTCTTTTACTATGTTTTCAACTATGCCATGGCCTTTTTGATGGAGCGCTGCGAAAAAGCCATGGGCTATTACCGCTGAGAGGAGGGGCGAACCATGCCGGTATTTGAGATCAGCAACGCGCGCAAGGCCTTCGGCGCGCTTGAGGTTTTGCGGGGCGTGTCGCTGCGCATCGAGCAGGGCGAGGTCGTGTCTGTCATCGGCCCGTCGGGCGGCGGAAAATCGACGCTGCTGCGCTGCGCGACGCTCCTTGAGACGCTGGACGCGGGAACGCTTGCCTACGGCGAGACGGTCTGCGCCCGCGAGGAGGGGGATCGGAGCGTTTACGCGGGCAGGGCCGCGCTGCGTCAGGCGCGGCGGAAATTCGGCCTTGTGTTCCAGCAGTTCGATCTTTTTCCGCACTATACGGTGCTCAAAAACGTCTGCGATGCGCCCGTTTGCGTGCAAAAGCGCGCCAGGGCCGAGGTGGAGGACGAGGCGGCGGCGCTGCTCGACAAGATGGGCCTTGCGGGCAGGGAAAACGCCTACCCCTATCAGCTCTCGGGCGGGCAGCAGCAGCGCGTGGCCATCGCCCGCGCGCTTGCGATGAAGCCGGACATCCTCTTTTTCGACGAGCCGACCTCCGCGCTCGACCCGCTGCTCACGGGCGAGGTGCTGCGTGTCATCCGATCCCTCGCCGACGAGCACATGACGATGCTCATTGTGACGCACGAGATGCCCTTCGCCCGCGCGGTGAGCGACCGCGTCGTTTTTCTGGACGGCGGCGTCATCGTGGAGCAGGGAAGCCCCCGGCAGGTCTTTGACGACCCGCAGCAGGAGAGAACGAAGGCGTTTTTGCGCTCCTACCGGGAAACGCTTCAGGAGTAGTACGCCACGAGCAGATCGACGACCGCGCCGTAGCTTTGCGTGCCGAGCGCGTCGCCGTAGGTTTTGATCATTTTGTCGTTGAGCGACTGAGTGAAGGCCGCGGTCAGGCCGCGATAGTGCGACCAGTAGGCGCTGTTGGAGCGAAGGTCTGCAAGCACCTCGGCGGGAAGACTGTCGCGCACCTCCTGCCACGCCTCGCGGTCGGCGCGGTAGAGGGCGTTGGAGAGGTGGATGTAGCCGAGCAGCCAGCCGGAGTAGTTGTAATTCGCGTCGTCGCAGCGCGTGCAGGCGAGGACTGCGAGAAAGTTGCACTGCTGCTCGGAGGCGATGCCCCGCTGATGGGCAAGCTCGTGCGCGCAGGTCGAGGCGAGCAGCATCGCGGGGGAGTCCATGTTGACGTTCGACTCACCCGTGAAGGGGAAGTAGAAGCCCGTGAAGTTCATCGCGCTCATGACCTTCGAAAAAGCAATGCCCTTGGGCTGCTGATCGGGCATATCGAGCAGGGGAAACTCGTCGTACAGGCAGTCGTAGACCGTGTCGGCGTAGGCGAGGATGTCCTCGCGCCCGGCGGCGAAGAGACCGTTTTCGTCGCGCGCGACCTCCTTGGAGGCAAGCGTCAGGCGGTTTGCAAAGCGGCGCGTGACGCGCAGCAGGTCTTCGTAGGCGACAGGCTCGGGCGACAGGCCGCTTTTGTCGCAGAAATCGTCCGCACGGTAGTTCACGCCCCAGAGCAGCGAAAACGCGGCGTAGACCGTGAGACACAAGTCGAGCACGAAGAGCGCGCAGCGGTACGCGGCGCGCCCTTTTTTGCGCACCTTGACGAGATAGCGCGCCATCCGCACGAGCAGGATGACCGCCGTGACCGCTGCGAGCACATACAAAAGCTCCGCCACCGAGAACGGCAGCGCCGCGCAGGCCCGGCCGCAGAGCTGCTCAAAGGGCAGCGACACGCGGCAGACCCAGAAGTTCGCCGCCGCGCGGCTCGCGCACAGCAGATAAAAGAGCACAAGGACTGCACCGCAGGCAAAAAGCCAGCGGTGCAGTCCTTTGTTTTCGCGGTAAAATGCCTTCATGCGCGCGTCATTCCTTTTTTTCGCCGGGAGCGGGGGCGGGGTCGAACAGTTCCTCCGTCGCGCCCTTTTTCTCAAGGCTGCGGCCCGTGAACCAGTTCACAAGCGAGCTGATGCAGGCGAAGATCGGCACGCCGAGGAACATACCGAGGACGCCGCCGAAGCCGCCGCCGACCACGATGGCCACGATGACCCAGAAGCTCGAAATGCCGGTGGATTTGCCGAGGATCTTGGGGCCTAAGATGTTGCCGTCGAACTGCTGGAGGGCGATGATGAAGAGGATGAAGTACAAACACTGCCTGGGATTGACGAGCAGGATGAGGAAGGCGCTCGGAACGGCGCCGAGGAAGGGGCCGAAGATGGGAATGATGTTCGTCACGCCCACGAAGACCGAAATGATGGGCGTATAGGGGAATTTGAAGATCGAGCAGCAGATGAAGCAGATGATGCCGATGATGAGCGAATCGAGCAGCTTTCCGCGCACGAAGCCGCTGAAGATGCGGTCGGCCTCGGCCACGGCGCGCAGCGTGCGGCGATAGGGCGTTTCGGGCAGGATGGCGTAGAGCAGCTTTTTCGACTGGCGGGCAAAGCCCTCCTTGCGCGCGAGCAGATACACCGAGATCATCATACCGATGAGCAGGTTCTTGAGGAAGATGATGACGCTCCAGATGCCGCCCGTCACGGCGACGATGGCGACCTGCGCCTGCGGGATGACGGTATCGGTGATCCACTTGACGAGCTTATCGTAGTAGTCGTTGAGCGCAGAGAGCACCTGATCGGAGAGAACCTCGTCGGAGAAGAGGTTTTCATTCTCCACAAGCGCCGTCACCCAGTTATAAACGGTCTTGTAGTAGCTTTCAAAGTTGGCCGCGAGGGTCTTTACGCTCTCGACCAGCTCGGGAATGAGGATGGAGAACATGAGGTAGATCATCGCGATGGCGCAAAGCCATGTGATGAGGATGCTCAGAGCGCGCACGACAGAGGCCTTGGCTTTCGGAAAAGCGCGCTCGATGCAGCGGCCGAAAAAGTCGACGATGGGCGCGAGCAGGTAGGAGAAGGCGAGGCCGTAGATGACCGGCGAGAGCACGCCTGTGAGCTTGTCGAAAAAGTCGAGCAGGACGCGGGACTGGAAAAACGTATCGTAAAACACCAGTACCAGGCACGCCGAGGCTACCAGCGTGGCGCCAAGGCGGAGGTAGGTCTTGTTGGTCTTCATAAGTTCCCCCTTTTTGGGCAAAAAGCGTTAAGTGGCTGCAAAAAGTAGCTTACTATTTTTTGCCGGGAATTGCAACCGCTCATTTCCTGTGTTATGATATTCTTCACCGCCTGTTAACATTTATTTTAAGCAGCGGAGAAGGCGGCCGGAGCGGTATTTTTCGCGCTTTGGCCGCGTGCTGTGAAGGACAAGGAAAGAGGAGGACCCTATGGACAAAAAACTGCTCTTTATCGTCAATCCCCGCGCGGGGAAAAGAAAGTCGCGCGAGCCTCTGTTCGACGCTGTGTCGATCTACTCCGAGGCGGGCTATCTCGTCTCCGTGCGCGTGACGTCGCACCCCGGCGAGGCGACGGAGCTTGCCGAGGATCTTGGCGAGGAGTTTGACCTTGTCGTCTGCCACGGCGGCGACGGAACGCTCAACGAAACGGTGAACGGCGTGATGCGCATCCCGAAGGAAAAGCGCCCGGCGGTAAGCTATCTGCCCGGCGGCAGCACGAACGACTTTGCCGCGAGCCTGAACATTTCCTCGAATCCCGCCGAGGCCGCGCTCTCCGCGATGCGCCTTGAGCCGCGAAAGCTCGACGTGGGGCGCTTTGGCGAGCGGAACTTTGTCTACGTCGCCTCCTTCGGCGCGTTCACGAAGACGACCTATACCGTGCCGCAGGACATCAAGAACGTCTTCGGCCATTTTGCCTACATGCTCGACGGGGTGAAGAACCTTGACACGCTCTGCCCCTACCGCATGAAGATCACCGCCGACGGCGAGGTGTTCGACGGGGAGTATCTCTTCGGCGCGATCAGCAACTCCACGTCCATCGCGGGGCTGATGAAGCTCTCGGACGAGGAGGTGCTCTTCAACGACGGGCTCTTCGAGCTGCTGCTCGTGCCCGTGCCGCGCACGAGCGCGGCGATGCAGGCGCTCATTCTGGCGCTGGTGAACAAGGATTACTACAATTCCGAGGGCCTGATCTTCCGCCACGTCAAGCATGTGACGGCGGAGACGGCTGAGGATATCCCCTGGACGCTCGACGGCGAGTACGACCCCGGCGCGCCGTTTGTGGAGATCGGCATTGAGGAAAACGGCCTTACGATGATGATCTGATCGCCGCGGGCGATGATACCATATAGATGAAACGGAAAAGACGATGAATCAGGAAGAGCGCCTCCCGCGGGAGGCGCTCTTCCTGCATGGGCAGATCCATGCGCCACGCATGACAAACGCGCGTGGCACGGATGACAAGAACTGACACAATGGCAAAACCTGACAAACTGTGTCAACTGGCAAAGCAGCAACAAAATGACGGAACCGGGCCTTGCAGGGCGCGTCAGAGCGGGAAAATTTTAGCATAAGCAACTAAAAATCTGTTTTTTTGCGGCAACGGGAAAAAGTGGAACGGTCTTTGCTTATAAAAGGGTACCCGTATGAAAAAGGAAACAAGGTGCTCTCTCGGGAGCGGCCATTATTTGAAAGGAGATCAATATTATGATTCAAAAGGGAGATCCGCTGAACCTTACCGGTAAGGTTGCAGTTATCACGGGCGCAGGTTCCGGCATTGGCCTCGGCGTTGCGCAGATGCTCTCCGCCTACGGCGCGAGCGTTGCCATCGTCGACGTGAGTCCCAAATCTGAGGCTGCCGCGCAGGAGCTGCGCGACGCCGGCCGCGACGCCGCCTTCTTCCAGTGCGACGTCACCAACGAGCAGAGCGTGATCGATACCGTCAATGCCATCGTCGCCAAGTTTGGCCGCATCGACATCCTGCACAACAACGCGGGCGTCACCGTCCGCAAGACCATCGACCAGCTCGAAGAGAAGGAATGGGATTTCGTTCTTGACGTGGGTCTCAAGGGCCTGTTCCTCATGAGCAAGCACGTCATCCCCGAGATGCGCAAGGTCGGCGGCGGCTCCATCGTCAACACCGGCTCCGGCTGGGGTCTCAAGGGCGGCGACCAGGCGGCGGCCTACTGCGCCGTCAAGGGCGGCATCGTCAACGTGACGCGCGCCATGGCCATCGACCACGGCAAGGACAACATCCGCGTCAACTCCATCAACCCCGGCGACACCGTTACCGCGATGATGATCAGCGAGGGCCGTCAGACCGGCGAGATCAAGAGCGACGCCGACATCGAAGAGTTCCTCAAGTCCTGCGGCAGCGGCCGTCCGCTCGCCCGCATCGGCCAGCCCGAGGATATCGCCAAGGGCGTTTTGTTCCTCTGCTCCGACCTTGCCTCCTGGGTCACCGGTGCCGCGCTCGTCGTGGACGGCGGCGGCATTGCCTGAGTTCAACAATTAGATATCAACAGAAAGGACGAATGTAATGAGTGTAAAAGGCTTCAAGAGCCATCCTTACATCCCCAACTCCGTTCCCGAAGTGGAGCAGGAGATGCTGCGTGAGATCGGTCTTACCTCTCTTGAGCAGCTGCACGAGGAAGTGCCCGATGAGATCATCCTGAAGGAAAATATGAACCTGCCCGAGGCCTTCGGCTCGGAGTACGAGCTGCGCCGCCACGTGGAGAAGCTCCTCAAGAAGAACAGCTCCTGCGCGGACAACCTCAACTTCCTCGGCGCGGGCTGCTACCAGCACTATGTTCCCGCCATCTGCGACGAGATCAATGGCAAGGGCGAGTTCCTCACCGCTTACGGCGGCGAGAGCTACAACGACTTCGGCCGTTTCCAGTCCCTCTTCGAGTATGAGAGCCTCATGGCCGAGCTTCTCGATATGGAAGTGGTCAACGTGCCGACGATGGACTACGCGCAGGCTGCCGCCACCGCCATCCGCATGGGCTGCCGCGTTGCCAAGCGCTCCGGCGTGCTCGTGCCCGCCTCCATGGACCGCGAAAAGCTCGCCGTCGTGAAGAACTACTGCACGCCCGACCTCACGATCGAGGAGGTCAAGTGCGACGAGAAGACCGGCTGCATCGATGTTGCCGATCTGAAAGCTAAGCTCAACGACTCCATCGGCGTTGTCTACTTTGAGAACCCGAACTACTTCGGCGGCCTTGAAGTCAGCGCCCGCGAGATCGCGGACGCCGCGCACGATGCGCTCGCGCAGTGCGTCGTCGGCGTGGACCCCATCTCCCTCGGCGTTGTCGCCGTTCCGCACAGCTACGGCGCGGACATCGTCTGCGGCGACCTCCAGCCGCTTGGCATCCACATGAACTACGGCGGCGGCCAGTCCGGCTTCATGGCCACGATGGACGACCCGACCTACGTTCTCGAATTCCCCTCCCGTCTCTTCGGTATCTGCCGCACCAACACTGAGGGCGAATATGCCTTCGCCGACGTTGCGTATGACCGCACGTCCTTCGGCCACCTGCGCGACAAGGCCAAGGAATACGTCGGCACGCAGACCGCCCTCTGGGGCATCACCGCGGGCGTGTATCTTGCCACCATGGGCCCCAAGGGCATGGAAGAGGTCGGCGAGACCATTATGCAGAACGCCCAGTACGCCGCGCAGAAGCTCGCGGCGCTGCCCAACGTCTCCCTGCGTTTCTCCGCTCCGTTCTTCAAGGAGTTCGTTCTGGACTTCAACAAGACCGGCAAGACCGTCGAGGAGATCAACAAGGCGCTGCTTGAAAAGCACATCTTCGGCGGCAAGGATCTCTCCCGTGACTTCCCCGCGCTCGGCCAGTGCGCCATGTACTGCGTGACGGAGGTCCATACCAAGGAGGATATCGACACGCTCGTTTCCGCGCTGAGCGAGATCCTGTGATGAAAGGAGACGAAGGAAAATGAAGAAAATCGATAGAAGTTCCAAGGTTCGCACCGGATTCCATCAGGCAAAGTGGGACGAGCCGGTTATTTTCGAGCTGAGCCGCCCCGGCGAGCGCGGCATTCTGGTCAACAAGGCCGACGCGCAGGTCGCCTCCAGCGTGGAGGGCGTGAACGCCCTGCCCGAGTTCCTCAAGCGCAAGGAGGCCCCGGCCCTGCCGGAGATCTCCCAGCCGCGCGTGCTGCGCCACTATGCGCGTCTCGCGCAGGAGACGCTCGGCGCCGACGTGAACATCGAGATCGGCCAGGGCACCTGCACCGTCAAGTACAGCCCCAAGGTCAACGAGCAGCTTGCAAACCTGCCCGAGATGCGCGAGATGCACCCTCTGCAGGACGAGAGCACCTGTCAGGGCATCATGGAGATCATGTACAACACCGATCTCTACATGCGCGAGATCTCCGGCATGGATCGCTTCTCCTTCCAGCCCAGCGGCGGCTCCCAGGGCATTCTGGGTATGGCGTCCCTCGTGTACGCCTACTATAAGTCCCGCGGCGAGGAGAAGGAGCGCAACGAGATCATCACCACGATCTACTCCCATCCCTCGGATGCGGCCGCCCCGCACGTCAAGGGCTTCAAGATCATCTACCTGCACCCGGATGAGAACGGCTATCCCGACTATGAGGCCTTCAAGGCCGCTGTGAACGAGCACACCGCCGCCTTCTTCGTCGCCAACCCCGAGGATACCGGCGTTTACAACAAGAACGTCCTCAAGTTCACCAAGCTTGTGCACGAGGCGGGCGGTCTCTGCGCTTACGACCAGGCCAACGCCAACGGCCTTCTCGGCGTGACCCGCGCGCGCGATGCCGGCTTTGATATGTGCTTTTTCAACCTGCACAAGACCTTCTCCACCCCGCACGGCTGCGGCGGTCCCGCCTGCGGCGCCGTCGGCTGCTCGAAGGAGCTTGAAAAGTTCCTGCCCGCGCCGCTGATCGGCTTTGACGGCAAGAAGTACTTCTACGACTACGAGACGACGAGCAACCCCGCCGCCATCGGCAAGATCCGCGAGTTCAACGGCGTTGCGCCGGTCATACTCAAGGCCTATGCCTGGATCCGCGCCATGGGCCCGGACGGCCTCTATCAGGTCGCCAAGACCGCCGTCCTCAACAACAACTACATGTTCAAGAAGCTCATGGAGCTTCACTGCGTCGACGCGCCCTACATCCCCGGCAAGCAGCGCATCGAGCAGTGCCGCTACACGCTCGAGACCCTCGCCAAGGAGACCGGCGTCGGCACGGCGGACGTGCAGCGCCGCATGATGGACTTCGGTATGCACTACTGGCAGAGCCATCACCCGTACTATGTGCCCGAGCCGATGACCCTCGAGCCGACCGAGACCCCGTCCAAGGAGGACATCGACGAGTACATCGAGACGCTCAAGTACGTCTTCGACGAGGCCTACAACGATCCCGAAAAGGTCAAGAACGCGCCGTATCAGAGCGTCTGCCACCAGCTCGATGAGTCCAACATGGACGATCCCGAGCAGTGGGCCGTTACCTGGCGCTGCTATCTGCGCAAGTTCCAGTGAAAAAATTAGGGCTGATCGTAAATCCCATTGCAGGGATGGGCGGCAGCGTCGGACTCAAGGGCACCGACGGCGTGGCGGCGGAAGCCGCCCGCCTCGGCGCCGTCCGTCATTCCGGGGAGCGCGCTGCGATCGCGCTGCGCGAGCTTTTGCCGATGAAAGAGGAGCTGACGGTCCTCTGCGCAAGCGGGGAGATGGGCGGATCGCTCGTCAAAAGCTTAGGCTTCCCCCATGCTGAGTGCGTCTATGAGACGGGGGCGGAGACGACCGCGGATGATACCCGCCGCGCCGCCCTTGCGATGAAGGACGCAGACCTCATCCTCTTCGCCGGCGGAGACGGTACCGCGCGCGACATCTATGCCGCCCTTGGCGAGAAGGCCGTGGCCGTCGGCATCCCGGCGGGCGTGAAGATCCACTCGCCCGTGTACGCCATCCGCCCCGAGGCGGCGGGCAAGCTGGCGCTCAAGTATCTTGAGGGCCGCTGCCGCCATACCTACGAGGCCGAGGTCGTCGATATCGACGAGGCGGCGTACCGCGACGGGCGCGTGAGCACGAGCCTCTACGGCTACCTCACCGTGCCCGACGAGCGCGACTACATGCAGCACGGCAAAGCGCCCTCGCCCACGAGCGAGCGCGCCCAGCAGTGCGCCATCGCAGACGAGATGATCGACCGCCTGAAGCCGGACACCTACTATCTCATCGGCCCCGGTTCCACCACGCGCACGCTGATGGACGAGCTGGGACTTCCCGACACGCTCATCGGCGTGGATCTCATCTGCAACAGACAGCTTGTTCAGTCGGACCTCAGCGAAAGCGATATTCTGAAGCGTCTCGACGAAAAGCCGACACATCTGATCGTCACGCCCACGGGCGGGCAGGGGTACCTGCTCGGGCGCGGCAACCAGCAGCTCAGCGCAAAGGTCCTGCGCCGCATCGGAAGGGAAAATCTCCACGTTCTTGCCACGAAGGAGAAGCTCTTCCACCTGCGGGGCCGCGCGCTGCTGGTGGATACCGGCGACGCCGGGGTCGACAAAATGCTCTCAGGATATATCCGCGTCATTGTGGACTATCAGGAGGAGCAGATGTGCCGCATCGGTACGGAATAAGACGCCGAAAGGGAAAAAGAGCAGTGCAAAGCGGTATGCTTTGCACTGCTCTCTGTTGTTTTTGACAAAAAATGCCCTGCGGCGGAAATTTTCCCTCGACGGCGGCGGGGGACTGTACTACAATAGAGAAAAAATTCCGGCGCGGCCCTCCGCGCCCGATGAGAAACTGCGAAAGAAGGAAGATACGATGAAGATCGGATTTATCGGTACGGGCAACATGGGCGGCGCGCTTGCAAGCGCGGCGGCGAAGAGCGCTCAGGCGGAGCTGCTGCTCGCCAACCGCACGCCGGAAAAGGCGCAGGCGCTGGCGGAGGCCATCGGCGCGCGCGTGTGCGACAACGCGGCGGCAGCAGGGGAAGCAGACCACCTCTTCCTCGGCGTCAAGCCGCAGATGATGGCGGGGATGCTGGAAAAGATCGCGCCGGTGCTGAAAGCGCGCGAGAAACAGCCCGTGCTCGTCAGCATGGCGGCGGGGCTGAGCATTGAGAGCATCCGCGCGATGGCGGGCGGGGACTATCCCGTGATCCGCATCATGCCGAATATGCCCGCCGCCGTGGGCGAGGGCGTTATCTTCTATGCGTGCAGCGAAAACTGCGAGAAGGCCGACGTGGAGGCGTTCCTCTCCTACATGGCGCCCGCGGGGCGGCTCTTTGCGCTCGAGGAGCGCTTGCAGGACGCGGGCTCGGCCGTCGCGGGCTGCGGCCCGGCCTTTGCCGCGATGTTTCTGGAGGCGCTCGCCGACGGCGGCGTTGCCTGCGGCCTTCCGCGCGCGGACGCCGTCCGCTATGCTGCGCAGATGATGCTCGGCACGGCGAAGATGGTGCTCGACACGGGCGAGCACCCCGGCGCGCTCAAGGATCGCGTCTGCTCGCCGGGCGGCTCGACCATTCAGGGCGTGCGCGCGCTCGAAACAGCGGGCATGCGCGGCGCGGTCTTCAACGCCGTCATCGCCGCCTACGAGAAAAACCGCGACCTCAAGAACGCCTGAGCGGACACTTTCCCCTGCAAAGAAGGAACACAGCATGAAATACGTCAAACAATTCGCGATCATCCTGCTCGTCTCGCTCGTGGGCGAGCTGATGAGCTTTCTTCTGCCCCTGCCCGTGCCGGCGAGCATCTACGGCCTTGTGCTGATGCTTTTCTCCCTGCTCACGGGCCTTATCAAGCTTGACGCCGTGCACGACACGGCCTGCTTTCTCATCGAGATCATGCCCCTCATGTTCATCCCCGCCGCCGTGGGCCTCATGGCCTCGTGGAGCGTCATCCGGGCAAATCTTCTTGCTTACCTCGTCATCGCGGCGGTGACGACGCTTGCCGTGATGGCGGTCTCCGGCCTTGTGACACAGGGCGTGCTGAGAAGAAACGGGAAGGGGGAGGACAGGAAATGACCTTTTTTGAAGAGTCCGTCTTCTTCGGCGTTTCGGTGAGCCTTGTTTCCTACGGGCTCGGCGCTGCGCTCCAGAAAAAGAGCAAAAGCGCGCTCTGCAATCCGCTTCTCATCTCCGTCGCCGTGACCATTGCGGTGCTCGTGACCGCGCGCATCGACTACGAGGTATATTACGAGGGCGCAAAGTACCTCAGCTATCTTTTAACGCCCGCGACCGTCTGCCTTGCCGTGCCGCTCTATGAAAAGCTCGCGCTGCTCAAGGAAAACTGGAAGGCGGTCTTCGCCGGGATCTTCTCCGGTGTTCTCACCACGCTTTGCAGCGTGCTCGTGATGAGCAGGCTCTTTCACCTTTCGCACGAGGAATATGTGACGCTGCTCCCCAAGTCCATCACCACGGCCATCGGCATGGGCGTTTCGGAGGAGCTTGGCGGCTATGTGACCTTGACGGTCGCCATGATCATCATCACGGGCATCTTCGGCAACGTGACCGCCGTGGCGGTGTGCAGGCTCTTTCGTATCACCGACCCCATCGCGAAGGGCGTGGGCATCGGCTCAGCCGCGCACGCGCTGGGCACGGCCAAGGCCATCGAGCTTGGCGAGGTCGAGGGCGCGATGAGCAGCCTGTCGATCGTCGTGGCAGGCCTTCTCACGGTCGTCGGCGCGTCGGTCTTCGCAAACTTTATGTGAGTACGGAAAAAGGAAGCCTTTTGCTAAAAAAGGCTTCCTTTTTCTGCCTTGGAGGGGTAGACATAGGGGCAATTTTCTGATAAAATAATTCACGAACAAGATAGAATATAGGATCGCCTTTGAAGAGGGTGATCGCACACAGGAATGATCTGCGTAAGTGGGTCCTTTTTTTGCGTCTATGCGCAATTTGCGCGTGGGGAATAGACGTGTGAATAGGAAAAGCAACTTTTCAATTTTAAAAGGAGGATAAAGATGAAAAAACGTGTATTCAGTGCTCTGCTCTGTTTGGTAATGGTCATCGGCTTGCTCCCCGGCATAGCCCTTGCTGACCAGAAAGCTGCGCCCGAGGCTCCCGCCGCGACCCAGATCCCGATGACGTACACGGTCTATTGCAAAGACCATGATGTCGAGGAAATGGCCCTGCCCTTTGACGCATTCGAGATCGGCGAAGTGACCAAGGTTGAGGGCGAGTATGTCTGCCCCATCACCATTTACACCAAGGCCTTTGCTGAAGCTTACTCTGCCAAGTACGGCAAGCACGCTGCCCTTGCGGAGAAGGTCACTTTCAACATGAAATGGGACGGCTTGAAGTGGATTGACCCCGCAATGACTGAACTGCCTATGATCGAGGTCGCTTGCGCCCCCGAGGCTCCCGTTGAGGACCTGATCCCGCTGGAGTACTACGTTGGCTGCGCCTGCTACGTTGACGATCATGATGGCATCTGGGTGGACCTGATTGAAGGCACCGCTAAGATGGGCGAGGTGGCCATGGTGGACGGCAAGTTCGTCTGTCCCTTCACCATCGAAACTGCTCCCTATGTTGAGGAATACTCCAAGAAGACCGGCGTGCAGCATGTTGCCGAGTTCGAGACCGTCACCTTCAACATGACCTGGGATAACACGAAGTGGGTCGTTCCCGAAAAAAATGAGCTTTCCATTGCTGCGTTTTGCGCTCCCGCAATGACCGCCATCCCCACGGATTACATCGTCTCCTGCGAGAAGCACGGCGCGAAGCAGATGGACCTGATTTGGGACACCTTTACGATCGGTGAAGTGACCAAGAAAGACGGCGAGATCGTCTGCCCCATCACCATCAAAACTGCTCCCTATGCTGAAGAGTACTCCAAGGAGCACGGCGAGCACGCTGCCGTTGCGAAGGAGATCAGCTTCAACATGAAATGGGACGGCTTGAAGTGGATTGAACCCGCGATGACCGAGCTGCCCGAGATCAAGCTCGAGTGCGTTGTCCCCGATGCTCCCGCTGCGACCGCCATCCCCACGGATTACATCGTCTCCTGCGAGAAGCACGGCGGTGAGATGACGAACCTGCTCCCCGACACCTTCACGATCGGCGAAGTGACCGAGGTTGAGGGCAAGTATATCTGCCCCATCACCATCGAAACTGCTGAGTATGCCAAGGCTTACTCCACCAGAGAGCACGGCAAGCATGTTGCCATGGCCGAGACCATCAGCTTCAACCTGACCTGGAACGGCAAGGAATGGAAGGCTCCCGAAATGACCGAGCTGCCCGAGATCAAGCTCGAGTGCGTTGTCCCCGCGGCTCCCGCTGCGAACGAGCTGCCCGCGCGCTATTATGTCTCCTGCGCGAAGTGCGCGAAGCACGAAAGCGCGTGGATGTTCGAGATCCCCGGTACCGTTGAGATCGGCGAAGTGACGCAGCAGCCCAGCGGCGACTATGTCTGCACCATCACCGTTTCCACCGCGGATTATGCGAAGGTTTACTCCGAAAAGCGCGAGGGACACACCGCTGTTGTTGATAGTGTCAGCTACACCATGGCTTGGAACGGCCGCAAGTGGGTCGCTCCCGCGATGAACGACCTGCCCGTGATCGCGCTTGAGTGCAAGGCCACCGAGCCCGAAGCCCCCAAGGCTCCCGAGGCTCCCGCTGCGACTGAGCTGCCCATGGGTTACATGGTCAAGTGCAATCAGGGCAGACTCTTCCACGGCGCCAGATTCATCTACCAGCAGCCTGAGGGCTTTACCATCGGCGAGGTTGAGAAGGTCGGCGATACCTATGTCTGCACCATCACTGTGGGCACCGAGCAGTATGCCAAGGCTTACTCCAATTGCTGGGGTATCCGCAAGACGCACACCGCCGTTGATAAGACCATCAGCTTCCAGATGACCTGGAACGGCGAGAAGTGGGTCGCTCCCGCTTACACGGAGCTGCCCGTCATCTACGTTGCCTGCGCGAGAACCAACAGCTGGTTCCCGGTGAATTTCCCCTGGCTGAAGTGGTAAAAGCGCTTCCATCCTAAGCAAAAAAGACAGCGGCCTCTGCCGCTGTCTTTTTCTCTTTTTTGCGCGCGCGAGCGGCGCGGGAATAAAAAAACCACCGCGATTCGACAGAATCACGATGGTTTTTGGTGGACCTGAAGGGATTCGAACCCACGACCTTACGGATGCGAACCGTACGCTCTCCCAACTGAGCTACAGGCCCAAATGACGCGCTGGAACTCCCAGCGCGAATTATCATAACACACTTTTTTCGATTTGTGAACCCCCTTTTTCATTTTTCTGTTGATATTTTTTGAAAAGTATAGTAGAATATCATCTGTTCAATCACTCCTCCGCGTACAGCTGCGGAACCGGTCTTGCGCAATGGGTACCTGCGAACCATGTCAGGCGGGGAACCGAGCAGCATTAAGCGGGACCATCCATGTGCCGCAAGGGCGCCGGTCCCGCAGCTGTATACGGAGGAGTATTTTTATCGAAAAGGGAGGGGGCTGCGGATGTATCAGGCGCTTTATCGCAAGTGGCGTCCCAAGACCTTTGCCGACGTGGTCGGCCAGGAGCACATCACCGAGACCTTGCAGCGTCAGGTGGCCGAGGGGCGGCTGTCGCACGCCTACCTCTTCACCGGCACGCGCGGTACGGGCAAAACGACCTGCGCAAAGATCCTCGCGCGCGCGGTCAACTGCGAGCAGCCGGAAAACGGCAATCCCTGCAACCGCTGCCCGAGCTGCCTCGGCATCGAGAGCGGCAGGTTTTTGGATGTGGTGGAGCTGGACGCGGCGTCGAACAACGGCGTGGACAGCGTGCGCGCGCTGCGTGACGAGGCCATCTATTCGCCCGCGCAGGTGAAAAAGCGCGTGTACATCGTCGACGAAGTGCATATGCTCTCGACGCCCGCGTTCAATGCGCTGCTCAAGATCTTAGAAGAGCCGCCCGAGCACCTGATGTTCATTCTCGCGACGACGGAGCTGCACAAGGTCCCCGCGACCATCCTCTCGCGCTGCCAGCGCTTCTCCTTCCGCCGCATCCGGCCGCAGGATATCGTAGGACGGCTCAACTATATCGCGCAGCAGGAGCATATCGACCTCAAAGAGGACGGCGCGGCGCTTTTCGCCCGCCTTTCCGACGGGGCGCTGCGCGATGCGCTGTCGCTTCTAGACCAGTGCGCCGCCGCCGGCGGCGCGATCGACGCGCCCGCGGTGCTCGATGCGCTGGGCCTTGCCGGAAACGTGCAGACCGCGCAGCTCATGTCGCTGATCCTGACGCGCGATGCGCGCGGGGCACTCGAGCTTCTCGGCAAGCTCTACGACGGCGGTAAGGATGTGGGCGCAGTGCTCGGCGAGCTCTCGACCCTCTCGCGCGAGCTTCTGATCCGCGCGACGGCGGGCGAGGGAGGCGAGAGCCTGCTCAGCGGCGCATACGACAGTGCAACGCTCGAAAATTTGAGCAAGCAGGGGACGAGCGCGCGCTTCATCCAGCTCTGTACGCTCTTGCAGGAGACGGCGGCGCAGCTCCAGTTCAGCGTCAACCGCCGCACGGACGCGGAGCTCTGCATCTTAAAGCTCTGCGACGAGACGCTCTCGGGCGACCTCGCTGCGCTGAACGCGCGTATCGCGCGCCTGGAAGAGCAGATCGCCGCGGGGGTACAGTTTGCCGCGCGGAACGCTGCGAGCGCTCCTGCGGCCGCTCAGGCCCCGGCAAAGGCCGCTTCGAAGCAGGAAGCGCCAAAGGCCGCGCCCAAAACGGCCGAAGAAGCCCTGCCGTGGGACGAGCCGCCCCTTCCGGACGACTACGACGCGCCCCCGCCCTACGGCGAGCCCGTCGAGCGCGCGGAAAAGAGCGTTCCTGCGGAAAAGAGCGCGCCGAAGCAGGCCGAGCCTGCCGCGCCGCTATCGGAAGGCAGCGCCGCGGATGACGACACGTTCTATCAGCTCATGGAGAGCTACAAAAACCGCCTGACGCCCGACAAGCGCGCCTTCATCGGCACGGCGGAGGGCGAGGTGAAGGACGGCCTTCTCACCGTCTACTGCACAACGGAGGTGCAGAAGGCGATGCTCGACCAGCAGGTGGTCATCGACGTTTTATCGGACGTTACGTCCCGTGCCGTGGGGCAGGAGATCCGCGTGCGCTTCCTCGTGGGGCCGCGCCCGGGCGCAAAAAAGCGCGACCGGATGCAGGATCTTCTGCGCATGGGCAGCAAATTCGACAACTTTACAGTAAAATAAAAGGAGACAACAACGATGGCAAAGGGTTACAGTGCACGCCGCGGCTTTTCCAACGGCAGCGGCCAGATGCTCAAGCAGCAGCAGATGCAGCAGCAGATCATGAAGATGCAGGAGGACATGCAGAAGGCGCAGCAGGAGGTCGAGGAGAAGACCTTCTCGGCGAGCGTCGGCGGCGGCGTCGTCAGCGCCGAGGTGAACGGCAAGAAGGAAGTCACCGCCATCACCATCAAGCCCGAGGCCGTCGATCCCGAGGACGTGGAGATGCTCCAGGACCTCATCCTCTCGGCTGTGAACGAGGCGCTCCGTCAGGCGGAGGACGCGATGAACGGCAAGATGAACGCGCTCACGAGCGGCCTGGGCCTCGGCGGCTTCGGCCTCTAAGCGCTTCGCGAAAAAAAGAAAAAGCCCTTCTGCGGGCGTAAAAAAATCGCTCTCCCACAACGGGAGAGCGATTTTTTTATCGTTTCTTGCGGCGGGGGAGGGGAGAGGATTACTCCTCCTCGTGTGCCGTGACGGCGATGTGCAGCTCGTCGAGCTGCTTCTGCGTCACCTCGCTCGGTGCGCCCATCATGATGTCCTGCGCGTTCTTGTTCATGGGGAAGGGGATGATCTCGCGGATGGAATCCTCGCCCGCGAGCAGCATCACCATGCGGTCCACGCCCGGGGCGATGCCCGCGTGCGGGGGCGCGCCGTAGCAGAAGGCGTTGTACATGGCGGGGAACTTGGCCTTCACGTCCTCTTCGCCGAGGCGGACAAGCTCAAAGGCCTTGATCATGATTTCGGGATCGTGGTTGCGCACCGCGCCGGAGGAGAGCTCCACGCCGTTGCAGACGAGGTCGTACTGGTCGGCGGTGATGGTGAGCGGGTCGATCTCGCCGCGCTCGGCCTTGAGCAGCACCTCGAGGCCGCCGGAGGGCATGGAGAACGGGTTGTGGCAGAACTCCAGCTCGCCGCTCTCGTCGCCGATCTCGTACATCGGGAAGTCGACGATCCAGCAGAACTCGTAGCGCTCCTTGTCCATGTGACCCTCGCAGGCGGGGCCGAAGGTCTTGATCATCACGCCGACGAGCTTGGTGGCAAGCTCGCCGCCCGCGACGAGCACGAGCGTGTTCGGCGCAAGCGGCAGGAGCTTCGCGGCCGCTTCCTTGTCGACAAACTTCGCGATGCCGCCGGCAAGCTCGCCCTTTTCGTCCACCTTGAACCAGTAGCCCTTCGCACCGGCCTGCACCTCGCAGTCAGTGAAGAGCTTGTCGATCTGCTTGCGCGTGAGCGCGCAGTTCGAAATGGCGACGGCCTTGACGGTCTTGTCCGCAAGGACCTCAAAGCTGCTTCCCTCGAAGAGGGAGGAGACGTTCGTTGCGGTCAGGTCGATGCGAAGATCCGGCTTGTCGCTGCCGTAAATCTCGAGCGCGTCGAGATACTTGATGCGGCGGAAGGGAGGCTTGGAGGCAATGTCATAGGTGCCGAACTTGGCAAAGATCGGGGGCAGGACATCCTCGCAGACGGCGAAGACGTCTTCCTGAGAAGCGAACGCCATCTCCATATCGAGCTGGTAGAATTCGCCGGGGCTGCGGTCGCCGCGCGCGTCCTCATCGCGGAAGCACGGCGCGATCTGGAAGTAACGGTCGAAGCCGGAGGTCATCAGCAGCTGCTTGAACTGCTGCGGGGCCTGCGGCAGGGCGTAGAACTTGCCGGGGTGCTTGCGGGCGGGAACGAGATAGTCGCGCGCGCCCTCGGGGGAGGAGGCCGTCAGGATCGGGGTCGTGATCTCAAGGAAGTCGTGCTCCATCATGGCCTTGCGCAGCGCGGCGATGACGTTGCAGCGCAGGATGATGTTCTTCTTGACGGCGGGGTTGCGCAGGTCGAGATAGCGGTACTTGAGGCGCTGCGTCTCGTCGGCCTCGCGGCTGCGGTTGATCTCGAACGGCAGGGAGTTGTAGCGGCAGCGGCCGAGCAGCTCGATCTTTTCGGGCACGACCTCAACGTCGCCGGTGGGCTGCCCCGGGTTCTTGCTCGCGCGCTCGCGCACGGTACCCTCAACGGAGATGGTGCTCTCTTTGTTGTAGCCCTTGATCTGGGCGAGCAGCTCGCTCGTCTCGACGACGATCTGCGTCGTGCCGTAGAAGTCGCGCAGCACCACAAAGGCGAGGCTGCCGCCGACTTCGCGGACGTTCTCCATCCAGCCGACGAGCTTGACGTGCTCACCGGCATGCTGCGCGCGAAGCTCGCCGCAGTTGTGTGTACGGGATTGCATCATGGTAAAATCCACTCCTGTTAGTATATTATAAAATAAAAATTACAAAACGTATTTAAAAACCGACGCCTTTTGCTCAGGTGGTGAAGGGCTTGGTCTTGGGGTTGACGATATCGCGCCAGTCGAGGTCGCCGCGGGAAAGACCCATGATGAGCATTTCGGCGGTGGCGATGTTGGTGGCGAAGGGGATGTTGTTCTGGTCGCAGAGCTTGGTGATATAGGTGAGGTTGTCGTTGTACTGGGGGCTGTTCGGGTCGCAGAAATAGAGGACCATATCGATCTCGTTGTAGGCGATGCGCGCGCCGATCTGTTCTGCGCCGCCGTGGATGCGTGCCATAAAGAGGTGAATGGGAAGGCCGCTCGCCTCGCTGACCATCTTGCCGGTCACGCTGGTGGCGCAGAGCGTGTGGCGGGACAGGATACCGGCGTAAGCCGTGCAGAACTGAACCATCAGTTCCTTCTTGTTGTCGTGTGCCATGAGGGCGATGTTCATAGTGTGTTACAGTCCTTTCTGGTGTGAAATTATCTATTTCGGGAGCCGCTCACCGGTTGACAAGGGCAAGCACGCTTTTTTGCGGAGAAGACTGGGAAGAGCCGTGTTTGCCTTTGTGAACCGATGCTTAAAGCCGCATCAGGCGGACCCGCTCGCCGCAGAGGCGGCGGGCGATGTTCTCGCAGGCGCAGATCGCGCCGGAGCGGTACTTGAGCGTGTAGTTGAGGCCGCGCCCGAGCGCGGCGGGGACGTTCTCATCCTCGGGGATGACGCCGAGCAGCGGGAGGCCCGCTGCGTCGATGGCGTCGTCGATCGTGGTGTGCAGCGATTGCAGGAGCCGCCGCCGCACGCGGTTGACGACAAGGTGCAGCTGCCCCGTGGGGAAGCGGTGCAGCTCCATCACGGTGCGCTGCGCGTCGCGCAGGCTCGAAGGATCGTTCGTTGTGATGACCACGGCGCGGTCGGCGCAGCAGGTAGCAAGGGCGAAGGCTTCGCCGATGCCCGCGGCGGCGTCGATGAGGCAGAAGTCGAAATAGCGGCGGATCTCGTCGATGAGGCGCTGCATCTCGCGCTTGCCCGGAAGGCGCGTGCCGAAGCTGACGGGCGCGGTGAGCAGGTAGAGATTGGGGTAGAGCGGGTGGCGTACCACGGCCTGCGCAAGCGTCGTGCGGCCGGAGATGACGTCCGTAAAATCCATGAGCGCGCGGTCGGATACGCCGAGGTAGAGGTCGAGGTTGCGCAGCCCGATGTCGCAGTCGAGCAGCAGCGTCTTTTTGCCGAGCTGCGAGAGCGCCATACCGGCGAGCGTGGTGAATGAAGTTTTTCCCGTGCCGCCCTTGCCGGACACGACGGCGATGACCTGAGACAAGGCTTCGCACCTCCTTTTTGCGGAATAAAATGCGTTACAGCGGGGCTTTTTTGATCTTGGCAAAGGCGCGCGGATAGGCGCGCGGGGTGGGGGAGACCTTTTCGATGAGGACAAGGCGGTGGACAACGTCGCTCGTGGGGATCTTGTAGTCCTCTACCTTGACAATGCGGCCGCCGAGCGTTTTGATGGCGCTCTTCGCCGCTGTGATTTCCTCCTCGGTGTCGACGCTCTTCATGGCGGCGAACTGTCCGCCGACCTTGACGAGCGGCAGGTACAGCTCTGACAAGACCGAGAGCTGCGCGACGGCGCGCGAGGTCGCGATATCGAACTTTTCGCGCTGCTGCGCGGCGAATTCCTCCGCCCGCGCGTGGACGCAGGAAACGCGCGAAAGATGCAGCGTATCGCAGACCTCGCTGAGCCAGTGGACGCGCTTGCCGAGCGAGTCGAGCAGCGTGAGGTCGAAGTCGTCCTCCAGAATGCGCAGCGGCATACCGGGAAAGCCTGCGCCGGTGCCGACGTCGA
>ENA-UOJC01001728-UOJC01001728.1-human-gut-metagenome-genome-assembly--contig:-C104-NODE-1728-length-27450-cov-15.186895_pt1 | contig 27450 bp, 6 predicted proteins | sample MGYA00242339_ERZ723886 | MGnify/ENA metagenome assembly ERZ723886 | reverse complement strand
ACGAGGCGGATTGCGGTGCGCAAACGCCGAAGTCCAAACACGTGAGGAAGGGGGACATTGCAATTAAGGTATATGTCTAACACTCTTGTAGAGGCGGAACAAATATATTTAATTATGTTGCGGTTGCGGAAGATTTTAGCAAAAAAAACGATGCGGAAGGCGTCGTTTTTTTGTTGGGTAAAATTTGCTTGTCGTTGAAAAAATTATCTTATTTCCGTCACATCATAGCCTTCGGTTTCGACGGCGGCTTTGAGAGCGGAATCGGAAACGTCTTTTGTGAGCGTTACGATTGCGTTTTTGTTTTCGAGCGACACCTCGACAAGAGATACTCCGTCGACTTTTGAGAGTGCTTCGTTTACATGTTTGACGCAGTGCATGCACATCATGCCTTCGATTGAAATTGTTTTTTGCATAATATATTCTCCTTTATTTTTGTCTGTTTCCGTTTCGATTTGAGCGGCGTCGCACGTGTCTGGACGGTTGCTTTCGTCGGTTGAGCAATTGCCCTTTGCGATGTCGATTGCGGTTTCCGTTTGTGTTGATTGCGGTGAAGTCGCTACGGATTCGCTTTGATTTTTGCGATTTTTTACGACGGCTTTTATCTCTTCTACGTCCACGTCTACGGGCGGTTTTTTGCGCTTGGATTCCTTGTTCAAATTTGCCAAATTCAGCCTCAACGCATTGAGGACGACGCATACGCTTGACAAGCTCATAGCCGCTGCTCCTATCATCGGATTGAGCGTTATGTTGACAGGATCGAAAGACAGCACACCGGCTGCGATCGGGATGCATATAACATTGTAAATAAACGCCCAGAACAAGTTTTCTTTGATGTTGAGAAGGGTGCGTCTTGAAAGGTTGATTGCTTTTGCGACATCGGAAAGAGATGACTTCATAAGCACAATGTCCGCGCTGTCGATTGCGATGTCCGTGCCTGCGCCTATCGCAATTCCGATGTCGGCGCGAGAGAGTGCGGGTGCGTCATTGATTCCGTCGCCCACCATTATGACCTTGCCGTACTTTTTGAGGGCAGACAAAACGTTGTCTTTGTCGCTCGGTAAAACGTCGGGAATGACCGCGTCGACACTACATTTATCCGCAACTGCTTTTGCGCTCAATGCGTTGTCGCCTGTGAGCATAATCACGTGCAAACCTTGTTTTTTGAGAGTGGAAATCGCTTGCGCACTGTCGGGTTTTATCTCGTCGGCAACGGCGATTATGCCGACGATTTTGCCGTCCAAAGCAAAGAAGAGCGGAGTTTTGCCTTGCTTTGAAAACTCGTTGCCGACCTCTTGCGCTTCGGGCGAAAGCATGTCGTTTTTTTGCATTAAAGTTGCGTTTCCTATGAGGGCGTCAAGACCGTCGAGGGTGCCTTTTACGCCGTGTCCGGACAAATTTTCAAAGCTGTCGGCAGGCAGGATTTCATCGCCGTATAGTTCTTTTGCGCGATTTACAACCGCCGACGCAATGGGGTGTTCGCTGCCCGATTCAAGTCGTGCGGCAAGCAAAACAAGTTCGTTTTCCGAATATGACGAAAGCGTTTTTACATCGGTGACGACGGGCGTGCCTTTGGTGATTGTGCCCGTCTTGTCAAGCACCGCTATATCCGCTTTGCCTGCTTCTTCGAGGGCGGTTGCGGTTTTGAAAAGTATGCCTGCTTTTGCGCCTTTGCCGTTGCCGACCATGATTGCCACGGGGGTTGCAAGTCCGAGCGCGCAAGGACAACTTATCACCAAAACGCTGATGGCGTGTTTGAGTGAAATTTCGATATTTTTCGTCACGCTTATCCACACGACAAAAACAAGCAATGCAACCAAAATGACGGTTGGTACGAATATTCCGGACACTTTATCTGCCGTTTTTGCGATTGGAGCTTTTGAAGCGGATGCGTCTTCGACAAGTTTTACGATGCCTGCAAGGGTGGTGTTTTCTCCCACTTTTTTAGCCTTGACCGTGACGAATCCGTTGATGTTTGTCGTGCCGGATATGACCGACGATCCGACGGCTTTGTCAATGGGCATGCTCTCGCCCGTGACGGAAGATTCGTTGACCGAAGTGTCGCCCGAAACTATTTCGCCGTCGGCGGCAAAGTTCTCGCCCGGACGCACGACAAACAAGTCGTTTTCTTGAAGATCGGATACCGGAATTTCTTTTTCAACGCCGTCAACAATCACATGCACGGTTTTTGGGGCAAGGTTCATAAGTCCTTTGATTGCGGAAGTAGTTTTGCCCTTGCTGTACGCTTCGAGGGTTTTGCCCAGTGTGATGAGCGCAAGAATCATTGCCGCCGATTCAAAGTAGAGGTTGTGCGCAAGGTGGGCGAGATGCTCGGGGCGCACTGCGGCTTGTATCATCAGCGCAACACTGTATATGAAGGAGATTGCGCTGCCCATAGAAACAAGCGTGTCCATATTGGGCGCGCGGTGGATAAGACTCTTTGTTCCGCTGACAAAAAACTTGCCGTTGACAACCATGATCACAAGCGAAAGCACGAGTTCGTACACGGCAATCGCCATTGTATCGTCCGCAAACGAGAGAGGCCAGCCCCACATCACAACACCCATCGAAACGTACATGAGCGGTATGAGAAGCACTATCGATACCACAAGGCGAATCACCATGACGAGAATGGGATTCATCTTGTCCTTTTTTTCGGATTTGTCGCTTGCAAGCGTCGCTTTGTAGCCTGCTTCGGCAACCGCTTTGGATACGTCTTTTGCGGTGAGGGGAGCGTCGTATTCCACCACCATAGAGTTGGTGAGAAGGCTCACGCTTACGCTTTTTACGCCGTCAAGCGCGCCCACGACCTTTTCCACTCTTGCCGAGCATGCCGAGCATGACATGCCCGATACATTGAATTTTTGTTTTTCCATAAATTTTACCTGTTTGTGTGTTTTTCAATTTTTCCTTTTGTCATTGCGAGGAGCAACGAGAGTTGCGACGTGGCAATCTAGCGGAGTGAAATGCGCCTGAGGGCTGGATCCCCACGCTTACGCTCGGAATGACAGAGGGCTGGGACACCCACGCCCGATTCGATTGCGCCTGAGGGCTGGATTCCCGCGCTTACGCTCGGAATGACAAGGGGAAAATGGAATCTTCCGTTTTTGTCATTGCGAGGAGCAACGAGAGTTGCGACGTGGCAATCTAGCGGAGCGAAACGTAACAACTATTTCAATTTCTTGATGAGGGCGAGGGCTTCGTCCAGTATTTGAGTATTGCCCGACTGCACGTTTTCAACCACGCAGGTTCTCAAGTGTTCGCCGAGAATTTCGTAGCCGAAACTTTCAAGCGCGCTTTGCACCGCCGAGAGCTGAATCAGCACGTCGCCGCAATAGCGGTTGTCCTCAAGCATGTTTTTTATGCCGCCAAGTTGCCCGATGATGCGGTTGAGCCGTGAATTGAGAGATTTGAGCTGCTCTTCGCTTCGGGGAGTGTGCTTTTGATGCGAACAGCACGAGCAACATGCCGTGCATTGTTGATTGTCATCCATTTTGATATATTCCTTTTGATGTTGTAGATTGTCCTTGTTGTTTTCATTCCGTCCCCGGAGATTGCCGCGTCGCCTTGCTCCTCGCAATGACAAACGAGGGGGGGTGTTTATATACCCTGTGGGGGTATATTTATGGTAAACCATTTGGCGAAAAACTGTCAAGGGAAAGTATGCAAAAAAGCGAAAATAAATTAATTTTTCAAAATGTCCAATAAAACGATTGATTTGAATGTATATATATTATAAAATATATAAATCAATGCGTCGTGGGCGCATACACGGAGAGAAAAACATGAGAAATTCAAGGACAAAAACACAAACGAAATTGAGAAATTACATAAAGCTGACCGCAGGCGCATTGTTGCTTGCTATTACGTTTGTCCTTGTCTTTGCCGGCACGCTCTCCGGTGCTTTCGGCATTGAAAACGAACTCCAACAAAACGGCATTATCCAATCAAACGTGGCGAGCGCGGCGAACGATGTTTCGCAAAGCACATTTACAACATATTTTTTTAACAATGGAAACTTTTCTTATAACCACAGTGGCGATGTAAAATTAGGGTCAGAGAGAAATAGTGTTGTAAGCGTTAAATCAGGCACAACAAAATGGGATAGGAGGAGTGCTATTTTTGCATATGTGAGTGTTACTGGAAATCTTTTAAAACATTTGGAAAATGGCGCAAGCGTTTCTGTTTCGTTTACTTTGTATGGTGATGACAGTGGAGATGCTGATAAATGGGGATGCGGAATCCTTAATAGAGAGCCTAGCTATATTGATATCAAAAACAATAATAAAGGGGAATGGGAGAATACAACTGGGTTTCTAGCAAGAAGCTCAATGAATGATAATACGGGCAATACAAATTATAAAACAGTTACAGTTGAACTTTCCAGCTCTCTAAAAAGTTTTTATGTAGGTATATATGTCAAAGGCGATTACGCAACTGATATAGCTTTTTTTGATGTAAAGCTTACATTTGCATATTCTTATTCTTATTCAACATCTTTCTCTAGTTCGGATACAACAAAAGGAACGGTTTCTCCATCTTCTGCCACTATTTCGGCAAGTAATTCTGCACCAACAGAAATTAAAGCATCGAGCACGGCACATGCAAAAGATGGATATCATTTTGTAAACTGGACAAAAGGGACTACGGACAGTGTTCAAAGCAACAATCCAACAATAAGCATTTCATCAGTTGATTATTTTGCATATAAAAACTATACTGCAATTTTTGCACCTAATGAAATTACTGTAAACTATCACAAAAATTTGCAGGGTGATGATTCTGTTACAACCGATGTCTTTACATACAATTCTAAAAAAGCATTTTTAAATTTGCCAAAGACGGACGACGGAAAGACGTTTGTCGGGTGGTCTACATCGCGGAGCGGTATTGTTGTGCACGCATACGACACAAGTTTCGAGGTGGGTGCGGACAAAATCGGCGATACAAGTATTTTGCCTGCGGAAAACCATGGTGCAACTGTTGATTTGTACGCTGTTTGGGTTGACAGCGATTTTGGCAGTTTAAGCGGAAAAGCAAAAGACAGCACTTGGGGAAGTCAAGGCAATCCTTTTGTCGTTTCAACATCACAACATCTGAAAAACTTGTCCGATATAGTGAACGGCAATCGTAAACCGGTCAACAGTGTTACGGGTGAGTATTACGGACAAAGCATATCTACAAACGCAACGAGCGTCAACGGCGTGATAACTTTTGCGAATTGCTATTTTGTGATTGCAAGTGATATCGGCACTGCGACTGGCAATATAGACTTTGTGCCTATCGGAAAGAATGGAACGTATTATTTTGCAGGCACGATTTTTGGCGGAAACGATAGCGACGCAACCAATCGCACACAACGTACGATTTATCTCAACGTATCGCAAAGCGGTGTGGATAACGTCGGCTTGTTCGGCTACGTCAAAGGGGCGACCATATCGCATTTGACGACGGCAGGCACGATTGTAGGCGGCGCGGCAGTCGGTGGTTTGGTCGGATATGCCGACGGTGTGACGATTTCAAATTGCAGGAGCAATGCAAGCATATCGGGTAAATCCTTTATCGGCGGCATAGTGGGAAAAGCGACAAACGCCACAATAAATGCATCGCACAACACTAATACGATTCAAGGGAGTAGTACCAATGTTGGCGGTATTTTGGGCGGATCTGATACAGCAGATAATAATATTTTAATTACAAGCTGTTACAATACCGCCACAATTTCAGGTAAAGACAATGTAGGTGGTATTACAGGTCGTTTTGCAAAAAATGGCGATAAAGATGTAAAAATTAGCAATTGCTATAACCTTGGAGAAATTTTCGGTACTGCCGATTCGATTGGTGGTATTGTCGGTTTTTCTGAAAACGGGTGTGTTGTCGAATATTGCTATAACAAGGCTAAAATAACCGGCTCGTATGCGCTTGGCGGAATTGTGGGAAGTATTCGTAATGGGGGTAGTATTAGTATTTTATATTGCTATGCCGATTTCACAGATGAGCAAAAACAACTCAATGCAACCAATCCGAATTCTGCCACCGGAGGCGTTGCAGGCGGTATCGTCAGCGGTTGCTTTGCAGGTACAAATACTGCCAATATTAAGGTTGAAAATAGCTGGGCGATTTATGATTATTCATCCGTTAAATATGCAGATTGTAAAAAACAATTCGACTGCATAACGGATTTCGCTGTTGCACCGCTTTATTTTGACGGAACAAATTATGTTGACAAGACATGGACAGATATTCTCACCGTCAATATCAACGCATTTCAAATTTTGGGAGGAACTGAATCGGGCAAGTTCCTTGCTTTGCATGACGGCTCGAATAAATCAACGCTCCCAAACAAAACCGTTATCGGTAAAGAAAAAAACAGCACTGGAAGCCCTGCCAAAACAGACCTTGTAGTAAATTTCATCGTTTATTATAACGCCGACACAAAACAGGACGTTGTTGCGGAACTTAAAGATATAAAAATCGATGCAGCGGCGGTTGATTATAATGCGACCGAGCAGTATGTTGTCGATAACACTCAATTGCCGACAACCGTCAATACACACTACTTCAAACAATCGTTCTATTTTGACCAAAACGGCGGCGGAAATGCAACGCTTGGCAAAACCAATGCAAGCACATACAAGGTATATTCCGACGTTTGGATCAGGGCGAACAACACAGATTATCTTGTCGGAAGAAAAGAATCGACCTGGACTATAAAAAAACTTCGATTTACAATTGGCAACAACCAGTTTTTCTATGGTCAAGATATTGAAAACGCAATAAAAAATCAAATTGTTATAAAGAATCAATCAAATGTTAGTGTGCCAAAAGAGGCGTACACCGTCGTGTTTGGTTTTAACGATACCGAGCATAATTTCTATGGTTCTATCGATATCGATCAAAACCAAAAAGAGTTTAGTGTTGCAAAAACAATAATCAGCATTTATGATTCAAGCAATACTCTTATAAATGACAACTTTGATATCAACGGATTTAGTGTAATTGTCAAAGCCGGCGATTTCGGCGTGCAAAATAACGGTATAAACAAGTCCAATATCGAAAACAATCCGTGGGGAAGTGAGAGCAACCCCTATATCATCGGCACAAGAGATCAGCTCGTTACGCTTTCAAATATCGTAAGAGGTGTGACAAATGCAACAAATAGCCAGTATACCTCCGATGTTTATAAGTATGTGAAAGGAACGATTGCCTCCTATGGAGGAGCTTATTTCAAACTGGCAAGAAGTATTGCAAGCATTGGCAACATTACGCCTATCGGAACAAGCTCAAACGTTTTCGCCGCAACTTTTGACGGCAACAATAATAATTTGAGTGGTTTGAACATCAGTGTTGCAGGCAACAACGTCGGACTTTTTGGATATATCAGTGGCGCGACTATCAAAAATTTGACCGTCAACGGCTCTGTGAAAGGCTCGCAATATGTCGGCGGCGTTGTCGGCTATGCGCTCAACAGCACCATTGAGAACGTCACCAACAATGCAAGCATTAGCAGCACCTATAAAGATGCGCCTTATGAAATAAAACAATTTGACGCGCACCCATATGACGCAAATGAACAAGCGGTCAGCAAAGTTAATGACGGAAATTTAAACAGTAAGTATTATTCGGCAAAAAAAGGAGCAATGAGCTTTATAGTCCAAAACACGACGTTGGCGTATATTTTTGGATTTGCAATTACCAATGCTAATGATACCAATACCAATGAGGAAACTCGAAAAAGAACTCCTCAAAGTGCAATAATTTGGGGAAGTAATAATGATTTTCAAAGAGATAACTATACTAGTGGAGGAGGCAATACTACCGTTCCAAACGAATGGGGCTGGGAAGTGGTCTATAATTCCACTCTTGCTATGCCATCTACCAGCTCTGATAAGAAAGAGTTTTTCAGCGGGTTCAAGCTTAGAAATTACAAATATTATTACATATATGTAAAAGCAGCTGACAACTACTCGACATTGCAATTTGCAGAGTTTGATTTGTTGACAACAAATTCCCAAAATGTCGGCGGTGTGGTTGGCTATGCACAAGGCACTTCTATTAATAAGGCAACCAATACAGCGAGCGTTGAGGGTGATACAAAGGTTGGCGGTATCGTCGGCTATGCAGACTCAACTTCTAGAATGTACGGAACGATTGTCAACAGCGGCAATATCACAGCCAATAGTATGGTGGGTGGCGTGTCGGGCGAAAACCACGGCTTTTGGTGTGATATAAACGTCCTCTATGGCACATTTAAGAACTCCGGCTCAATCAATGGCAGAAACGGCGCAACGGTTGGCGGTGTAACTGCATTTGCCGACAAAGAAATGTGCAATGCAGAGAACACGGGCAACGTTATTGGCGGAAACGCCGTCGGCGGTGTTGCAGGCAGGGTGCAAGCACCTATAAAAAACAGCTACAACAGTGGCGAAATTGTCGGTACAAATCCAACCGCACAGGGGGAAATTTCAGGGACTCCAACGGGTGTGTTTGTCGGCGGTATCACAGGATATACAACCGTCAATGGCACGATTTCAAATTGCTATAATAAAGGCCATATTGCGGCGCATAGTGCAAGTGGTGACTATATAAACAATGGCGACTACGTTGGCGGTATCGTCGGTTTTGCACAGGCAAAAGTGGAATACTGCGCAAATATCGGCGGTTTGATTGAAGGCAACAACTTTATTGGCGGTATTGTCGGAAGTGCATTGGATAATACAAATATCGATTATTGCTACGATGTGCAAGGCCAAAGAAAGTTCCGTTGGGACGGATGTAATCACGGATCAATTACTGGAAGCGGTGGCAACGTAACAAATTCGTGGGCAATAAATGAAAAACAAGCGCAGACTACGGCAAATAACCCAAATCCTGTTGTTAGCACAAAAGGGTATAGATTGACGACCGAGTTTGCAGTCACACCGCAAGTCGATTTGCAAAATACGACAAATCAGAAGTGGGAAGATATATTGTCATCCAAAATCAACGGATTTAAGGTTGTCGGAAGTGTTGCAAAAAACGAGTTCTTCTGTTCGGATAACGGTTCTGATACTAATACAAAGTATGTGAAACCAAGCAAAACGGAGGGGTTTGCAGGTGATAACGGCGATGTTACGGCATGGTATAGCGCAACTATTGAAAGCAATATCCGAGTTCGTGTGCAAAATATCACTCTGCCAACCATTGGCTCAAAAGAGTATGACGGATTGGCGCACGGTTTTGGACATACAACGTATCCGAATACTGCAAACGGCGCGGCGGCAAACAATCCGATTGTTTATACAACCGAGTTCTTGTATGTTGGCACAACTTACAAGGAAAATCTTAACGTGTCGCCAACAAATGTCGACGTGTATAATACAACGGTTACAATCAAAATCGACGGTCAAATCGTTGGCGTGAAAAAGGGCGATACGGTCACCATAACAGAGAGATTGCTTAAGGTGTCAAACGTTTGGACTAGCGCGAGCGAACACGTGGCAGGCGATACGTCAAACGTCTACATTTTCCACTATAATACACAGCATCAGGGTATCATAGAAAATGGCATTTCCGTTGCGTCTGTACACGGAGAATTTGCCATTCCCCAAGACGTGTACACGATTGGCGGTTATGTTGAAACAAAGCAAGCGCACAATGATACGACACACACGCGCACGTTTACGTTGAATGATATTAGAAACTACAAAATAGAAAATAAATACTCTCAATACGATGATTTCAGCCCAAATACGGTTTTGACAGAAGATACGTCGGATAGAGGTATTTCCGAGGCAACGGTAGGCTATACGATTGTTGTCACCTACACGTGGAAGATTGTGCCTTATAGTTTGGCGACGAACATCACTAGCGGCAACGTGTGGTTTGGCGGAAGGACGGACTTGATTGTCGGCAATCAAGGCATTGCAAACGTAAACGTCGGCAACCAAAGTTATGCCGATAAGCGTTTTTATCCCTTGCAATCGGAGCAAAACGGCGTGCAAAAAGTGCTTGTGTATGCGCAACACAACTATGCGGCAGACAAGTTCGTGCTGTACGTCAAGTATAACAACGGCACGGTTGCCGTGCTCACGCAAGGCACGGAATACACTTTGAGTGCGCTTGATGCACCTACTGTCGAAAATCCCACTCCGTTGAATACGAGTGTGACGGCAAGCGGCACGGGCAATTTCAGCGGAAATATCACCAAATATTACACTGCGATGTTCAGCGATTTCGGTTGGAAAAAGGACAAGTCGCCAAGCGATGAGGATTGGGGCAGTCAAGACAATCCATACGTCATAAGCAAGCCCGAACATTTGTTGCGACTCAGCCAAATCGTCAACGGCGGCACGGCTTGGAACTCGATTAACACAACAGATAACGCTTTGTGTATTGCTCCGCAAACCACGGCAAAGGCAACGAGCAGAGATTATAAGGACGCATATATCCTTGTCACCGTCGACATCGATATGAGCGGTTATATCAGCACGGACGGCGTTTACAACTTCTTGCCCATCGGCACGAGGTCAACGCAAAATCAAACGGAATTGCCGTTCAGCGCGACGTTTGACGGCGGCGACAATACGATAACCTACGTTTACAACGTCGGCAGTTTCTACAACGTTGACGGCGCGAGAAAGAACTACGTCGGCTTGTTCGGATATCTGAACGGCGCAACGATAAGCAATCTCAAAGTTGCAAGCAATGGCGGACTTTCCATAACGGACAACAGCGGTATCGTCGGCATCGAATACGTGGGCGGCATTGCCGGCTATGCGGTTGACTCCACTTTATACAATTCAGTCTTGGCATACGGCGGCTGGGTGCGCGGCGAAACGTACGTGGGCGGTATCGTCGGTTATGGCGAAAGAATTACCATTGTAAGTTCCGAAGCCGTATCGTCGGCAAACGTCGGCGGCGAAACGTACGTGGGCGGTATCGTCGGCAAGTGGATCGTCAGCAATCAAAGCCAAATCGGCGGAAGCGTTGCAGGACAAAGATACATCACGCCGGCAGATCAAATCGACGTCATGGGCATCAAGTACGTGGGCGGTATTGCAGGCTGGATGGATACGTCGTCTTGCGCAACGACGATTTCGTACGCTCCGCAACTCAACAACAACGGAAAGGATGGAAACTTTATTGTTGTGGGCGGCATCGAGTACGTGGGCGCATTGTTCGGCGCGTTTATAGGCAACGGATATCACCAAAACGCAACAAACGACAAATATACGGCAATCGTAATCGACAAAGACGCAAGCGACAAATTTAAAGTCGGCAACGTCAAAGTCCTTTTGCAAAAGTTAAACGAGCAATCAGCGTCCGGCAATGCGAAAGTCGTGGGCGGACTTGTGGGCTATGCAGAGGGCGTTGGAATCCTCTTCAACACCGACTGGACAACGAGCAACGTCACGCTGGATACGGGCAATTATACTCCGTCGTTTATAGGCGGAATTGCAGGCGTTTTGGGCAAAAACGCAACGATTGAAGCAATATATCAACTCAAAAACGACGGCACTTTCCTCACGGGCGGTACGCACACCATCACGCACAGCGTCCCGGACGAGCAAAAGACGTTCGGCACGGCGGCAAAACCGCTTGGCAGTTTTGTGGGCGGTATCGTGGGTTACGTGTCCTCGCAAGCAGGCGTGTATTGGGAAACAGGCACGACGATTTTCGGCAACGGCATATCGCTTGTAAACTTGGCGACAATCTATGCGACGAGTTACGCGGGCGGTATTTTCGGCGCGCTCGGAGATCTTAGCACAAGCGTTGTGCAGACTTTTGAAAACGACACGAATTCCATTCTTTACAATGTTCTCACAACGGGTGTAAGAAGCGGCAATGCAAGCACGACGCTCGGTCTTGCTCCCACGGTTTCCGGCAACGGTATCACGGCGCAAGGCAGACTTGTCAACAACGCAAGCATATCCGTGAGCGGAAGTTACGTCGGCGGTATTGCAGGCTACGGCGGCGCAAAAGTGCGTTTTGTGTTGCGCAACACTCCGCAAGACAGTGCAATAGACGTTTCAAAACTCAACATATACAGCGGCGGCAGCGACATCTTTATCAACGGAAGCTACGCAGGCGGAATTGCAGGCTACCTCGTGGATAACCTCGAACACGACTTGCAATATATCGTTGTAAAAGCAAGATTCAACACAAACAACCAAAGCGCAACGCGCGTGGGCGGTCTTGTGGGATATATGGGCAGCGGCAACGTGCAAAACTGCGTCGTAACCAACGGCGGCAGCAGCGCAATCACGGCGAGCACCGACACGTATCAAGGCAGTGAGTACGTGGGCGGTCTTGTGGGCGAAACGCAAAACGCAACCATCAGAAACAGTGTATCTACAGGGTTCAATCTCGAAAAAACGTCCAATACCAAGGGTGGTTTGCTCGGCTACGGCGCAAACCCGACGATTGATTCGAGCTGGACGTTCTATATCGCGAAAAAACGCACGAATTTTGCGAAAAATGCAACACCGAACGGAGCGTATTATGCGACCGTAAGTCAAAGCCCGTACGGAAAGTATATTCTTGTTGACGAAGGATTGATCAATGCAACGGAAGCGTCATATCCGACGTTTGTTTCGTTGTGCGGATTTGTAGGACTTTTGACGAATGCTAATGTTGAAGGCACTCTTGAATTTGCCGTAAAGGTGCCTAACAAAACGTTGAATTCCAATTATGAAAACACGCAACTTGCCTTCTACAACGCAAGTGGCAGTGACACCGTGACGGACAATGTTGACAGTTTCAGCAAATTTGAAAACAACAACAACACACTTACGATCGCGCTCGATATGGCATCGGGCAACAGCATGCAAATTTGCGTTGTCGGTATCGAATTTGTAAACGTTCCGCAAAAGAACGACACCGATACCGACAAAACAACGGTTGTTGAGGGTAAGTATAGAAAACCGTCCAATTCAGACAAATACATAGTGCACGTAACAACCGCAAACTTCAATAGTGAAAGACAAATTACAAAAATCGTTGCAACAGTTTATTTTGAGTGTAACGATAATTTACCGGTTGTTATCGGCTCGGCATACGACGATAAACGCAATATTGGTGGTTATGACGAAACATTCACTCCGGGTAGCTCAACCAATCCTTATACAATAAGCAGTCAAAAAGAGTGGAACGACTTTGCATACAGCGTTTACGGTGGAAGAACATATATTGATGCCAATGGCAATAGACAATATGTCAAATTGCTTGTGGATGTAACGGTTGGAAGCGGTTATTCGAGTTTTGCGAATAACAGTAACTACAACTTTGCAGGTGATGTAAGCAATGACTCAAACGAAAACAATTTCCGTGGCGTGTTTGACGGCAACGGACACACTATAACCGTGTCGTTTAGCGGTATAAAGCAAGATAGAGCAAGTGTGTTCCCAAATGCATCCGGAGCAATATTTAGAAATTTAACTATTGCAGGCACAATATGTTCGAATACTGCAACAAGTGTCACCGATTATGCAGGGAAATGGAATGCCGGCTACGATGTCGCAGGCTTTGTCGGGAAACCGTTTGGCGATGTGTATTTCTATAATTGTACAAACCGTACAAACGTTTCGGGTTTGCGTAACGCAGGCGGTTTTGTGGGATATACGGAGCATTCCGTATATGCCGTTACATGTGTTAACAAGGGCGACATCTACACTTCTGAAGGAATTAATACTAACAGCGAAAGTGATTACTCATGGGTGAAAAATCAACTTGAAAGCGGTGATTCTGATTATAAATATGCAAACGTTACGTTCGGCACCGGTGGTATAATAGGCAATTCAAATCTAGCACAAACCATTGAAAGTTGTATGAACACGGGCAATATTTCGGGCGGCCATAACGTTGGCGGAATTATAGGGCGCGCAAACGGCGACCTTACAATCAACAATTGTGCAAACGTCGGCGACATTCTTGCACATTCAGGTGCCGAGAAATATGGCGGTGAAGATACTGAAGCAGCAAGAAAATTCACATTAAACTATGCAGGCGGTATTGTTGGTAAAACTTCCAAAAACGGCACTATCAATATGTATGCGTCCTACAACAAAGGCACGATAACGGCTTGGGGTAGTATTGTTGGCGGACTTATTGGATCTGTCGGGAATTATATTTTTGCAAATGCAAACTTGGGGGGAAGCGATTCCACACAGCATAAAAACGATGCACTTGCAAAAATCTTTTATTGCTATAACACAGGACTTGTTCAAGCAGCCGGAACATATGGGAAAACAGCTTATCCATGGACAACTGGAAGACTTGAAGTGTGGGGATCCGTAGCAGGAGGAATTGTTGGCAGCCTTGCTCACTCAGAAATTAGATATTGCTATAATACGGGTGAAGTGATAACACACTGTATTATCGGCGGTAGAACCACATGGCAATCGCGCGTAGGCGGAATAGCGGGACAGGTGCTGCCAAATGAGAATACAAGCGAATATGTCTTGTTTGACAGTTGCTACAATACCGGACTGATTACAATTGATTTCAACGGTACAGGTACGGGACTTGGAGGTATAAGCTACGGACAAGGAAAACCGAGATACGGTGCACCGATTTCGGGATATCTAGATATTCGAAACTGTGCGAGTCAAGTGACAGCAACCAATTGTTTTGCATTGGCATATACAGTGAGAACAAGAAATACTAAGAGGGATGAAGATAATCAAAAAAATTATACTTACTTTAGAGAGTATAATAAATACAATTCAATTCGTCTTGGAGAATCGGACGGGTACATCGAATTGATGCAATGGGGCACGGTGCTCGATTCGTTGGCGGATTTTACTGCCGTAATGAATACGGACGGGACGGTGAAACCCAACAGTGCTTTCGGAACAACGCACAGTGCAAGCGTCGAATCGTTGACGGATGAAACAAAGTACAAAGCAGGAACAGCGCTAGGATATGTATATGCGCCCGGATGCTTGCCTCAACTTGCCGTGTTTGCTGTAGACACACACAACGGACTTAGCATGAGGTCAATTGATTACGGACAAAACATATATGGTGAATACCGAGAGCAAAAGACAGGTGAAGAATATAGCCCGTATGTCATTCGTGATGGCATAGACCTTTTGGGTGTTCAAACACTTGTTGACTTGGGTTACACGTTTGAAAATGAATACATAGAGTTTGCAAACGGCACAAACAATATCACGCTTGATAAAGTAGATTCATCTGTCGTGTCAAGTGCAATAGATATGCCTACAAGCGATTCGCCAACAACAAAGTTGCCGTCAAACACAACTGCATACAAATCAAAAGGCACGTCCGGCAACTATACGCAAACGGGCAAGAGTTATCACTTGTTCTCAAACAGTGCAATCTGCGGAACAGCCCCGAGAGTCGGTGTTAAGTCGGGACAAATCGAAGGTGGAACAACGGAAGGCGCCAACACTGCCTACACGACGTGGCTAGAGAGAGCATATTATTACGACGGTGCCTACAACTATATCAACGATATGGCAAACACCGCAGTATTTAAAGTTCAAAATATGATAGCCATAGGCAGAAACGGCAAATTATTTAAAGGTAGTATAAGCGGAGAACAATCTAACGGCACGAACACTGTTATAAACAATTTGCGCATTATGACCGGTAAAACAACAGGTGGTGCATATTCAGGTCTATTTGGACAGATCGAAAATGCGTATATTGGATATATCGAGGTAAGTGGAGACAGTTGTATATGGTCGTTCTCTGCTAATGAAAGAGATATATCGTCCGCAGGTGGTATTGTCGGCAGTATGCTGGGAAGTTCAACCGTTGAACATTGTGCAATAAGCGGAAAAACTTCGGTCGGTGCATTCGGCAAAGCCGATAATACAACAATTACAAGCGACATCACGTTTGCAGGCGGTATTGTCGGTTTGGCAGATACAAAACAGGGCGACACATACAATGCAGGTATTGTCGGAACAATCAAGGATTGTATAATTGATATCACTACAGCGAATAATACATATTCCGGTATTATAAGCGGATCAAAGAGCAACATCGGCGGTGTTCTCGGTTATGTCGGTGGTGACGCAGGAGCAAGCGGAAAAGGCAACAGCGTGCGTATCGAGGGGTGGTGCGAAGTGCAAAAGGCGGCAATTCAAGCCGTAAGCAGCGCAACAGAAAGCAGTCATATCGGCGGTGTGCTGGGATACGGCTCGGACTATGTGGCGGCATTCATCACCGGATGCAAGGTCGGCAACGGCGCAGATACTGTCACCATAAAGGGCGAGCATAGCCTTGGCGGTATCGCAGGCGGTATGTCCAATGCAAAAGGCGGTTATATCGACAGCTGCATAGTGGGCGCAAACACCACAATCGAGCGTATAAATCAAGGCGGCGGTAACATTTCGGAAAATCCCAAGCACGGCACGGCAATCGGCGGTTTAGTGGGATTCACCGAGGACTCAACAGACACTACAAGCCCGCTTACAACCACGTTTAGCGGAACATCAAAATTCCTTGGCACAATCAACGTTACGGTTGGTACAACCAATCAATCATCAACATCGGACGCGGCGATAAGCTGTATCGGCGGTATCGTTGGCGATATGGGCAGCGGCGCAAGCTTCGCGTCGGGCTCTGACGTCACCGTGGGCGGAACAATCGATATCAAGAACAGCCAAGGCGACTGGCTTGCGGCTGCAAACGTCGGCGGCGTTGTAGGACGTACGAACAAGGCAACGTTTATCGGCAAATTCAACGTCGCTCCCAATATGTCAACCGAAAATGCCGAAAACGTCGGCGGTTTCATCGGCAAGAATATCGGCACGGTTTATATTCTCGCAGATACGACGGATAAACTTGAAAATACAACGGTCGACGCGCTCAATGGCACGAATATCACCATTGGCGGAACGATTAAAGGCACGAGCGAAGTCGGCGGCTTTATCGGCGTGAACAACTCGGGAAGCACCCTCAACATCGGCTCGAACATCGCAAACGCAAAGGCGTATAAGTCGGGCACGCTCAAAATCACAATCACCGCATCCGTTACGGGTTCGCACGATAACGTCGGCGGTATCGTCGGCAAGAACGAGGGCGTAAGCGGACAAGACGACTATGCAATCGTCGATATCGTCAAGGGTACCATCAAACAAAACGGTGCAATCAAAGGCGCAAACAACGTGGGAGGCATCATCGGACTCAACGACGGCTTGCTCACCACGGGCGGCGGTGCGGCAGATACGACAATCGGCGGCGTTACGCTCTCGGAAGAACAACAAAACGAAATCAAAAACCTTTCAATAAACAATACGGGTAGCGTCACGGGCACGGGCGACTACGTCGGCGGCGTGGTCGGCAAGCTCGATTCGCCCGCAACGCTCAGCACCGAAGATTCGGGCAAGGGCGCAATCGCAGGTACGTTCACCAACAGCGGCGACGTTTCGGGCGGTAAGTTCGTCGGCGGCTCGCTCGGCTACGTCGGCAAGAACGTCACAATCACCGCAAAGAATAATGTTGCAACATTGTTTGTCAATGACGGCCAAGTCACTGCAACCGGCTACTATGCGGGCGGCTCAATCGGCGTACTCGTGGGCAAAATCGAGGGCGTAGACAACGGCCATACCGTCAATTTCAAGAACACCGGCATAGTCACTGCAACAGGCTTTGTGGGCGGCTCTATCGGCGTGCTGGCAGGACCCGTCAAATACGCGCAATTTGTCAACAGTTCGGGCAATTTGCCAATCGCAGCGGTCAACGCCGTGGGTGGCTCGGTCGGTTTCATCGGCGTGCCTACTCCGCTTGAAACTATTCTTACCGGTGTCGGCATTACGCTCGCCGACGATTACGTCAAGGTGGAAAACACTCACTTTGAGGCTTCGGGAGAGCTCACGGCAAATCCGGATTCCAATGCGATTTCTGTTGCTAAAGATGCAGCAACAAACAAATCAACAGGTTGGGGCGGCGTCGGCGGCGCAATCGGCGTCATCGGTAAGAATGTGCGCTGGGGCACCGAGCAAAACAAAAATACCTACTACGCAAACGGCAACGTCACCGCAAATGGCATCAACAACGTCGGTGGCATTGTCGGCATTATTCTTGCAGAAAACGTGAATATAAGCAATATGCTTGCCTACAACACCACCGTCAAGGGCGGCGAAAACGTCGGCGGTATCGTCGGTGCAACCGACGGCATAGGCACCGTCATAACTTCCGCATACGCAATAGAAGGCACCTTCACCGGCTCGAAGAACGTGGGCGGTATCATCGGCCTTGCAAAAACCGACACCGACGCAAGCACGTCGTACTGGGTTAAGGGCTATACCAACGCTATCCTTGCAGGTACCGACGTCAAGAATTTGCAACAAGATCTCGGCAAGTTTGAAACCATTATCGAGTACGTCGGAGAGCAACCTATCGTGTTTACGGAAGAGTTCTGCAAGATGTACACGCCAAAGACCTATTACGACGATTATCCCGGCACGCACACCTACAACGGCAAGACCATTACGCTGGGCGAGAACGTTGAACAGTTGACTTGGTATGACTACTTCAAAGATAAACTCGGCGAAACTTCTGCGCAAATTAAGAACGGCGCGTGGGTTAAACCCATTGCAAACGCGCCTACTTATACGACGGGTGCAAACAACACCGGTTGGTATTTCGTTTACGCAACGGACAAGACAATCGGCACGATAAAAGCAGAACACTCCACAAATGCGAATCTGCAATATTGGAAACGAATTGCGGACGCATATACGTCGAGCGAGCGCAACGAGGGTATGGACGACAATGTGAAAAATCCGCTTGCATCCGATATCGTTTTCGGAAATGGCGCACCTCAAAAATCCACGCTTTATGCAACCGCAACCGCGGCAGGTACGGAGAGCGGATACTATCTCTATATGGCAACGTCCGGAAAATCCAGACCGAGCGCAACCAACCAAGGCAACAAGTTCTATATCCAAACGCTCACGACCAACGCCGACGCGCTTGCCGAAAACGTCGCGGTGTATTATCGCACGATTTCAAAAGGCAAAGCATTGACGTTCAACGGTTATTTGCGTTACGCTCCCGTCGGCATAACCGCTTCGGAAGGCGAAACCGTGAGCTATATCAAAAATCCCGAAACTGCAACGGGCAAGCCGAATAGTTACTGCTATTCCGCAGACACCACGACTGCGGGTGGACAAGGCACGGACGGCGCACAAACCAATCCCGGTTCCTTCCATTCGCAAGTCAATATCTATTATTTCGACAGCGAGGGCAAACCGCACGTCGTCGGCGGCGTTGCAATAGGTTGGACGATAAACAAACGTGATCTCACCGCCGAATTTACCGCAAATACGGACAGAACTTACGGTGAAGACAGAAAACAAGAAGGCGACGGAACGGTCAAACACGATATGAAACTCGTCGTCGGCAACATCGCTCCCGAAGCAGGCAAAAACGCAGGTATTGTCATTACGATTTCAAGCGACAACGAAAGCTATACGTTTACGTGGGACGGCACACGTTTCGACAAAACTTCTGCCGGCGGTATTGTTATTTCCGCCGAAGGAATGACCGATCCGGGCGCAACGAACGGTTGGGACGCAAGCGATTCGCTTTACAACGTCACCGAACCTGACGACAAACAGACAAAGGACTTCTCGTGCTTTATCGACTTTACAAACGCAAAGACGTACACGATTTCAGTCACTACAACAGCGACGTCCGGCGCGCAATATACGCTTGATAAAACAACGAATTTCAGCGTCAAACAAGCAACACTTACGTTGAAAGGCGTGCCGACTACCAACAACCCGGATTCCGTTATATTCGATAACAAAACGCATGCATTTAGTTGGAAAGTCGAGGGATTTAAATATAACGACGATATTTCGCAACTTGCATTGTTCTCGCCGACTGCTTATGCACTCGGAAAATCCGCTCCGTTATTCAACAGCGGCACTCCGAATACAATGAAAACCGGCAGCGTCACAATCGAAGGAGTTGAAAACGTAACTTATACGATTTATTCAAATAGCAATTCCATCGATATAAGCGGCGCAAGAGATAAAGGCGAGTATTATATCGCATTCGCAACATTGAGCGCGGGCAACTACAAGCTTAAACTCGATAAGGGCGTTGAAAGTTTGAAACAATCCATAAAATTGTCGATTTCCGACAATAAATTGACGTTTGAGTGGAGAGGTGCAGGCGGTTCTCACCCGTACGATAAAAAGGAAAAGGGAACTATCACACTTACCATTACTGCAAAGAGCGCGATAGACGGATTTGAAAATTTCGTAAAGAAGTTCTTCGCTCCGACAATGAGCGGAACGGGCGCAAACGCTGTTTGGGGTACTACAAGCGACAATAAGTCTATAACAATCACGTTTACGACGGGAGAGAATGCAGGAACATATACGGCAACTATTGCTCAAAACAAGAACGAAACGGCATTTATCGAAGCAAACAAAGTCAACTGCTCGTATCCGATGATTCCGCAATCGAGGAGCTATAAGATTGATAAGCGGAATTTGACGATTACATTGATATCGAAAGATAACAAAACGTCTTATACGTACAACGGTCAACATCAAGGACTTGTAAGCATCCGCGTAAATGCCGCATCCGGATCAACAGGGCTTATTTCCGGCGACAGTGTAAATGCAACCGTTTCGGTTTCAAGAGAAGGCACTGAATTTGGATCAATCTCTGTGTCCGCAATAACGTCGTCAACTGCAAATAACGTGCGTTTGTCCACAATCAATTTCGGCAAATACATAGCGACGGTAACGATGGCGGAAAATACGAACTATACTTGTCAACAAAGCGGTACGCTTGAATGGGAAATAAAGAAGTATCAACTTACTTTGAGCGATTTGACAGGTGGACAAAAGGTTTATGACGGCATTGCGACAAAACCGACGTTGAAAGTAAACGGTGTATCCGTTGACAATGGCGAGTTTACACCTTCGGGCGTTAGCGGAGATAGAATTGCAATCAAATATTCTGCAAGTATTGACGGTCAATCGTACGAATCGATTGTAAATGCTGGAAAGTACAGCGTTTCTATCGGCGGCAACGGAGCAAACGCCATCACCGTTTCGCCTGCAACACGTGACGGTATAAATACGGCCGACAACTATTCGATTGAAGGCGGACAAAGCGTTGACTACATAATTTTGCCTCGAACGCTTAAACTTTCATGGCAAGAGATTCAATCGTTTGTATTCAGCAATACAGAGCAAGGATTGATTGTCGTCGGTGTTGAAGGCGTTGAGGACGGCGGAAACGGAAGCCTTGCAGTGAAGAGTGGCACAAGCACCATAAATGGCGTCAAATTGACAGGCTATGCCGGTGGCGACACTATCGAAATCACAATAATCGGCGCTTTACTGCATGCTAATAGTACGTCGAAAATGGAAGCCAAAATAACCGGTATGAGCGGCACAAATAAAGACGGTTCGAATTCTATTGAGGGCAATTATACTTTGAGCGAAGACGATAGATTCAGCGGAGAATTTACAATCACTCCGTCTGTTGTGTCAATCAAGTTCAATGCGCCAAACGCAACACTCACAAAGGTGTATGACGGAAACAGAACCGTACCCACAAGCCAAATCAACGATAGCTATTTCAGTTGGAGCGCAACAGGGCACAATCCGACACGCAATCCGTTTAAAGTTACGGCGCAGTATGACAACAAGAACGTCGGTGATAAAAAAGCGGTTACGTTCTCATATACGTTTACCGATCCGACGAACGTGGGAGATTACGTTGTGGGAACGGTTGACGGCAGTGCGTACACCGTCGGGCAAATCACGCCGGCACATATCAAGGTTGCGCTCGACAAGTTGCGTAGCGGCAAGGCGACGAGAACGTATACCGACGACGAGTTTTACGGTGGCGCCGAGGGTGCAACCGGCAACGGACGCAGCAAGACCTATCGCACGGGCGAAGGATTTACAGTGAGCGGTGTTCTTGGCAGCGACAATATCAACGTTGTTGCACGATATCAAGAGGCTGACAACACGCGCAACAGCAATAGCGGAAATTACTTTGATTTCTCGAAATACGTCAACGACGTATACAAAGACGCCGACGGTACGTTCAAGAAAGCGTCGGCAGGCAAGTATTTCAAGAAACTCGTATTCACAATGACGGGTACGGATGCGGCAAACTATACGTTCAACGTTTACGATTCGTCCGCAGAAGGCGGCAACAAGTATAGCGAAAGCGACAGTACGGCGGCTGCAATACAAAGCGTAACCGTGTACGATTCGAGAGATTCGAAGAATAAGAACGCAAGCGGAGCGGCGAGTATTCAAATTGAAATCACCGTCAAATCCGTGCGTGTCGAGTACTCCGACACTGCGCAAAGCTACGCAAACGACGACAACACCTACAATACGGATTGGAAGCCTATAACCGGCACGAACAAAGATATGGATAAGGCTGATGCCAAAATCAAGGTGTCAAACGGCTGGATGTATGCGGACGGCAAAGACCATACTGCCGAGGAGGGTTACACGAAGAGAGAATATCGCGGCTATACGACGATCAGAGGTTCTCAAAACAGCGAACGCCTCGGCGCAAAGGTCGATCCGACAAACGGTATGGATCTCAACTATCGTTTGAGCAATCAACCGACGTTGACCATTGCATATTTTGTGTCCACGGGAGATGAATACGAAATCAACTCGCTTGCCCGCTTGCTCATAGCGTCCTTCTATTACACGGCAAGCCAGAACCCCGGCAATCTTGAAATTATCAAGATCGTATCTTCGGGCTACAAGTGGGTGAGCGTCGTAAGTGCGGACGATTATGACAAGGGTGAGTTCGAACTTCCGCAAGACACGCCTATAACCGATTCAAAGGCAACGACGTGGGACGAATACTTTACCGAGTTGGAAGCAAAAGGCTATTCGGTATTCCTCAATATCGAGGCAAACGCACAAGACAATATCCCCGCAAACACTTGGGGCTACTATGCGACTACGACGAGCGAAAGTTCTACAATCCCGACATCGTATAAACTGACCAAAGATATAGTCGGCAAGTTTACAGAAAGCGATATATCCATCCTCAATACGTTCTTCACGGTGATAGGTGATGACGGCAAAACGACAACTTCAACGTGGAGCGGCAACGGAACATATCTCAAAAACGTTCTCAAAGCGGCTGAAGGCAAGATCGCAACGATCAACGGCAGTCTGTTCGTGTCCACGGCAAAGACAGAGGAAGCAGGCGACGTGACGGGCTTCGGCGGTACGTTTGACGGCAACGGCTACGTCATCGAGTATCTCAACATTATGGGCTACGGCAAAGATAACGTCGGCTTGTTCGACGTGATAGGCGCAAACGGCATCGTCAAGAACTTGCATTTGAGAAACGTAACCATCAACGGCAATGCAAAATACGTCGGCGGCATCGCGGGCAAAGTGCTTGCGGCGGCGGATGCTTTAACCGAGAAGAGTGTGAAAAACGTGTCCTTCCACGGCTCGATCAACGTCACCGGTTCGACGGATCAAAGCGTCGGCGGATTGTTCGGCATAAGCGAAAGAGCGGTTGAAAACGCAATCGTTCTCGGTTCAATCACCGTGAGCAACGTAAATGCAAAAGTCGGCGGTGTGGTTGGTTCATCCGAACAGGGCATGTCGAACGTCGTGTCGCTTATGCAAATAGACGCAAACTGCAACGTCGGAGCGTTCTCGCAAACCAACACGAACGTGACAAATTCCTACCACCTCCAAAATGCGGTGTGGAGAAGAAACGGAAGCTCGATTACGTTTGTAAAACATGCAAACGCAAAGACTTACGACGAATTGATGAGCGGATCGGTGTCCGGTTACGGCACGACAAACAAGTATTATCACGAATCGGAAACTTCCGTAACGAAGGGTGAATACGACGTGCTTGACGACGTTGTTTTGACCAAGATTTCCGTTGACAACAAAGAAAACGCACGCCAAAGCATGCGCCTTGCTGACATCGTCAAAGTGTACTTGCTCATGTATTCGTTGAATGAAACGCAAGCAACCGATTCCGGCAATCTAAACGGTGCAAACGTGTATGCAATCAGCACTTCGAGCTGGCTTGTCGGCACGGCTGATGGTACAACCGCAAAACCGATTGCGATTGCCAACAAGCAAAACGTGTCTTTGCTCAGAGAACTCCGCTTTGCATCGTTCACGCTCAAAGCGAACGTGTCGATTGAAATCGCAAGTACGTTCTCGGGTGCGTTCTATGGCAGCGTGACAAGCGCAACCAATGAGAGTGGGACGAGTTATGGTTACAAAATCACTTGCGACAAAGCTATGTTCGAAGCGTATTCAAACGACACTACGGCATGGCTTTCGGTGCAATAATAGCAATCAAAATGCCAAGACGACAAACGCCGCCTTGGCATGATTGATTTTTTGCAAAATCGGCGTTCTAATCCGTCGGTTTGCAAATCGCGTAAATTCGGACGGAAAAAGGACGTACAAAAGCCAATAAAACGCTACGCTCGATTGTAGTTTATATATAATATATATAAAAGTATATTATGCCGCAATCGAGCAAACCGGCAAAAGGGAAATATGACAAACCAAGCAAGCAAAAGCAAAACTTTCAAAATCATCATGTCAATCATGATTCCGCTTTTGATAGTGGTGACCACCGTTGTTATGGTGGGTGCTTCTTTTGCGTGGTTTACGAATGCCGACAAGGTCACCGTTACCGAAATCACGATGTCCACGGCAGAGTCGTACAAAATCGATTTCAATCTTCAAAAAAACGAGAGGCTGTGGGACAATATGCAGTACGTCGGTCAGACCGCTTTTTGCGACAGCGGAACGAATGCCGGCAAATTGATGACAAAGGGTATTGCCGGAGCAAACACCGTTGATACGAGCAATCGCGCATACTATTTTATCAATACGGTTGCGCTCGACACGACGGGCAAGTCGTTCGATATGAGCATGGCGTTTGACACCGTAAGCATTTTGAAGTATACGTATAAAACCGATCCAAGCGGCAACTATGTGAAAGACGACACTGTTGCACCCACCACCAAAAGAGAGTATGGCAAAGGCGTTGACAGTAATTCGTCGAGCGACATCCCATACGTGTTCACGTGGTTCTTTAAAGAGCACGTCGGCACTGACGGCAATGTCAGCAAGAATTACAAAAATGAGCAATCCGGCGACAACAAAACCGTGCAAAGACTTTTGCAGCTCGAACCTGTAAACGAAGTTTGGTACACGCCGTACGGCAAACTCGCTTTCGGCAGCGACGGACTTGTGGAAAGCGTCAACGGTGACACGTCGATAGCGTCAAGCATAAAAGGCGTCGACGGACGCAATATCACAAATTTCTCGACGTATAACACCGTCGGCGGCACGTCGCAATTGTTCGATTTCTACGTCGTATTTGCTCCCGAAAAAATGTTCTGGATGCAGTTTTTCTCTGCGGACAAAGACAAATACACCGCAAGCGAAATTTACACGCAAGAGGACGAAACGAAAAAGATTTTCGAAAATCTGAACAATCAAATCTTCTATTCGAGCATGGATTATTCGGGCTCGACTTTTGAATTTTCAGCAGTGATTCACATCTCAACCGTACACGAGGAGGCGCAAGGATAATGAACAAGACCAAACGCACTCTTATCGTTTCATCGGTTGTTATGGCGCTCATTCTCGTGGTTACGGCGGTCAGCGTGACGGCGGCATGGTTTACCAACGTTGCCGACAGCAACGAGGACGGATTCACCATCGATTCCGCGCTTTTGCAAGAGAGCGCAAGCATAGACATAGACAACACCGCAAGCGACTACGGCACGGCAATATGGCCTGCAATCGCAAATCCCGGATATCTTGCAAAAGGCAATCTCGCGCCTTACGGAAAGGATTTGACGCAACAAGACGACACGAAAATTACCGTCAAGGCAAAATGCGCCGTGTTGTATTTTCCGATAAACTTTGTCGGTACGTCGGATTCGGGCGCAACCGACGGAAGAAAATCGTTGGTTTTGAGCGTTATTTCGGCGCATCTGGGCACGGTTGAAGAGGGTATTGTTAGCGAGGAGACAAAAGACTATTTGTCGGCGTTCAACGTTGAGATGAGCCTTGTCAAGCTCGTGGAAAAAGAAGGCAGCGACAAGCCCGTTGCCGAACCGATCGCATCTGTAAATCCGTCGGATTTTGCAAACAATCCGAGCGCGATTTATTATAATCAGCCGTATTTTGACGGAGATACCAAAATGCCGTGTTATAAGCTCTATATGCTTGTCAAGCCCGGCGAAAAATACTACGTCAAAGCAACGATATATTTCAACCAAATCGACGAAGAGTGCGATGAAAACCTCATCTATCTCGACGAAGCGAAAAAATCAATCGTATTCAAGTTTGAAATCAAAGACAAGGTAGATTCAAACGTGGATATACGAGAAGGGAACATGCCCGCATGACGTCAAGCCGCAAGACAAAAACCGCGATGATAATCGCAATAATAGTGCTCTTTGCAGTCGCCGTTTCGACGATGGGAGTTTCCTATGCGGTTTGGATCTCTCCCGACGGCTCTATCGGTGGCGGCGAGTCAACCGCATCTCCGTCGGTGACGCCTACGACAAACAACGTGTGGGCAAAGTATTTCAATTACAACGTCATATCCGATAGCGAAAAAGGACAAAAAGGTTGGAGCGGCAATATCGTTGAAATCACGACGTTTTACACCGACTCCGACGGCGTAAATCTTTCAAACGTGTATATTCCAAACGTCATTTGGGTGGAAAACGGCACGAAAAAAGTGCTTGCAAGCGTGGATGGAGTTGCCGAGAGTTCGTACACCACTTATACGGTTTATCGCATCGCAAACAGCATTTTTGCGGACTCAACGCTCAAAAGTTTGCCCGTGACGATTCACGTGTCAGAGAGTATACGCGAAATCGACGACGCGGCGTTTGCAAATTTGCCCAACCTCGAAACCGTGTATTTTGAAAATACAAACGTTTGCACAATCGGTGCATTTGCGTTTGCAGGGTGTCCGAATCTCAAAACGATAGTAAACGTAAAAGGCGGCGATTTAAAGAAAGACGAAACGTCCTTTATCGGTTGCGACCAAGTTGATTTGAGCAAAGTAAAATTCGTTTGACGAAACGACAAATAAGTTTTTTTGCAAATTTGACAGCAATGTTTGACACAAACGCAAACTCTTGCTATACTAAATAAGCTTGATACAAGAATGACTGACATTTTGTGTCAAACCGATTTGCTTTAACAATTATGGAAGCGTATCGAAGCGGTCATAACGAGGCGGTCTTGAAAACCGTTTGGGTGAAAGCCCACGGGGGTTCGAATCCCTCCGCTTCCGCCAAAATATGCTGATGTGGCTCAGGTGGTAGAGCACATCCTTGGTAAGGATGAGGTCACCAGTTCAAGTCTGGTCATCAGCTCCAAATCCGTGAACGAAATTCGTTCACGGATTTTTTCATATCTGCGATATGAAATGCACGCATTGTGCCAAAGCGTGCGGAGCGCT
>ENA-UOJC01001727-UOJC01001727.1-human-gut-metagenome-genome-assembly--contig:-C104-NODE-1727-length-27452-cov-15.512319_pt1 | contig 27452 bp, 26 predicted proteins | sample MGYA00242339_ERZ723886 | MGnify/ENA metagenome assembly ERZ723886 | reverse complement strand
ATGCGCTGAAGTGCCAAGTAAATCAGCTTCTTGGCGGATTCTTCATGCGGAAACAAGGTTCGAGTTTTGACTACCTTCCTAACGCCACGGTTGAGAGCCTCAATACTGTTGGTCGTATACAACATGCAGATCTTGTCTGCGAGCTCTTTCGTGTACTTGGTGGGCCGTCCGGTCTTACGCTTTGCGGCCGGTTTCTTCTTTGCGGTTGCCATTGCGAGACCCAATAAAAAGCCGCAGGATTTTCCTGCGGCTGTATGCGTCCGGGTGACTAGCGCCTGAGAGGCCCCGAATACAATAAAAATACACTGGCTGTTTGATTTTTTAAAACAGTTGCTGTGTAATTATTTCATAAACAAAAGGAGGTGATGACATGTGCAAGTGGTAATTAAAAGCTTCTCAGCCACGGTTAATCTCGGGATTGTCAAGTTCAAGATTAGCCGCAAGGCGAAGGAGAAAAAGCGGAAACCGAGTAACCGCTCTAAGAAATCTCAATAAAACCACCTCCCCCGCAAGGGGGAGGCCTACCACACGCACATCATCGCCTCCAAGGAGGATTATATGTTTTACGGTGTCACGATCAAACAGTTGTCCGGCGGGTCGTTTGAGGTTTCCTGCCGTGACATCCCCGATTACAAGGCCGAAGCAGCGACGCGTGAAGAAGCCGACAAACTTGCTGCAGACTTTGTTCCCGCGTGCATGATGCTGTTCTATCGTCGTAAAAAGAAGGCAATCCCGCTGCCGTCAAAGGTTCGGAAAGGCGAGGAGCCTTACTACATGCCAGCCAAGGTTCAGGCAAAAATCCTGCTCTGGAACTACATGGTCAGCGAAGGCCTGCGCATTACCGATGTGGCAAAAAAACTTGAAATATCCTTTACGGCCGCGTCGCGATTGGTTGACTTGGTAAACGACGTTGCCAGTGTGGACGCCGTGGAAGCCGCGATGCTCAAGCTGGGGAAGTCCTTCACGCTGACGGTTGAGTAAGCCGGATCAACAAAAAAAGCCCGCATCCATGGTGGATCGGGCTTTTCTCTTGCTGTTTCTTTCAGGTATGCCAAAGGAGCCTTTTGGGCACCTTTTACTCGCTCAACTGATCACAAAGCTTCAAATTTTGCAACCGCATTACCCACCGCGGGTGTGTGTGGATTTTTGTGTCTAGCGCGGGTTTGCGGTTGAGCTTGTTGGCTCGCTAACAGGGGTATTTAACCCTAGCCTGCGGTCGATGCGCTTGCCGTCAATCGTCACCTGGGCGACGTAATACTGCCTGCCCTTGGACGTCTTTATGCAAAGGTTCGGAATGGTTGATTTCATTGTGTCTCCGGACGGTTTCCCACAAAAAGAGCGCTCCTGACGCTGTTTCCCACGCGTTTTGGTTTCCCACACTTTTTTGACTTTTGGGGAAAGTGTGGGAAAAGTTTCCCCAAACGCGTGGGGAATACTGGGATTCGAGGTCTATTTTATGGGAGATTATGAGACACGATGACACACGACGAAACAGATCGGGAAATCGTTGGAAGGTGCGCCGGTGTTGGAAAAGGCGCGGAAGGCGCATAAAACAAAGGCCCGCGAGTCGCGAGCCTTAGCGTGCTGTGCATGGCGGAAGGGGAGGGATTCGAACCCTCGATACGGTATAACCGTATACCGGATTTCGAGTCCGGCGCATTCGACCACTCTGCCACCCTTCCGCACAGTGGTTGTCCCAAAGAGGACAGAGCGCGCATGATAGCAAAAGAGCGGCGAAAAGAGAAACGCCGTTTTCGGAGGGGGTGGTCTTTGCGCAGGGAGACCGATGCAGGAGGCAAGAGTCCGGTTGTTTCAGAACCAGGATTCGGCGGGAAGGAGGGATTCGAACCCACGATACCATCAGTTACCTGTTTGGAATTCGGAGGCAGCCCTCTCGAGCAAAAGCCCGGTTACGCTGCCGGTGTAAGTCGGATGACTAATACTCAATTGATAAAAGAAGGGAAAATAAAGAAATCAAACCATCTTCAGCGTGAGTGCTGAGAACACCTGCAGCGCCCCATTGTAGCGGCGCAAAGTGCCGCGGGAGCGGAGACAGCGCTTTTTAGCTTTTGCTTTGGTGTTGCCCTTTAGTCACGCCGTTGATTGAAAAAGGAAATTCTGTCCCTTTTCTTTGTATGTTTTTTGCTTTTCAGTGTTAATGTTGAAAGCATTACAACAATTTCCCGTGGGGATGGGCTATGTCGATCCAGATTTCGGACAAAAGTTTTGAAGGTTTTAAGCAGGCATACGCGACGTTGAGCGCGGCCGTGACGAAGTTCCAGGCACAGGCCGAAGGTGCCGGCGGTAAGGTCGGCACAATCCTTACGCAGGAAATCTACGACACGGCCCGTCAGATGCTCGAAGCCGGTGCGGTGCTTGCACAGGAAGCAACGGCCAAGGTCGCTGACGTCGTTGCGGAAGTAACCGGCGCGAAAAAGCCCGCCGCGAAGAAAGCCGCAAAGCCGGCAGCTGCCGCCAAAAAGCCCGCAGCCAAGGAAGCTGCCCCGGCGAAGAAAGCTCCGGTGAAAAAGGCTGCCGCGAAATCTGCTCCCAAGAAAGAAGAAGCCGAAAAGCCCGCTGCGAAAAAGGCTGTGAAGGCCCCGGCAAAGAAGGCTGCAGTAAAGCCCGCAGCTAAGGCCGCCGCAAAGAAGGCCCCCGCCAAGACCCCGGCCAAAAAAGCCGCTGCCAAGCCCGCCGCGAAGACTGTGAAGGCGGCAGCGGCAAAGGCCGCGAAAAAGCCCGCGACAAAGCCTGCTGCCAAACCGGCCGCCAAGAAGGCAGAGGTGAAGAAAGCGCCTGCTGCAAAACCCGCCGCCAAGAAAGCGGCTCCTGCAAAGAAGCCCGCAGCCAAAACGGCGTTAAAGGCTCCTGCCAAAAAGGCTGAGACCGCCAAGAAGCCGGCCGTAAAGGCTCCCGCCAAGAAAGCAGAGGCTAAGCCCGCCGCAAAACCCGCAGCCAAGGCCCCCGCCAAGAAGGCTTCCGTGAAAGCCGCTAAGCCTGCTGCCAAAAAGCCCGTAGCCAAGAAGGCCGCTGCGAAAAAGTAACTCCGTGTTCTCCTTGAGTTAACACGAAAAGCCGGAGAAAGACGCGCCTTTTTCTCCGGTTTCTTTTTGGCAGGCCGCATGCTGCCGCGCTGTTTGGCGTAACGCCGCCTTTGCTCTACAATCTGTCCGCCTGCGTTGAAAGAAACGTCGGGCCGGCCGGGCGGCAGAGTCTGCTCCCGTCATGCACAGCTTTGCGTCCCCGCTGTGGGGAAAACCGCACTGTGCTTGCGGCATGAGGCCGAAATCCGGCGGAACCCTTGAGATTTTTCCGCACACTTTCCTTTTTTGTGAGCAAACACTGCGCCCGGCGCAGTCTCAACCGTTTGTTTTCGTGAATCCGGCAAATAATCCCGGGCTTGTGATCGAAGCTGCGCTTCTGACGAGCCCCAGGCCGCTCAGCACGGCTGAGCTCGCCCGCTTGTTTGAAAACCGCTATACGCAGGACAGAATCCTGACGGAGGTGGGTAAGCTTGCCCTTTTCTGGCAGGACAGGGGCTTGCGCCTTCTTGAAACGGCGGAGGGCTGGCGTTTTCAGAGTGCACCGGAGGTCGGCGAGTATCTCGTCAGGCTTTCTGAAGAAAAGGCGCCGAAGTACACGCGTGCGGTGATGGAAACGCTTGCGATCATTGCCTACCGGCAGCCTGCCACGCGCGGTGATATTGAAGAAATCCGCGGTGTGACCGTGAACCCCAATTCCTTGAGACAGCTCGAAGAGCGCGGCTGGATTGAAGTGATTGGCCACAGAGAGTCGCCGGGGCGTCCGGCACTTTTTGCCACAACCGCACAGTTTTTAAATGATCTCGGCTTAAAAAGCCTTGATCAGTTGCCGCCCTTACAGGGCGAAGAACCCAAAGTCGAAGAATTTGAACTGGACTTTTCGGACAAGAATAAAAAGGCGGACGAACAAAAGACGCCTGAACTGCCGCTTGCCGAAGAGAAACCGCTTTTAGCCGACGAAGGTAAAAAAGATGCCTGAATCTAAAAAGTCAGTCGAAGTTTCTGAAGCCGCATCCGCGGCTGTTACGCCCGAAGCGGACGAAGCCTCCGCAAAACCCGTGAGGCGCCGCCGTACGGCCGTGAAAAAAGCCGGGGTGCCCGAAGCGGCCCCTGAAAACGCGCCCAAAAAGCGCACGGTCCGAAAGTCCGTGAAAAAGACGGCGGAAACGAAGGCGGCTGAAGCGGATAAGGACGCCCCGGAAGCTGTGCCGGCAGAGGCGGAAACGGCAGAGGTTAAGCCCGCCGCCAAAAAGCGCACGGTGCGCCGTAAGAAGACAGAGACCGCAGCGGCGGAGACTGCCGGGGGAGCACCGGCTGATGCCGCGCCTTCTGAGGCTGCCGCCGAAGCGGTTGCGGCTGAGGAAGTTAAGCCCGTTGCCCGCAAGCTCCGAAAGGCTGCGTCAACCGGCACCCGTAAGCCCCGCACAAAGGCGGCGGTGACGGAGACGGAGAAAACTGTTGCGGTTGCTGACGTGCCCTCTGAAGAGGAAGTCTCCCCGGCGGCCGCAGCGCCCCAGGCGGTTTCTGAGGACGATCCTCAGGCTGAACTTCCGGCTGAGGCCCTTCAAATGCCGGCCGCTTCTGACGAAGAGACGCTTACCCGCGGCATGATGGCCGACAATGTCTTTGACCCCCGCGTTTTTAAGCGCGGTAAGGCAGCGGCAAAAAAAGCGCTCATTGCGCAGAGTGAAAAACTGCAGAAGGTTCTCGCCGACTGCGGTCTCGGAAGCCGCCGCGACATGGAGCAGTTAATTCTTGAGGGCCGGATTTCTGTGAACGGCGAACCCGCCCATCTCGGACAGCGTGTGCTTCCCGCCGACATCGTGCGCGTGAACGGCCGTATTGTGAAAAAGGCCGAAAGCGCAGGCGGCGGCAAGCGCGTGCCGCGAGTGCTTGTCTACCATAAGCCCACCGGTCAGATTGTCAGTATGGACGATCCCCAGGGACGTCCCACGGTGTTTGACAACCTTCCCAAGATCAGCCACGGCCGCTGGATTGCGGTGGGGCGTCTGGACTTTAATACCGAGGGGCTGCTGCTTTTTACCAACAGCGGTGATCTTGCCAACCGACTGATGCATCCGCGCTACGCGATTGAACGCGAATACGCGGTGCGCACCGCGGGAACACTCACTGAAGAAGGCCGTGAGGCGCTTTTGTCGGGCGTGGAGCTCGAAGACGGGCCCGCGGCATTTTCTGAGTTGACCGACAAGGGCGGCGAAGGGCTCAACCACTGGTACCTTGTGCGCATCAATGAAGGCCGCAACCGTGAAGTGCGCCGCATGTTTGAAGCGGTGGGATTGACGGTGAGCCGCTTGATCCGCGTGCGTTACGGCGCAGTGCAGTTGCCGAAGGACCTTGCCAAGGGCGCTACGCGAGAACTTGCGGGCGACTGGGTGAAGGCCTGGGTAAGCGACCTTGAGGCGCAGGGCGCAACGGCCAATCCCAAGCAGGGCGCCAAGCCCTTTCATAAGGGAAATAAACCCAAGGGCGGCAAACCCCTTAATAACGGGGGCTTTAAAAAGAAACCCTTCGGCGGCAAACCCCGCAATAAGGGAAAAAGCTGGCAGCCCGATTCGATGACCAGTACCGTGGACTATATAGCGAGCGGCCGTCTCGACGGTGCGCAGAACGTTTATTCCCGCGGCTTTGCGGGGCGCCCCTCGGCCTACGGCGATCAGCCGCAGTCGCAGTACAAAAACCGCGGCGGCAACCGCTCCGGCCAGCATCAGGGCGGAAGGCGCAATTTCCGTAACCGCGGTTAACCGGAAAGCGTTGGCTGAAAAACACGGAAAAACAGCGCTTCGCTGTTGAAAAAACAACAAAAATCCGTATAATGCGCCCCGCACGGAGACGTCGGGGCGCATTTTTCATGCGGCCGCGGCGGTCTTCACAAAGCGCCGCTCGGTTTTCAGAAGCTGAGCGGTCCGGCACGTGGCCCCGTTAAGGGGACGCGCGGCGGCGCAAAGAGGCGTTTCCCGGTGAAACGGTTTTTGCGGGCTTTACTCACTCAGGTCTGACGGCAGGCAGTTTTGTCGTGAGGCCCCTTTCTTCGGGAAAGGAACAGGGATGGGCAGTGTGCCCATTTTTTTTTGGTTTTTTCGGGGAATCCCCCCGCACAAGATTCGCATCAATGCCTAAGAGCACAGCGCAAATCACTGAACTGATCGAGAGCACGGTCACGGGCCTCGGCTACGAGTTTGTCGACTTCGAGCGACTCGCCAGGGGGCTTGTGCGCATCACGATCGACACGGACCGCGAAGGCGGTATTTCCGTGGACGACTGTGAAGCCGTGAGCGACCAGATCACGCATCTTTTTACCGTTGAGGGCGTCGACTACGAGCGCCTGGAAGTAAGCAGCCCCGGCGTGGAGCGCCCCTTAAAGCGCGCCCGTGACTGGAAGCGTTTTGTGGGGTCGCCCGCGCACGTGGAACTTTACGAGCCCATGCACGCCGAAGGCTTTCCTGAAGCCGGCCGCCGCAAACTTGACGGAAAGATCCTTGCCGTTGAGGGCGAGGGCAGTGAAGCCCGCGTGCGCTTCAGCTTTGAGGAACTTCATATCGCCCGTACGCCCTCGCAGGCTGTGCGGGATAAGAAAAAGGCCGCGAAGACGCCTGCAGCGGCGCCTGTGGTTGTGGAATTTGACCTGGTTGACGTGGACCGCGCCAATCTGATTGCTGAGCTCGATTTTAGAGGGAAAAAATAATGAGCCGAGATATGCTCGAGATGGTCGATGTACTGGCCAACGAAAAGAATGTTGAAAAGTCTGCCGTGTTCGGCGTGCTTGAAACGGCTCTGGCAAGCGCCGTGAAAAAGGCGCAGTTCCCGGGTGAAGACGCCGATGTGGTGGTGAGCGTTGACCGCGGCACCGGTGACTGGACCGCCAAGCGCCGCTGGGTTGTGGTGAGCGGCGACGAAGGCCTGCAGCAGCCCGACCGCGAGGAGATGCTCTCCGACGTGATCGACGACTATCCTGAGATCAAGGTGGGCGACTACATCGAAAAGCCGATTGAAAACATCAACAGCTCCGGCCGCCGCTTTGCCCAGGACGCCAAGCAGGTCATTCTGCAGCGTTTGAGGGACGCCGAACGCGAACAGATCCTCAAGGAATTCCTCGCCCGCGACGAGCAGATCATCAACGGCCAGATCAAGCGCGTGATGAAGGACGGCGCCATTGTTGAAATCGGCCGCCTTGAAGCGCTTCTGCCCCGCAGCGAAATGATTCCGCGCGAAAACCTCCGTAACGGTGACCGCGTGCGTGCCTTTGTGCTCAAGGTCGAAGAAAACACCAAGGGCCGTCAGGTGATTCTGTCGCGTGCCTGCCCGCAGTTTTTGAACAAACTCTTTGAGCTTGAAGTGCCGGAAATCGAAGAAGGCGTCGTGGAAATCAAGTCTTCTTCCCGTGATCCCGGCATGCGCGCCAAGATCGCGGTGATGAGTCGCGACAAGCGTATTGACCCGGTAGGTACCTGCATCGGTATTCACGGTTCGCGCGTCACCGCCGTCACCAACGAGCTCGCCGGCGAACACATCGACGTTGTGCGCTGGGACGAAAACCCCGTGCAGTACATTGTGGAAGCCTTAAAGCCCGCGAAAGTGAGTAAGGTTTTGGCCGACGAAGACGCCAACAGCATGGATGTGACGGTCGACGAAGACAACCTCGCCGTTGCGATCGGTAAGGGCGGTCAGAACGTGCGTCTGGCGAGCGAACTCACCGGCTGGCAGATCAACATCATGACGGCAGAAGAAGCCGACAAGAAGCGTGAAGACGAAATGCAGGCTGCGACCGGGGAATTCGTGAGCGAACTCGGTATTTCCGAAGACACGGCCCGCGCGCTCTTTGAGGACGGCATCTACAGCCTCGAGGAACTTGCCTACGTGCCTGAACAGGAAATCGCGGGCCTCGGGCTCTTTAGCGATGAAGAGCTCCCCGAAGTGCGCGAAAAGGCCCGTACGGTGCTTCTGGCCCGCGCCTTAAAGCGTGAGGAGAACCTCCGTCAGGCCGACCCCTCGCTCTTTGCGCTTGAAGGCATGGACAATGACCTTGCAAGTAAGCTCGTGGGCGCGGGTGTGAAGACCGCCGATGAGCTCGGTGATCTGGATACCGAAGAACTCGTCGAAAAGACGGGGCTTGATGAAGAAGCCGCCAGCAAACTCATCATGGCGGCACGTGCTTCCTGGGCCGAGTGAGTCCGGGACAAGTTCGATTAACGATAAGGAAAACGGCCGTGAGCCGCCCGGTGAGTCAATCGGGCGGCAGGCACCGGAAACAACCGCGGTTGCGGTGCGGTCAGCGGCAGGAGTAAGAAAAGAATATGGCAAACAATACGGTTATCGATCTTGCCCGGGAAATGAAGATCCCCGCTCAGACGCTGCTCGCACAGCTCAAAGCCGCGGGCATTGAAAAGACGGGCGAGACCGACGAATTAAGCGAAGCCGACAAGCGCCGGCTTTTGGACAGCCTCAGAAGCGAACGCGTGCCCGACCGTCCCAGCAAGATCACTGTGAAGCGCCGCGAAACCTCCACCATCCGTCAGAAGGACGGCCAGGGCGGAGCGCACACGATTGAAGTGGAAGTGCGCCGCCGCCGCGTCTTCGTGAAGTCGCCCCGTCAGGACGATGAGCGCGCCCGCGCCATTGCCGCTGCGCGCGCAGAAACCGAAGCCGCCGCACGCCGCGCTCTGGAAGAAAAGCAGGCGCAGGCAGCGCAGGCCGAAAACGACGCCGCAAAGGCCGCGGAAGCCGTGAAGGCCGCGGAAGCGGAAAAAGCCGCCAAGGCCGCTCAAGAAGCCCGGGCTCAGCAGGCTCAGAAGGCTGCTGCTGAAAAAGCCGCCAGGGAAGCTGCCGAGCAGGCTGCCGCCGAAGAAAAGGCCCGCGAAGCCGCGGCTGCCGAGCGCGCCGCCGAAGAGGCCGCACGCCGCAAGGCTCGTGAAGAGGCTGTCGCCAAGGCCGCCCGTGAAAAGGCGGAGCGGGAAAAGGCCGAGCGCGAAAAGCTCGATCAGGAATTAAAGCGCCGTGCACAGGCTGCCGCTCAGCGCGTGGCCCCGAAGGCCGCGGAAAAAGAAGAAACTGCGGTTTCGGCTGAAGAACGGGCCCGTCGTGACGCGGCCCGCAAAAAGGCCTTGGAAGAAGCCGCGGCAATCCGCGAGATGCTTTCTAAGCCCAAGACCGTTTTAAAGGCAAAGGCCGACCGCGGCGATAAGAACGACCGCAAGGATGCGGAAAAAACGGCCGCTGTCGCCAAGCCGGCTGAAGCGAAGAAAAAGACCGAAGCCAAGCCCGCAAAGGCGGCTTCCGGTGACCGCAACGACGAGCCCAAAAAGGGCGGCAAGGGCCGCAAGGGCGAACGCAACAACGACCGCGGCTGGAATGACGAAGGTCAGAAGCGCCGCACGATCAAGACCCGCGGCGGCGATGACTCGGGAGATGACAACTGGAGAGGCCGCAGCCGCAAGCAGCACCATCACGAGCAAAGCGTGCAGCAGATGCCCGCGGAACCCGTGGTGCGTGAGGTGAGCGTGCCTGAGACGATTTCCGTTGCCGATCTCGCGCACAAGATGAGCGTGAAGGCCACCGAAGTCATCAAGGTTCTGATGAAGATGGGCCAGATGGTCACCATCAATCAGATGCTTGATCAGGATACGGCCATGATTCTCGTTGAAGAAATGGGCCACAAGGCGATTGCCGCCAAGGCCGACGATCCGGAAGCGCTCTTGGGTGAAATCGAAGAGGGTGCCGAGCAGTACCCCGCCGTGCCCCGTCCCCCGGTCGTCACGATCATGGGTCACGTTGACCACGGTAAGACGTCGCTTTTGGACTACATCCGCCGCGCCAAGGTTGCCGCGGGTGAAGCGGGCGGCATCACGCAACACATCGGTGCGTATCATGTGAAAACGCCGCGCGGCATCGTCACGTTCTTGGATACCCCGGGGCATGAAGCCTTTACCGCCATGCGTGCCCGCGGTGCGCAGGCAACCGATATCGTGATTCTGGTGGTCGCAGCCGACGACGGCGTGATGCCCCAGACCAAGGAAGCCATTGCGCATGCCCGCGCTGCCGGCGTTCCGATGGTCGTTGCGATCAACAAGATCGATAAACCCGAAGCCAACGTTGAACGCGTTACGAACGAACTCGTTCAGAACGAAGTGATTCCTGAAAGTTTCGGCGGCGACGTGCCGTTCTGCCCGGTGTCCGCCAAGACCGGTAAGGGCGTGGATGAACTCCTTGAAAACGTTCTGCTGCAGGCAGAAATGCTTGAATTGAAAGCCCCGGATCAGGGTAACGCCAAGGGTATCGTCATTGAAAGCCGACTGGATAAGGGCCGCGGCCCCGTCGCTTCCGTTCTCGTTCAGTCCGGCCTTTTAAAGAAGGGCGACATTGTTCTGGCGGGCCAGGCCTTCGGCCGCGTGCGCGCCATGGTGAACGAACTCGGCAAGCAGGTGCAGAGCGCCGGTCCCTCGATTCCCGTGGAAATTCAGGGTCTCTCCGACGTCCCGGCCGCAGGCGACGAACTCATTGTGGTTCCGGACGAACGCAAGGCCCGCGAAGTCGCGCTCTTCCGTCAGGGCAAGTACCGTGACGTGAAGCTTGCGCGTCAGCAGGCCGCAAAACTTGAAAACCTCTTCTCCGGCGAAAATAACGGGGAAGTAAAGACGCTGTCTCTGATCATCAAGGCCGACGTTCAGGGTTCTCAGGAAGCCTTGGTGCACGCTTTGACGAAGCTTTCCACCGACGAAGTGCGCGTTCAGGTTGTCCACAGTGCCGTGGGCGGTATTTCCGAAACCGACGTCAACCTTGCTGCGGCCTCCAAAGCCGTCATCATCGGGTTTAACGTGCGCGCTGATGCTGCGGCCCGTAAGCTCGCGGAGCAGGACGGCATTGACATGCGCTACTACAACATCATCTACGACGCCGTCGATGATGTGAAGGCGGCCATGAGCGGCATGCTCTCGCCGGAAAAGCGCGAGACGGTGATCGGTATGCTCGAAATCCGTCAGACGATCCGCGTTCCGAAGGTGGGCCTTATTGCCGGCTGCCGCGTCATGGAAGGCGTGGTGCGCAGAAACGCGTCCGCGCGCCTCTTGCGCGACAACGTCGTCATCTGGACCGGGGAGCTTGCGTCTCTGAAACACTTCAAGGACGATGTGCGCGAAGTGCAGGCCGGCAACGAATGCGGTCTGTCGCTTAAGGGCTACGACGACATCAAGGTGGGCGACCAGCTTGAAATCTTCGAAGTCACCGAAGTCGCCCGTACGCTCTGAGGTGGATACTGATGGCTGTTAAAGCAAAAAAGCCGGGCAGAGCGCTGAGGGTCGCCGACCAGATCGCGCGCGACATTGCCGAACTCATTCCGCAGAACGTGCGCGATCCGCGCGTGGGACTGGTGACGATCACGGGTTGTGAGATCACACCGGACTACGCGCACGCGAAACTTTTCTTCACCACCATCGGGTGCGACGAGGAAAAGTGCCGCGAGGGTCTGAATGCGGCCGCGGGGATGTTAAGAAGCCTCATCTATAAAAAGCTCACGATCCATACGGTACCCACGCTTCACTTTGTTTTGGACGAAAGTGTGGCGCGCGGTTTTGCCATGGACCGTGTGATTGAAGAGGCAATGCAGGAAACCCGGCGCAGCGAAGCCTCTGAAGGCAAGACCGAATAAAGAGGCGGCGATGGGCGCAAAGGGTGACGATATTGACGGCGTGATGCTTCTGGATAAGCCTGCAGGGATGAGCTCAAACTGGGCCCTGCAGCTTACCCGCAGGCTCATTAACGCCAAAAAAGCGGGGCACACCGGAACGCTTGACCCGATGGCAAGCGGCCTGCTGCCGCTTGCGTTCGGAAACGCCACAAAGTATTCCTCAGACCTGCTGCACGCCGACAAGCGCTATGAGGCTGAGCTCACGTTCGGCGCCGCCACCGATACGATGGATAAAACCGGTGCGGTGACGGAAACCAGCAGCAAACGTCCGACAAAAGACGAACTCGTAAAGGTTCTCGGGGAATTCACTGGCGTCATCGAACAGGTGCCTCCGATGTACTCAGCCGTCAAGCACGGCGGAAAAAACCTTTATGATCTCGCCCGCAAGGGTATTGAAGTGGAGCGTAAGCCCCGTAAGGTTGAGGTTAAAAGCCTCACGCTTCTGGCCTTTGAGGGGGATAAGGCCGTCATTGACGTGCGTGTGACGAAGGGCACCTACATCCGGGTTTTGGCCGACGATATCGGCCGCAGGCTCGGCTGCTACGCGCATCTGACGGCCCTGCGCCGCACCGAAGTGGGAGACTTAAAAATCGCCGACGCCGTGCCGTTTGCGGCGGTTGACGACAAGAATCAGACAATTGAAGAACGCCGCGCGCTTTTAAAGGGAGCGGATTTTCTGCTGCAGACGCTGCCCTCGGTGACGCTTGATGCCGCAGGCGCCGAGCGTCTGAGAAACGGACAGCGTCTGGCATTAAAAAGTGCCGTGCGCGGTGAGGCACGGGCCTACGGGCCTGAAATGAAGTTACTGGGCGTGGTGAAGGTCGACGCACGCGGCGTCATTCACCCGTACCGATTAATCAGAAACACAGACAATGACCCGTCCTGAAGCGGGACGAACTCGGGAAGACACACAAAATGACAAGAGCTATTCGCAATATTGCAATCATTGCTCACGTTGACCACGGTAAGACCACGATGGTTGACAAGTTGCTGCAGTGCGCGGGAACCTTCCGCAGCAACCAGCAGGTCGATGAGCGCGTGATGGACAGCGGTGACATCGAAAAGGAACGCGGCATCACGATTCTGGCGAAAAACTGCGCCGTCGAATACGAAGGCGTGCACATCAATATCATCGATACCCCGGGGCACGCGGACTTCGGCGGTGAAGTCGAGCGTGTGCTCTCGATGGTTGACGGCGTGCTGCTTCTCGTGGACGCGGTGGACGGCCCGATGCCGCAGACCCGCTTTGTGACGCGCAAGGCCCTCGCAGCGGGCCTTAAGCCCATCGTCGTCATCAACAAGGTTGACCGCCCCGGTGCCCGCCCCGAGTGGGTTGTGAACCAGACCTTTGACCTCTTTGACAAACTCGGCGCTACTGAAGATCAGCTCGACTTCCCGGTGATTTACGCCTCGGCCCTTGAGGGCTACGCCGGTTACACCGACAACGTCGAAGAACTCAAAAAGATCGGCAACATGCGCGCGATCTTTGACACGGTGATTAAGTACGTCCCCGTGCGTGAAGACAACACCGAAGCGCCCCTGCAGCTTCAGATCTGCTCTCTGGACTACTCGAGCTACGTGGGCAAAATCGGTATCGGCCGTGTGCACCGCGGTATTCTCAAAGCCGGTCAGAACGTTGTGATCATGAACGGGCCGGAGGACACCCCCAAGCCCGCCAAGGTCAATCAGATTCTGCAGTTTGAAGGTCTTGACCGTAAGGTTGTGGACTTCGCGCAGGCAGGCGACATCGTGCTCGTGAACGGTATTGAAGACCTCAACATCGGTACGACGATCACCGACCCCGCGGCCCCTGAAGCCCTTCCGATGCTTAAAGTCGACGAACCGACGCTTACCATGAACTTCATGGTGAACACCTCGCCCCTGGCGGGCCGCGAAGGTAAGTTCGTCACCTCGCGTCAGATCCGTGAACGTCTGGAACGTGAATTGAAGAGTAACGTCGCCATGCGTCTGCGGCCGACCGCGGACGAAACGGTCTGGGAAGTGTGCGGACGCGGTGAACTGCACCTCACGATCCTCCTTGAAAACATGCGCCGCGAAGGCTACGAACTTGCTGTGGGCCGTCCGCGCGTACTGCTCAAAATGGTTAACGGCGAAAAGCAGGAACCCTATGAGCTTCTCACGGTGGACGTCGAAGAAGAGCATCAGGGCGCCGTCATGGAAGAACTCGGCCGCCGCAAGGGCGATCTGCAGGATATGCAGCCCGACGGTAAGGGCCGTGTGCGTCTGGAATACCGTATTCCGGCCCGAGGCCTCATCGGCTTTCAGTCGATGTTCATGACGATGTGCCGCGGCACGGGCATCATGAGCCACGTCTTTGACGACTACGGTCCCATCAAGCAGGGTGAGGTCGGTGAACGCCGCTCGGGCGCGATCATCAGCCAGGATGACGGTAACGCCGTTGCCTATGCGCTCTGGAAGATTCAGGAGCGCGGCCGTCTGTTCGTAAGCCCCGGTGATGCCCTCTACGAAGGCATGATCATCGGCGAACATTCCCGTGAAAACGACATCGTTGTGAATCCCATCCGCTGCAAGCAGCTCACCAACATCCGTGCTTCCGGCACCGATGAAGCGATCCGCCTGGTTCCGCCGGTGCAGCTCACGCTTGAAAGCGCCGTGGAATTCATTAACGACGACGAACTCGTGGAAATCACCCCGAAGACCATCCGCCTGAGAAAGCGCTGGCTGAAGGAATTCGAACGCCGCCGTGCTTCGCGTGCCGAACGCGATGAAATGACGCTTTAATTTGCCGTCATGACTAAAAAGACAACGCCCGCCACACTGTGCCCCTGCGGCAGCGGCAAGGACTTTGCCGCCTGCTGCGGGCGTTTTCTTGACGGGGGCCAAACCCCTGAGACGCCCGAAGAACTCATGCGCTCACGCTACAGTGCCTATGTTCTCGGGCGTGAAAATTGGATCCGCGCCACCTGGGCGCCTGAGACATACCCTGCAGCCCCCTGGAGGGGGCTGATAAAGTGAAGTGGCTCGGGCTGACCGTCAAAAACGCGGCGCTTCAGACGCCCACGGAAGGAACCGTGGAATTTGTGGCCCGCGGCCGCACCCGTGAAGGGGCTTTCCGCATGCACGAGATTTCCCGCTTTGAAAAGCGGGACGGCGTGTGGGTTTATGTTGACGGGACGTTTCCCGACAAGTCCTGACCGTTAGTCTTTCCTTTTTCTTCGTAAAGCTTATGCCTGACGCCGATTTTTCCCGCCGCTGGCGCTTTTGTGTTGCCCCGATGCTTGACTGGACGGACACGCACTGCCGCGTGTTTCACCGGTCGCTCTCGCGTCACGCAAGGCTTTACACGGAGATGATTACCTCACCCGCGCTCGTGCACGGTAACCGTGACCGGCTGCTGCGGTTTTCAGAGGTTGAACACCCCGTTGCCTGTCAGTTGGGGGGGAGTGACCCCGCGGAACTCGCGCAGGCCGCAAAGTGGGTTGCCGAACGCGGCTACGACGAAGTGAACCTTAACTGCGGCTGTCCCTCTGAGCGCGTGCAGCGGGGCAGTTTCGGCGCGTGCCTCATGCTCGAACCCAAGCTCGTCGCTGACTGCTTTAAGGCGATGCGTGACGCCGTCGATATCGACGTCACCGTCAAGCACCGCATCGGCGTCGATAAAGAGGATTCGTACGGTTTTGTGCGTGACTTTGTGGGCACGCTTTTTGACGCGGGTTGCCGCGTCTTTATCGTGCATACGCGCGCGGCGTGGCTCAAGGGCCTTTCCCCCAAGGAAAACCGTGAGGTGCCGCCCTTAAAGCGCGACTACGCCTATGCGCTCAAAAAAGATTTTCCTGAGGCCGTGATCTGCGTAAACGGTGCCGTGAAAACCCTTGAAACCGCCGAAGAAATCATTGCCGCAGGCTGTGACGGCGTGATGGTGGGGCGTGAGGCCTATCAGAATCCGTGGATTTTAACGGACGTCGACGCCCGGCTTTTCGGAGACGAAACGGTGCGGGCCGTGACGCGCTCCGAAATCATCGACCGGATGACGGCCTATCTCAAGGAAAAGGTGCCCGCGGATCCCCTTGCGTTACGCGGAACGACGCGGCATATGCTCGGGCTTTTAAACGGGCTTGCCGGTGCCAAAGCATACCGGCGGACGTTATCAGACCCCGCGGCTTACAAGGCCTTCGGCACCGAGGTGCTTCATGAGGCCTATGCGCGGGCCGGGTGGCGGGAGCCTGATCTCACAAACACGCGTTTTGATGACGATGAGTTTTAAGGCCGGTCAGTTGTCGCCCGTTGCAACCGGACGGTTTTCGTCTGCGACCCACTCAGACCAGCTTCCGACATAAACGCCCGCGTCCCTTAAGCCCGCCACGCGCATCGCTAGGTGATTGCAGCAGGCGGTGACGCCGGAACCGCAGTAGTTGATGACGTTCTCAGTTGCGCGGCCCGCAAGCACGGCTTCAAATTCTTTTTTGAGTATCTCGGGCGCCTTAAAAAGCCCGTTTTCGCCGATGTTTTCCGCTGACGGGCGGTTCAACGCCCCGGGAATGTGGCCTGCGACGGGATCCATCGTTTCGTTTTGCCCGATAAAGCGCTCGTGCGAGCGGGCGTCAACGAGCACATAGGGCCCGTGCTCGGCGAGGTTCTTTTCGACAAAATCATCGTCAAAGACGCGCTCTAAGGGCGCGGTGGCGCGGTAGGTGCCTTGTTCCCACGCGGGCTCTTCGGTCTGCACCGCCATCCCTGCCTTTTCCCAGGTGGCCCAGCCGCCGTCCAAAACCCGCACGTGCTTAAAGCCCACCCACCGCAGGGTGAACCACAGGCGCGCCGCGAAGTTGCAATCCCCCTGGTCATAGACCACCACGCGGCTTGCGGGATTTAAGCCGAGACGCCGCATATTGACGCAGAAGCGCCCGGAATCCGGCAGCGGATGCCGGCCGTTGGTGCCCGAGCGGCAGCCAGAGACATCGTTTTCCAAGTCGGTAAAGCGCGCGCCGGGAATGTGGCCCGCCTCATAGAGTCTGCGGCCCTCAGCCGGGTCCGTGAGGCTTGCGCGCACGTCAAGAATGAGAAGATTGTCGTCAGAGAGTTTGGCCTCGAGCTCTTTAACCGAAATAAGCGGTGATTCGGACATGATGTCATTTCCTCAAAAAAGGAGACGGTGCGCACGGGAAGTGTCTGTGGGCGCTGATGATGCGTTAAGTGTACGCAGTTTTTCCCGGCGGGCGTCCTACAATGACCAGCCATACAACAACCTTTCGGGAGAGCACGAAGTGAATACTGCGTTTATCGGCGGCGGAAACATGGCGGGCGCCATGATTGCCGGCATGCATGCCAAGGGCGTCAACGGTGAAACGATCTGGGTAAGTGACCCGCATCCGGAAAAGCGCGAAAAACTCCATGCGCTTTACGGTGCCGTGGGGTTTGAGGGGGCGGGAGAGTGGCTTAAAAAGGCGGACGTTGTGGTGCTTGCCGTGAAGCCTCAGAAGCTCAAGGATTGCTGTGAAACGCTCAAACCCTTTGTGAGCGAAAAGGCGCTTGTGCTTTCCGTTGCCGCGGGCGTTAAGCTCGAGGTTCTCACAGCGTGGCTTAACCACAAACGCATCGTGCGTGCCATTCCCAACACGCCTGCCATGGTGTTAAAGGGCTTTTCCGGCCTTTATGTGCCTTCTGACGTTGATGAAGACGCAAGAAAAGCCGCGCATGCCGTTTTGGAGAGCGTGGGTGAGGTAAAGGACCTTACTCACGAAGACGGCCTGCACCTTGTGACTTCGGGCCCGGGTTCCGGCCCCGCCTACGTTTTTCTTTTTATGGAAGCCCTGGCGGATGCGCTCGTGAAGGGCGGAGCGACACCGGCTGATGCGCACGAAATGGCGTTATCCACCGTTGAGGGTGCCGCGGCACTTGCGCGCAAGTCCGGCGAAGACTTTGCGCAGTTAAGGGCGAACGTCACAAGTAAGGGCGGCACCACCGCCAAGGCCATCGAAGCCTTTGAAGCGCACGATTTTCGCGGCACGGTGGAGGCGGCCGTCAAGGCCTGTGCGGCGCGCTCCAAAGAAATGAGCGAAATGTTCTCTTAAAGCCCGAGAACGGTTCTAAGCGGTGCGGCCCGGCGGTCTTTTTCAGACATGACCGAATCGGCTGCCGCAACCGGCCATTGGATACCGAGCGCCGGATCGCACCAAAGCGCCGTGCGCTCGGCCGCCGGGATCCGTTTGTGCGTCACTTTGTAGAAAACCGTTGTGTTGTCTTCAAGCGCTGCAAAGCCGTGGGCGTAGCCCGCGGGAATCCAGAGTACCCGGCGGTTTTCGCCCGAGAGCACCACGGTGCGTGCCGTAAGAAACGCAGGCGACTCGGGGCGGATATCGACAATTACGTCAAAGACGGTGCCGGTCGCGCAGGTCACAAGTTTTCCCTGTCCGTGAGGGGCAGCCTGCCAATGTAGGCCCCGCACGGTGTTTTTGCGGCTTACGCTGACGTTATCCTGCACAAATGCGGGCGTGAGCCCCAACACCGCTTCAAAGTCTTCTGCGTTAAAGACTTCTAGAAATTCGCCGCGGTTGTCTTTAAAGCGCGCAGGCTCAAGGACAAAAACATCGGGAAACAGCGTGGCGGCAACGACGGGTGGCATGGCAGAGAAAATCCGAAAAACGCATATGGGTAAACGCGGTACGCCGCATAATCTTAAGACAAGGAGCAAGGCACGGCAGACCGCTAAAATTGCCGCAACATTTACAGGGCACCGTGCTTTTGCCGGTGCCGCAGCGAAGGACACGACAAATGCAGACACTCAAAAGAGGGGACGTGCGGGAACTTCCGGCACCGATTGCAGCGGACATGAAACTGATTGCCGCGGTCGGCCAGCGCCGTTCCGTGCGGGAATTTTCCGATCAGAAAGTGGACGCTTCGATTCTCGCGCACGTGCTCTGGTGCACGTGCGGGACGTCGTCAGCTGAAGGAAAGCTCACGGTTCCCACAACGATGGACAGGCGGGAAGTGACGGCGTACGTTTTGGACAGTGAAGGCGTCTGGCGCTATGACCCCGTGAAAAACGCACTTGTCTGCACGCACGCAGGCGACGCCCGTGCGGATTCCACCACCGATCAGGACTTTGTGAAAACCGCGCCCGTGACGCTCGTGATTGCCGCGGACAACAAAAAGGCGGCGGGTATTGAAGACTACGTGAAGTACGATGCGGGCTTTTGCGGAATGGCCGCGCAGCTTGCCTGTGTGGCGGTGGGATTGGGAAGCGTTGTGCGCGGCTCCTTTGACGCAGAGAAACTGACGCGGGCCTTGGGCGAGGACGCAACGCCCCTTCTTTGCGTCACGCTCGGCTTTGCCGCGTAAAGGAAATCCGTATGGTCTCCTTAAAGCGCAAAAAGCCCGCGGCGCCGCAGCCGCCGATGCGCCGTCTGGCCGCGCCCCGCGTGATGACGATGCCTTTAACCGAAGTCTTTGAAAAGCGCCGCACAAGCCGCGATTTTTCCGATGAGACGGTAAGCGACGAGGACCTCGCCGCAGTTCTTTGGGCCGCTGACGGCATCAACCGCAAAGACGGGCGCCGCACGACGCCCTCAGCGATGAACTGGCAGGAAATTGACCTTTACGTCGTAAAGGCAAACGGCGTGTGGCTCTGGGACGCAAAGAATTCGGCCCTCGTTTTTGTGAAGGACCACGACCGCCGTAAGGACCTGTGCCTGTGGCAGCCCCTTGTGAAAAACGCGCCGGTGCATATTGTCTATGTAGCTTCAAACGACCGCGCCACAAATTTTGTGACGGAAATGGCCAAAAACGTCATCCGTTACGTCGATAAGCCGGAACTTTCGGAAAAAGCCGATGTGGCGCTTGAACGCGCGCGGATTCTCGACGTCGGTGTGAAGGTGCAGGCCGTCTATATGGCCTGTGCGGCGCTCACCTTGAATTGCCTTGTGCGCATGACCTTTGACCCGGATAAGGTCTCTGAGACCCTGGGCCTTGCCAAACACCAGACCCCGGTCTGCATCCAGACGATCGGGTATAAACCGAAGTCGCTTCTGGATCTGGCGCTTTAAGGAGAGTGCGGTGATTCTCGTTACGGGCGGTGCGGGCTTTGTGGGGGTGAACTATATCCTGAGGCACTTCAGGCTCTCGGGCGGCCCCCTCGTGAACCTCGATGCCCTTACCTACGCCGCGCGCCCCGCGGCGCTTAAAAATCTTGAGGCGCGTGACGATTATCACTTTGTAAAGGGTGACATCCGCGATGCCGAGCTGCTCTGTGACCTCTTTGCGCGCTTTCAGCCCGACGCGGTCATTCACATGGCCGCCGAAAGCCACGTAGACCGGTCGATCACGGGCCCGGCGCTCTTTTTTGACGTCAATGTCCAAGGGACCGTCACGCTTTTAACCGCCGCTCAGAATTACTGGGAAAAACTCTCTGAAGAAAAGCGGGCGGCCTTTCGGTTTCTCTACGTGAGTACCGATGAGGTTTACGGGTCACTGAATCCGGGCCAAGCGCCTTTTACCGAGGCGACGCCCTGGCGGCCCAATTCGCCGTACTCCGCCTCCAAGGCCGCGGCCGGGCATGCTGTGCGGGCCTGGTTTGAAACCTACGGGCTGCCTGTTCTCACAACCTGCTCATCCAATAATTACGGGCCGTATCAGTATCCGGAAAAACTGATTCCCCTGATGATCGGGCGGGCACTTGCAGGAAAACCCCTTCCGGTCTACGGCGACGGCAGCAACATCCGAGACTGGATTTACGTTGAAGATCATGCAGCCGCCATTGACGCAGTGCTCTCGCGCGGCCGCTTGGGTGAGGTTTATAACGTGGGCGCCTGTCACGAGGTCGACAACCTTACGCTCGTTCGTCTTATCTGCCGAACGCTTGACGCGCTGCGCCCGAAGGCTTCCGGCTCTTACGCCGGTCAGATCAGGTTTGTCACGGACCGCCCGGGGCACGACAGGCGCTATGCACTTACGGCAGAAAAAATCCGCAGGGAGCTCGGCTGGAGAGCGTCGGCGGATTTTGCTGAGGCCTTTAAGGCCACCGTCACCTGGTACGCTCAGAGCCCGGGCTGGTTTGCGGCCGTCTGACTGAGGTCACGGTTACCCACGGCTTCAAAAAGCGTCTGATACATCGGCCAGTAGCACGCGTACGTGATCGTGGACGCGATAAAGGCAAAGGGCGTGATGAGAAACATTTCTGAGCCCGTGAGTTCCAGAAAGGAAATAAGAAAGACGAGAAGCGCTGCGGCAACGCCGATTGCGACCGAAAGAACGACCCCGAGAACAATCACGGCAAGGATGTTTCTGAGGCATCCGAAAAAGGAATAAAAGAGGGCTTTTCCGGCGGTCATCGATTTTTCAGAGACAAGAAGCGGCGCAAACCACGTCGCCATCAGTGCCGGAATGTAGATGACGGCCGCGGCAATCATGGCGTCGTAGGGGATGTGCTGCGAGACCGTTGACCAGTCAAGCCGCCCGTTTTCAAGCGACCCCCACTGCGCAACGGCATCGGCGGCAAGCCAGTCAAAAACGAGGTTTGTGAGCGACAGCGCCACGGCAAACACCAGGCCCACGTTAAAAAGTGCCCGGCGGTGGCGGGCATCACGAAAGATTTCCGCCAAAAGCGCAAACCCGGGTTGCTTTCCCTGCATGGTCACCTTGACCGCACGCCCGAGAAAGACGGTCCCGAAGGGCATAAAAAGCGATGCCGCAAGCGACCCCACCACAGGCAGGATCGAGAGAATGGCCATCGTCGACATGTAAAAAATCGCGACGACCGCGAGTGACAGGGGGTCGCGCCGCACGGCCGCGAGCCCCGCCTGAAACCAAAGCCAGCCCGCCGCGGGCCCGAGATGTCTGGAGTGATTGGTGTCGTTCATTGAAAAAGTGGACAGAAAAAAACGGCCGGAGAGAGTGTCTCCGGCTCTTTGATCGTAGCTTATCAGTTTGACGCGGGCCAATAGAGCTCACACGTCTGCCGATTGTGTAACACTCTCTGAAAGTGCGTCGGATCGTGGGGCTTTAAGAGGCTCGCTTTTCTCGGCTTATAAAAGTCGTAGAGGCGGCTGATCCAGAAGCGGATTGCGGCACCCCTTAAGCACGTGCGCCACATTGCCTTTTCGTCGGCCGTGAGGGGCCGCACGGCGTTATACGCGTCCATAAAGGCTTTAAGCGTCACGGGATTGAAGTGTCCGGTCGCCTCATCCACGCACCAGTCGTTCACGGTCACCGCAAGGTCGTAGAGCCAGGGCATGCAGCCCGCAAAGTAAAAGTCAAAGACGCCGGAAACTTCAGCCGCATCCGTTCCCGCGTTCATGATTAACGCATTGTTACGGAAGAGGTCGCAGTGGCAGGCGGTCACAGGAAGCCTGCGGTAGGCGGGAAGCGTCACCTGCGTTTCCAGAAACGCGAGCTCTTTGGTAAGCATCGTGTAGATCTCATCGCTTACCACGTCCCTGAGCTTGGGAACCGTCTCCTGCCACCAGCTCAGACCCCGCAGGTTTTCCTGGAAGCGGTGAAAGTCCCGGGCCGCGATATGCATCTGCGCAAGAAGCCGTCCCATCGAGCGGCACTCCGCCACGCCCATCGTGCGCACGTCCGTACCCTCAAGCCGGTTGGCGATGCTGTAGGGCTTGCCGTGAACGAAGTCAAAAAGATTGCCGTCAGAGGTTCGCACCGGACAGGCCACGCGGCAGCCTTTTCCCGCTAAGTGCTCGCAGAACTCCAAATAAAAGGGGAGCTCATCGGGGGTGAGCTTTTCAAAGACGGTCAGGACCCAGTGTCCCTGCGGCGTATCGAGAAAATAGTTGGTATTTTCAATGCCGCTTGCGATGGGCTTCAGACTGGTCAGAGGGCCGATGCTGAAGTGCCGCAGGATTTCCTGTGCATCGGCTTCGGTAATTGTTGTAAAAACAGCCATAGGACAAAAATTAGGTTGGTTGCTACCAGCCGAACTGAATGAATTTCGGCGTATCGAGCGTGCTGCGGGGATCAGCGCCCGGACGGTTGTCAATCGGACGGTCGCTGCGGTTTTTCATCGTGTAGGGAATTTCCGTGGTGCCCGGGGTCACACGGACCTCCGTGAGACGGTTGTTTTGGTCATGGAGCTCCTCAATTTTGGTGCCCCGGGGCGAAATATAGGGTTCGGGCTGGCTCGAATACTGGTGACGCCGCTCGGCCCGCGCGCGGCGCATGTCTTCCTCGGTGGGGGCAAGATCGTTATAGCCGTCGGCCGCAGGGGTTTTGGCTGCGGGCTCCGTTACCGGCTGCGCTTCAACGGCTTTACCGGTAAAGGCGGGCGGCGCATCAAGGGGCGCGGCAAGAGCGGGGACTGCCGCAAGCATCAGTGCAGTGAAAAGTGTGAGGCGCATGGCACTTCCTTTGGCGGACCTGTGCCGCCGGTATTGCTTTAAGGGGCCGCTTCGGGCTTAACGCCGCGGCCGGTCATTTCGTTAGATCTATTATGCACTCGCGGGCCCTGCCGCATCATGCACGGGCTCAATAGAACACGCATTTTTCCCGAAAGCGCGCGAATTGCGTTTTCGGACAGAGGCGGGCGCGCTTTAAAATCGCGCGGACAAACCTATTTTTCTAGTGAACCATGCCCAGACTTCTGCTTGTCGACGGATCCAACTATCTGTTCCGCGCCTACCATGCGCTGCCCCCTCTGATGACGAGTAACGGGGAGCCCACGGGCGCCATCAAGGGCTTTAACGGGATGCTCAAGAATGTGGCTTCTCTTGTTCAGCCTGACTACAAAGCCTGCATTTTTGACGTGCCCGGGAAAAACTTCCGGCACGCGATTTTTGCCGATTACAAAGCCAACCGCCCGCCGATGCCCGATGACCTGCGGGTGCAGATTGAGCCCATCATGGAAATGGTCCGGTTGTCCGGCTGGCCCCTGATTCAGATCGCAGGCGTTGAAGCCGACGATGTGCTCGCAACTTACGCCAAACGCGCGGACGCTCTCAGCTGGGACGTGTTTATTGCGACCGGCGACAAGGATCTCGCGCAGCTTGTGGACGGACGTATCCGGCTTGTGAACACCATGACGCGCCAGGTTTTGGACGCTGAGGGCGTCAAGGCCAAGTACGGTGTGGCTCCGGACCGGATCATCGACTACCTGGCGCTCATGGGTGACAAAGTCGACAACGTCCCCGGGATCAATAAGTGCGGACCGGTGACCGCCGCCAAATGGATTAACGAGTGGGGGAGCCTTGACAACCTCGTTGCGCACGCCGGGGAAGTGAAGGGCAAGATCGGCGAAAACCTCCGCGCGGGGCTGCCGTTTCTGGAAACGGCCCGAAAGCTTGTGACGATTAACTGTGCCGTGGAACTGCCGTCTAAGCCCGAAGAGCTCGTGGCAGGTGCGGTGGACGAAGAAAAACTCACCGCCTTTTTCACGCGCTGGGAGATGCGCGCGGGAGCGGCAAAAACCGGCAAACCCAAATCAAAGGCAGCGGCTGCGGCAACGGTTGCTCCGGTTCAGACGGATCTCTTTGCGGCGCCCGCTGACACGGCGGACGCGGTGGCGGTGGATCCCGCGCAGGCGGGAAGTTTTGAAACCGTGGATGACGCGGAAAAACTCAATGCACTCATCGCGCGTCTTACCCGTATTGAGCCTCAGGAGCCGCCGGTTGCGGTGACGCTTTTAACCGACCGTGTCAATCCCCTGCATGATGTGACGGTTGGGATCGGTCTCGCGGTAACGCCTCTGGAGCGCTATTACCTGCCGGTGACGCACGAAGAAGGCAAAAACCTCGCCGCTCACGACATAAAGCGCCTTGCGCCCTGGTTTGCGTCGGACGCGCCGAAAGTCATGCATGACCTCAAGTACGCGCGCCACGTGTTAAGAAACTTCGACATTACCGAATGTGCTGCTTCGGGTGATGCGATGCTCATGAGTTACGTCCTTGAAGCGCATTTAAAGCACGATTTGCAGAAACTTGCGGCCCGCTACTGTGCCGTGGCGCTTCCCTCGGAAGAGGATTTCCTGGGTAAAGGCGCGCAGAAAAAGAAGGTGTCTCAAATGCCCGCAGCCGCTGTAGGGGCGTTTCTCACGACGGCAGCGGCGTGTCTGAGAACGGCTGCTGCCGTCATGAAGTCCCGGATGGCTGCGGACGCCGGCCTCACGCGCATTTATGAAACCATTGAACTGCCGGTCTGTGCGGTCTTGGGGGAAATGGAGCGCACGGGCGTAGACGTTGACATCGCAAAACTCAAGGCATTGTCTTCTGCGATGGGCGAAGAAATCGAGGGGATTGAAGCCAAGATTCAGGAATTGGCGGGCGCCCCCTTTAATCCCGCAAGTCCCAAGCAGCTTGCCGACGTCCTCTTTAATAAGCTCGGGCTTCCGGTGAAGAAAAAGACGGCCTCGGGAACGCCTTCGACGGACGAAGAAGTTCTCACTGAACTGGCGCTTGATTATCCGCTGCCCAAACTCATTCTGGACTACCGGCGTCTCACGAAACTCAAGGGCACCTACACGGATAAGCTCCCGCTGATGGCAGATCCCGCCGACGGCCGGATTCACACGACATTCGGTCAGGCAACGGCCGTCACCGGGCGCCTCGCAAGTTCGGACCCCAATCTGCAGAATATTCCGGTGAGGTCCCCTGAGGGCCGCAAAATCCGTGAGGCCTTTGTGGCGCCCGCGGGCTCCCGGATTATTTCGGCCGACTACTCGCAGATTGAATTGAGAATCATGGCGCATATTTCCGGTGACGAAGGGCTTCTTAAAGCCTTCCGTAACGGGGAAGACATTCACCGGGCGACCGCGGCGGAAGTCTTCGGCGTGGCGCCCGAAAATGTGACCGCGGACGAGCGCCGCATGGCTAAAGTCATCAATTTCGGTCTCATTTACGGTATGAGCGCCTTCGGGCTTGCGCAAAACCTCGGCGTGGCGCGGTCTGTGGCCGCCAACTACATCGAGCAGTACTTTGCCCGCTATCCCAAAGTCGCCAAGTACATGGAAGAGACGCGCCTGGCCGCTCACCGCGACGGGTTTGTTGAGACCGCTTTCGGCAGAAGGCTGTGGCTGCCCGATATCCGCAGTGCCCGCGCGCAGATGCGTGCCGCGGCAGAGCGCGCGGCCATTAACGCCCCGATGCAGGGAACGGCAGCCGACCTCATCAAGATGGCGATGACTGCGGTGAGCCGGTGGCTTACCGAAAATAAGCTGGAAAGCCGCATGGTTCTGCAGGTGCACGATGAACTTGTGCTTGAGGTGCCGGAAAAAGAAGTGGCGGCCGTGTCTGAAGCGCTTCCGCGGCTGATGGCTTCTGTGGCTTCGCTTTCGGTGCCTTTGATCGCGCAGGTCGGGGTGGCCGACAACTGGGAAGCGGCGCATTAATCCCAAAGAAAAACGCCGGCGGGCCAACCGTCGGCGTTTGACTTAAAAGCGCTCTTTATTCGCAGGCGCCGGCTTCTTCAGGTACAAGCGTCAGGATTTCTTTGCCGTCTTCATCAAAGAAGGTGAGGGCGGTTTTTGTCTGCTTGGCCGAACGCGCGGCATTGAGAAGATTTTGCATCTGGTCTTCAAGCTTCATGTATTCCGGGCCGCACATGCGCAGGGTGGCTGCGACCTGGTCAAACTGAATTTTGGTGCCGTCAACGCTGTAAGAGGCAGTAAAGCGGTTACAGCCCATGTCGCCGGAGGCTTGTTTTTCGCCGAACTCAATCATCGGCGGCACATCGCACTGGGAGTTTTTCGGCAGTTTCATCATCCAGCTCGTGTCGGTGAGCTGAAGAGCCTCGCTGGCAGCTGCGGCCGTATTGTCTTTGTCAGTCATGGCAGGAAACGAGCTGCAGCCCGCAAGAATCAGGCCTGCGGCGGAAAGTCCGAGAATAAGACGCGGAAAATTGGACACTTGGCGGTTCCTTCTCAAAAAAGTTCTTGCCCGTGAGTGTATCGCGTAGCGGGCCAGACGCGAAAAAAAAACGGCAGAAGCTCGAAGAACTTCTGCCGGAAAAAAGTAACCAAAGGAGAATCACTCGAGGATTTGTCCTTTCCTCGGAGACGCACTTTATAGGACGGAGAGCCCGCCTGCTGAAACCGACTGTCAGTGAACGCAACAGTTTGTTAACCGCGGGGGGTTCCTGTTGCAGTTGGCAATAGACGGGCGGCTGCGGATACATTTCGCTGACGCTTTTTTCCAGCTGAAAAATGAGGTATCGGCCCGACTACAATGCGTGAGGTATACGGGAAAGACAAGCGATGAGCATCAAGATTTTTGACATGAGCTGCACACACGGCCACCGTTTTGAAGCGTGGTTTTCGAGCCTTGAAGACTGCGACGGGCAGCTCGCGCGCGGCCTTGTTGTCTGTCCGTACTGCGAAACAAGCGATGTTAAGCGCATGCCCACGGCCGCGCACATCGGAGCTGACGTTTCTGCTTCAGAAGACGCCGACAGAACAGTTTCTGCTCAAGAGAGTGTCGTACGCGAGGCTGCCGAACGCTTTTTTGCAGGCGTCCGGAAAGCCGCGGAGTCTGCGGTTGACGTGGGGGAGGATTTTCCGCGTCAGGCCCGGGCCATGTACCGCGGCGCCATGCCGCAGCGCCTCATCAAAGGCATGTGCACAAGAAAGGAAGCCCGGGAGCTCGTCGAAGAAGGGATCGGCGTGGTGCCGCTGCCGGAGTCTGCCGGGAAGACTTTGAATTAGGTGTTTTCCCGTAAGTTATTGACAGCGTTTTTACGCACGCTCATAATGCGCACCCTTCGCCGTTAAGACGAAGGCGCAAAGCCGAAAGAAAACA
>ENA-UOJC01001726-UOJC01001726.1-human-gut-metagenome-genome-assembly--contig:-C104-NODE-1726-length-27476-cov-11.251048_pt1 | contig 27476 bp, 23 predicted proteins | sample MGYA00242339_ERZ723886 | MGnify/ENA metagenome assembly ERZ723886 | reverse complement strand
GCACGAGCCATACAGCTCAGGATACCCATGTGGGCAGAACGCTTGTTGTTTTCGTGACTTGAAAACAACAACGTGAGAATCGCTCAAGCTAAGAAATTATAAAAATAAAAAAAAAGAAAAAAATTTGCGCTTGGCGCGATTCGAACGCGCGACCTATCCCTTAAAAGGGGAGTGCTCTACCTGCTGAGCTACAAGCGCAAATTTTTATAAATTGCTATTTAATTCTCAATAATCTCTCGGGGTATCGGGTTTTAAAAATCTATTATAGAAATTTTACCCTTATTGCCCCAGGCTATCCTTTCGGCTAGACCCAGTAAGATTATTTTATAAAGAACAAAATTTGATGTCAATAGTTTTTTTATTTTTTATGCAACTTTGGCATTTGATTTTTTATTCTTTGTATAAATATATGCTCCGCCGCCGGCTAAAACTATTACGCCAAGAGTAATGTAGGCCGCAGCTTTGTTCCATTTTGAGCCTTTCGGTTCGGAAAGGGTGCGAACAGCTTCTTCTGCTTTCTTTCTGGCAGTACGTTTGAGTTCTTCAATTTTTCCGCCGAATTCTCCGACCAGACGTTTCATCGGATTTTTGTCTCTGCCTTCCCAGCCTTTTGAAATTTCAAACCCGTCTTCCTCATATAATTGGAGAGTGGAACGTCCGTTATTAAGCAGATGATTGTTGTGCCAATCAAATTCTGAACGGCCAGCATTTTTAGCCATTTTTGCATAAACTTCAGGCTGTTCATAATAAACTCTGGCCATATCTTCAAACATGTCGGCAACTTGTTCTGCTGCAAGTTCTATACGTCTGGCATCGATTTCTTCATTTGTAAGTTTTGACAGATTTGTTCCTTCAGGCCAATCAAGATCTTCTACATTACGCATGAATGCATCAGGAGTTTTGAAACCGTTAGCTTTTTCGGCATCTTCTCCCATTGTAATAATCATTTCACCTGCACCGCCGGTGTTGAGTGAGCCTGATGGTGTAGCGGTTTGAAGAGCTTCAGGACATGACAAGCCTTGAGGTTCTCCTCTTGATGTAAAAATACCATATGTAGCAGCTGTAACAAGTCTTGACGGGAAGAAGCCGTTGCCGTACATAAAGTTTTGTTTGTATGCTCCATCGTCAAGCTGTTGGATTTGGAACATTATATCTTTTATTAAATGAAAGTCACCTACACCCTTGTCATCAATAGGCCATGGTGCCGGACCGCTTCCGAGAGCAAGTTTAAAATGTTTTTTCCATTCTTTCGGGACCGAATCTCTTTGTAAGAATTTTAAAAGCCCTTTGGCTGTTACCGGGAAACCTTTCTGTGAATCTGAACGCCCCCATCCCATCAATAGAATATCTTTATCATCAAATTTTGATAATCCCCCGAGGACATAACGTTGTTTTTCTATTAAGTCTTTTGAGTAAAATAATTGATTTAACTCGTCATCAACGCTTGCATTCTGAAAATTGCCAATTTTATCGAGCCTTTTTTCTGTTGCCTCACCTACCATATCAAGGAATGCTTTTGTATTTGCTCTTTTAGCTTCAATAATTTTTTCAGCACTATCATTTTTCGGGTCATACGGGTGGTACCAGCTCATATCTGCTGATAAACCGTTATTTGACCCCATAGTTCCTTTAGGGTCATTAACCTTAAATCCGTCTATATTACAACCGTTAGGTCTTCCGCCAATTTTGTCTCCTGCAACATCAGCTTCTCTAAACTGGTGTGTTAAACCTTTACACATATCATCATATTTCATTGCTTCATCTGCAAACGTATGCGAAACATGGTTAGCCGTTACCTGTTCAGGGTTTAGTTTTCGTGCAATAATTGGTGTAATTGAACGGTTGTATAATCCGTTATCATCAACGTAGTATTGCAGGAACGGTTTAATAATTTTATCAACAACTTTAGCTTCATCTTCATTATAGTGATAGCGGTGCTTGTCGATTTCAATTAACTGTGAAAATTCAGGCATTTTTGATAATTTTAAGTAATCTTCAGGTGTTGCCTTATATCTTAAAAATTCAAGAGCATTGCCTGTTTTTCCCTGATAATCTGATAACGCATTAGACATCGGATTATGGAAAATATCAACAATTTTAAATCCTCTATAGTATGGGTCATCCTGAGAACGGTTAATTATGGCTTCTGTAATAGGAAAACCGGTTCTACAATGTCCGATAACGTTTCCGGGATTAAAGTATCCGAACTCTTCAGTATTCATTTTAGGAAGAGCATCCGCTATTGCTTCACCAAAATCTCTCATATATAAATCGGCATGAGGGTGGTCTTTCAATTCCGGAGAATATGTATAGGCCATTGAAAATTTTGACAAATCGGTTGTATGAACACAAATAACTGATTTGTCATCAAGCGTTCCGCCCTTTGGTATAACCATCTTATAAACTCTATAAGGGATACTTTTTAATTTTCCGAGATCATTTTCATCGATTCTTTGTATTACACCTTTCGCTTCAGTAGGTATAAGTTCTCTGAATGCTGAAAATTTTATATTTTTACCTTCCAGATTAAATTCTTTTGCAAGCTTGTTATTTGTTTCAGGAGTGTCCTGTACTACAAATTTTATGCGATCTTCAGCCTTATTAAGCTGTTTGGCAATTTGAGCTTTTGTCATTGTTTCAGGATAAGTTACAAACCAGTTTTCAGGCATTTTGGTACCAGGATCATATTTGTAATCCTCTGGCAGTACAAGCACTCTTATATGACCTTTAGGGTTATTATAACTGTAATAAGGTACGACATGTCTGAAATCCAGACCGTCTTTGTTCAGTGCGGTCGGAAGCTGATCGGCAACTCCTCCGGCACCTCCGGACTTGTACATGCCAAGTCCGATATAACCGTCTTCTACAGAAACAGATATCCCTTGTTTGACGTTTTTACCTTGCTCGCCTGTAAATGTTATGAGTACAGGTCTATTAGAAATATTCACTCCGGGGTCTGAAGCATTTTGTGCAGAATTTGTTTTTTGATTTCTTACGTTAGTGCTGTTTAATCTGTTGCCCGCAACAACCTGAGGCATTACCGAAGTGATACGCATTTTTTACTCCTTTATACTAATCTACATATATATATTTCTTTGCGTTATTAAACCATGCTGCAGAAAGAATTTCTCCTCTGCTATTATAGTAAAATGCTGACAAAATTTTTTTCAACAGTAAACCCTTTATTTGTAAAGAAATATTAAGTAAATTTTTTATTAATAATTAAAGTTTTTTTGACTGGTTTAAAGTAAAATTATTTCGGATAGTATGTATAAAGGGCTAATATGGACAGATTTTTCGGTATTATAGGCATTATTCTGATTTTTGTAATTACATATTTAATGTCTAATAACAAAAAAGCTATTAATTATAAAACCGTTGGAACCGGTTTTGCTCTACAGGTTTTGCTTGCTGTTTTTATATTTAAGGTTCCGCTTGGCAGAGCTTTGTTTATGGGCATCGGTACCTTCATAACGAAAATTCTTGATTTTGCAAAAGAAGGCGGTGCTTTTGTTTTTGGCTCATTGATTGATAATGCAAAACTCGGTGAGGTTTTTGGACTCGGTGCAAATATTTTTGCTCTTCAGCTTATATGTTCTTTAATATTTATGATGATTCTTGTAAATATTTTATATTATTACGGGATTATGCAACGGGTTGTACCTCTGTTTGGAAAAGCTATGAATAAACTTATGTCTGTAAGTGGTGCAGAGGCTTTATCAAATGTTGCGAGTGCTTTTGTCGGACAAATTGCCGCACAAATTATGATAAGACCATATCTTGCAAAGTTAACACGTTCGGAGCTTCTTGCGTCAATGGCAGGCAGTATGGCCTGTATTTCTGCTGCTACTATGCCTATTTATATAGGTTTGGGTATTCCTGCACAGTATCTTCTGGCATCATCCATAATGGCGGCTCCGGGAGCTCTGGTAATTTCAAAAATTATGTATCCGGAAACGCATACTCCTGAGACAAGTGAAAACATAACAATTTCTTACAGTAAAAGAAAACGCCCTTATATAAATGTCTTTGATGCGATATCAGCCGGTGCATCGGAAGGTATGAAGGTCGCAATTAACGTTGTTGCAATGATTTTGGCACTGGTTGCTCTGGTTGCAATGATTGACTGGTTCCTTGGTGGACTTGGCGTTTTTATTGTTAAATATATGCATATTAATTTTGCTTCGTTTGATTTAACACAGCTTTCTTTAAAGATGATTCTCGGTAAAATATTTGCAGTTTTTGCTTTCTTTATGGGAGTTCCGTTGAAGGAGGCTACAACAGTCGGCAGTCTTATGGGAACAAAGCTTGTTTTAAACGAGATGGTTGCTTATGTTGATTTAATGAATCTTCCGCAGGCACTATCTGAAAAAAGCTTTTTAATCGCAAGTTTTGCTCTTTGCAGTTTTGGTAATTTCGGCTCTATAGCTATTCAGCTGGGAGGTATTGGTGAGCTTGCTCCGAACCAGCGTAAAAATCTTGCACGTCTCGGGGTAAGAGCTTTGATTGCAGGAACTTTAACCTGCTATATGTCAGCGGCTATTGTAGGTGTGTTGTTCAATTAAAATATTGCGGCTTAACTTTTTGGCAGATGATCTGCCCAGTGTTCGTCAAGGTTTTTAATAAATCGGTGAGCGTCAATGACATCATCGTAGCTTATCGGGTCAGGGCCTTCCTGAACTTCAAGAGCAAGTTTACTTTCATCTTTTACTTCAATGTTTGAAAACCCTAAAAAGGCAACTCCAAAATTTTTACCGCAATTCTGACATACAAGATTGACAACACTCAGGCCCGGTTCTTCGCGTTTAATTATTATTGAATTTTCGTCAAATCCGCTCTTGCATACAGAGCAACACAAATTTGAAAATAATGCTTGTAATTTCTTTTTCATTGTTCCTCTTTCTTCTTTAAATTGTAATACAAATGTAAATTTTTATTAAAACTAATACTTTAGTAGGTTACATAACTTTAAAAAATATTACATAATGTTAATAGGCCATTAGCCATAGGAGGTTTATATGGACGCTATTAACTTAATCTTATTTGGTTTCATTGTTTACACTGCATTAATCGTTGTTCCTAGCATCTGGGAAGAATTAACTGCAGAAGGTAACTAAATTAGACTTTACTAAATTATTTGACGTAATGAATTAGTTTTTTGTTTCAATTTTTTCATCGCCAGGTAGGAGAGTTCGGTCAATAAAAAGTGTTGATGATACGCTTAATGTTTAAGCGTAGGGATTAATGTGCCTTTAGCAGCCTAAAATTTCATTTAAACATTCAAGTGCCGTATCGGTTACAAAATCCATGTCTGCTTTTTCTATAATTAATGGCGGATTAAAGTATATGACGTCACCGAGGGGGCGGAGCAGTACGCCTTTTTTCAATGCTTTTTTGTATATTTGATAACCTGTTCTTAATTTTGAATCAAACGGTTCTTTTGTGTCTTTATTTTTTACAAGCTCGATTGCATTAATAAGGCCGATATGCCTGGTATCACCTACGTTTTTATGCATTGAAAACTTATCTTTTATTATATTATTAAAATATATGGCGTTTTCGTTTGCTTTTTTTAGTACGCTTCCGTCTTCCATAATATCAAGAACCGCATTAGCGGCGGAACAGGCCAGAGGATTCCCGCTATAGGTATGAGAGTGCATAAATGCTTTCCCGGTATTGTATTCATCATAGAACGCGTCGTAAATCTTTTGTGTTGTTATGAATAGTGCCATTGGCATGTAGCCGCCGGTTAGGCCTTTAGAAAGACACATTATGTCAGGAGAAACTCCGGCATGTTCGAATGCGAACATTTTTCCTGTTCTGCCGTAGCCTGTTGCAATTTCATCCGCTATAAGGTGAACGTTATACTTATCACATAATTCCCTGAGTTTTCTTAAATACAGTGGCGGATAAACTTTCATACCTGCAGAGCCCTGTAAAAGCGGTTCTACAAGCAGTGCTGCTGTTTCATTTCCATATTTTTTAAATTGTTCTGCGGCTTTAATTGCACATTCGCAAGAGCAGTGTTCTCTGTCTTTTCCGTACGGGCATCTGTAGCAGTCAGGGCCTTCTATTCTGACAATATCCATCAAAATCGGTTTATAAAGCTTTGTATAAAGGTCACAATCGCCTGCAGATAATGCACCTATTGTTTCACCATGGTAGGCTTCCGTAAGTGCCATAAATTTTGTTTTTTGAGGGTTGCCAGTTTGTTCATGGTATTGAAAACTAACTTTCATTGCAGCTTCTATTGCAGAAGAACCGTTATCTGTAAAATTAAACTTGCACAAACCTTCAGGAAGAAGTTTGGCTAGTCTTTCGCATAATCTTATGGCCTGTTTATTTGAAAAATTTGCAAATATTACATGCTCCAGCGAATCTATTTGTTTTTTTACTTCTTCATTAATATGAGGATTGCAGTGCCCGAGAAGGTTGCACCACCATGAACTTATAACGTCAACATAACGGTTACCTTCTATATCATATAAGTAAATGCCTTTTCCGTGGTCTATAACTATCGGCGGCAGTTCCTCGTAATCCTTCATCTGTGAGCATGGATGCCAGATGTATTCTAAATCTGTTTTTGTCCAATCTTTTATATCACAATTTGTCATTTATATCTCCTTAAATATTGATAAAAGAGTTTCTTTATCAACTTCCAAATCGGTATCTCCCTTTTTGACGGTTGCAATAACATTTACCCCTGTCAAATTCTCAACCTGCACTTTGTTATCCATGCACATAATATTATTTTCATCATAATTGTTTAAGATAATGCCTTTTATTTTAATTCCTATACTTTTTAAGTATTCACAGGTAAGATAAGTGTAATTTATGGTTCCGAGTAGTGCGGATGTAACTATTAGCACGTCCTGATTAAGCATTTTTATTAAATCTTCCATCATGAATTTTTTACCGGAAAGCACAATCGGGCATGCAATACCTCCGGCACCTTCTGTTACTAGATATTCAAATACATGTTTTTTTTCTTCAAAATCCTGTTTAATTTTTTCAGGTTTAATTTTGATTCCTTCAATTTGTGATGCAAGGTGCGGAGATACTGCTGTTTTAAATATGTATGATGCAAAATCTTTCGGATTAGCATTTATTTGTGCTGTTTTTAAAACATATTCACAGTCACCCGGAACTAATTTTCCGTTTATAACCTCAGCACCGCTCAGAACCGGCTTATAATATCCGCAGTTTAATCCAAAATCCCGCATTTTTTTTACCAGAAGTGCTGATATATATGTTTTTCCAACATCAGTGCCGGTTGCCGTAACAAATATCCCTTTAGTCATCTAAGAAACTTCCTCTCCGTAAAAATAACACCTTTAGTCTAAAACCAAAGGTGTTATTTTTCAAGTATATTTTGAGCGTTATAATGCTCCGCCTCCGCCGTCTTCAAAGTAATCGTAGTGACGGATATCATCGTAGTTGTTAATAGGTTCTGATGGTGGCGGTGGTGCCGGTTGGGCCTTAACTTCTTTATGTCTGCCTCTTAATAAAGCATCGAAGTTTGGTTCCATTGTCAATTCAAAGTGGAATCTACCGTATTTATGGTCAGTTTCCCACCAGTGGTTGATTAACGGATAGCCCCAATATAATCTGGCACTTAAATCACCCGGTAACTGTACTCTTAAACCCATACCTATTGATGTCATGAAGTAGCTTGCTCCGCTTGAACCCGCTGCTCCGTAGTAATCTTCATCAACTGACGGGAATACACCACCGTGGTCAGCAAACACTGCACCTTTAATATATTTACCGATAAACGGAATCTTTTCACCGGATCTAGGACTTGTGATTTCTCTAGGTAGTAACGGGAACATTAATTCTGCACTCAGGTAGTATCCGTTTTTACCAATCATAAGACCTTCGGAGTAACCTCTTACTGTTGCCATACCACCGGCCTGGAACTGGTCAATGTAAGGAATATGTTTGTTGTTAGGAATTACCTGATAATTACCTCTTAACTGACCGATAAAGCCGTGAGAGAAGTCATGCAATCTTACTACACCGCCGGAAATCTTGAAGTAATCCGAATCGCTGTCCAGAATAGGTATTGCATAACCGATACCCTGATTTAAATACCAAATACCATATTTGGTATCTTTACGCATATTTAATGCTAAATCTAAGCTGGTAACTTCATCAAGACCCATTTCCAATTCATCATCAAATAACCCGCTGATAGGACCCATTGTGGTTCTTGCACGTTTGTAGTTAGCAGCTAAGTAACTTTTTAACTCAAAACCAGGTTTTCTAACCAGAGGTTGTGTATAATAAAGTGAATACTGGTAAGATTTGCTCTTCAGATTTAAATCTTCCAATGCACCATATCGGATTTTAGCCAAGCTTGATGCAAACATAAAACCGATACGTCCGTCTTTTTTGTTAATCGGAATATTGTAATCTGCAAACGGGCTGACAGAACCTCCGCTGAAATATGTACCGATGGATAATCTGTCTCTGTTATGGAACAAGCTGTCCGCAAATATCATTGCACCGCCTCTGAGTGACCCTGTTGTATAACGACCTGCGTTATCAAATACACCAACAAGGTGGAACGGGAAGTTTTCATGTGCCGTAACTTCAATATCAGTTGTTCCTTCAACTTCACCGGCTTTTAAGTTAGCTGTAAGGTTTACGCCTTCGTTATATCTGTTGAAATCAAGAATGTCTTTTTCCAATTCAACAATATCAAACAAATCACCTTTTTTTTGCGGTAATCTGTCAGTAATGTATTTACTTCTGGTATATTTATTTTCTTTAACTGTGATATTACCGACTTTACTTTCAATCAAGTCAATATAAATATGTCCGTTGGAAACGGTTTGTTCCGGTAAAAAGGCTCTTGCAGTAACAAAACCTTTTGTTGCATATAAATTGTTAATCTGGTTTACAACATCTGTAATGTCACCAATAAAGACATTTCTGCCGATTAAAGGTCTTACGATTTTATCAATTTCTTCTTTTGATAAAATTTCTGAAGGTGCTACTTCTATGGAGTTTACGTAAACCCCTTTTGTATCAATATCTTGAACCTGTCCCTGCATAAATGATGCGTTCGGATTATAATTTTGAATAATCTGGCTTTCTCTGCTCGGATTATTCAAAGACTCTCTGCGTCTTTCGTACTGCTGGTACTCGTTGTTATAATCCTGTCTGTAACGCTGTTGTTCCAGAGTATCCAGATTGTGTTTATAGTTACTTCCGCCTTCCATCATTATCTGCTGCTGTATCATACCTGGATCCATTACTTCCGGAGCCGATAATGCAGGGGTAATCGATGCAGGCATTGCCATCGTGCAGAAAGCAGATACACATAATATGCCTTTTATCATCGATACTTTAGTTTTGTTCTTTTCCATTATTCACCTTCAATTATTTAGTATTTGTTTTTAGTTCGTCACTCTTTTATTACTAATAATTATTATTAAAAACCGACCAAAAATTTTTTTGCTATAAATTTACAAAAATTTATATTTTGTTTCCACCTGTTATTATTATAGGGGATATCAGGGCTAGTGTAAAGAATCTTATAAAAAATTCATATTTTTGTATGAAAAAAATAATAAAATTCAATTTTTTATGGTACTATAATGTTGAATAAAGGAGAGTATTATGAATAAAAATTTAAAAATTTTAGCTGTTACGGCTGCTGCATTTGTGATTGGTTTTTCGGCATGCAATTTTGCTATGTCAGATGTTCCTGCAAGTTATAAGGTAGCTGTTGTTGATGTTACTCAGGTTGTTAATTCTTCAAATCAGGTTAAGGCCTTGAAAAAAGAACAGCAGGCTAAAACGGAAGAAGTTCTCAAATACATCGATAAAGCAAGAAAAGATGTAGCGGCTGTTTCTGATGAAAAACAGAAAAAAGCTTTAGAAGAAAAATACAACAAAGAGTTACTTGCAAAACGTGACAAGCTTGAAAAAGAATATACTACTAAGTTAGCTGCTATTGATAAAAGCATTTCTTCAGCAATAGATACACAGGCTAAAGCTGGTAATTATGATATTGTTCTTGCTAAAGGCATTGTTCTTTATGGCGGTACTGATATTACTAAAGAGATTATCAAAGCTGTTAAATAATCTTGTTATTCATAAAGCTTTTGTTTAGTATTCAAATAAAAAACTCCCGATTTTATTCGGGAGTTTTTTGTCGCATAATCTTTTAGATATCTTTATAAGATCCTGCAAATTTATTTGCATAAGTCGTATGCAGTATTTCATGAGCTTTATGTGAATTCGGATGTTCCAGATATTCCTGATAAAGTTTTTGAATAGAAGGGTTCATATGAGATTTACGCAAAGGTAATGTGCTGTCTTCTTTGTATAAACCTTCTGCACGTTCACCTTTAATTTTACTGTCATCACAGCTTCTCGGTTGACCTCCGCCATTTACGCAACCCCCTGGACATGCCATTACTTCAAGCATTTGAAAATCGGCTTTGCCCTCTTTAATTTCTCTTAGTGCTTTTTCAGCTTCTTTTAATGTTGAAACTACTCTGACTACAAGCTTTGTGCCCTTAAGGTCAAGTTCAATCGTTCGTGAACGGTTTGAAGTTCCTCTCATTTGTTTTATATCAACATCGTTAAGTTGTTCTCCGGTTGCAAACTCATAAGCAGTTCTGACTGCAGCTTCCGCAACTCCGCCAGATGCCCCAAAGATAGTACCGGCACCGGAATATTCTCCGAAAGGAGAATCGTGATCTTCAGGTTCAAGTGAGTTAAAATTAATACCTGCTTCTTTTATCATTCTGCCGAGTTCTTGTGTTGTCAAAACATAATCGGTATCAGGGCGTCCGTTCCGAGCAAGTTCAGGACGTTTGCATTCATATTTTTTTGCTGTACATGGCATAATTGCAACAACCACAAGATTTTCTCTTTCAATGCCAAGTTGTTTCGGAACTAAATCTACAAGTACCGGTGAAAGCATTGACATTGGCGATTTACAGCTTGACAGATGATGTAACATATCCGGATGCTGGTCTTCCAGATATTTAACCCATGCAGGACAGCAAGATGTAAACAATGGAAGATTTTGCCCTGATTTCAGTCTTTCAAGGAATTCTGTTGCTTCTTCCATAATGGTTAAATCAGCCGAGAAGTTTGTGTCATAGACTTTGTCAAATCCTATTTTTCTCAATGCGGCATTCATTAAACCAATAATGTTATCTCCCGGTTTAAGACCAAACATTTCTCCGAGAGCTACACGTGTTGCCGGAGCCATTTGAACAACGATAGTTTTATCTTTGTTCGTAATTTCACTCCAAACTTTTTCTATATCTGTTTTTATTGTTAATGCTCCGGTAGGACAAACAGCGGCACATTGACCGCAGTTTACACAATCAACCTGACCGAGAGGTCTGCCGTTCATAGGTTGAACAACTGTTTTGGAACCTCTGTTTGCAAAGCCTAAAACTGCATGACCCTGAAATTCCGCACAAGCTCTGACACACGCTCCGCAAAGAATACATTTATTAGGGTCACGGACAAGTGACGGGCTGCTGTCATCAATCGGAAGGTATTCATCAGGTTGTTTTTCTGCATATCTGATTTTTCTGATTCCGTATTCTTCTGCATATTGCTGTAATTCACAATTTCCTGATTTTTCGCAGGTTAAGCACTCTTTATCATGATTTGCAAGTAGAAGTTCAAGAACGGTTTTTCTGATTCTTCTTGTTTTTTCGGTATTAAGATGAATTTTTAACCCATTTTCAGGAGGCATTGTACAGGATGACTGAATTCCGCGACCTTCTACTTCCACCACACACATTCTGCATGCCCCGAACTGTGTTAAATCCGGACGGTAGCAAAATGTCGGAACATTCATACCTGCTTTTCTTATTACTTCAAGTAAGTTTGGTTCGTCCGTAAATTCAACTTCTTTACCGTCTATGAATAATGTTTTTTTATCTGTATCTGTCATAATATTATTCCTTTTTTATTTAGTGAATACTGAAGAGTTTGCTTTCACTCTTCACTTCTCACGTATTACTCTAAAACTATTGCTCTGAACGGGCAGTTGGTTAAGCATGCTTCACACTTAATACATTTTTCCTGATTAATGTGGTGAGGCTGCTTAACTGTTCCTTCAATAGCACCGACAGGGCAGGTTCTTGCACACTTAGTACAACCTTTACAGAGTTCTGGCTGAATTACAATTTTCTTCATTGCAGTACAAACTCCGGCAGGACATTTTTTGTCTTTAATGTGTGCGATATATTCATCTCTGAAATATTTCAAAGTTGAAAGTACAGGGTTAGGTGCTGTCTTTCCAAGACCGCACAGAGAACCTTCTTTAACAGATTGAGCAAGTTCTTCCAGAATTTCCAAATCTTTCATTTCGCCTTTACCGGCTACTATTTTTTCCAGAATTTTCAACATATTCTTGGTTCCTTCGCGGCAAGGAACGCATTTGCCGCAGCTCTCATGCTGGGTAAAATTCATGAAGAATCTTGCAACTTCCACAATACATGTGTCTTCAGCCATAACTACAAGTCCGCCGGAACCCACCATAGCACCGGCTTTTGTCAGGCTTTCGTAATCCATCGGCAAATCAAGGTGTTCTTCTGTTAAGCATCCGCCGGAAGGACCTCCGATTTGGACTGCTTTAAATTTTTTACCGCCTCTGATACCGCCTCCGATATCAAATACAATTTCTCTTAATGTTGTCCCCATAGGAACTTCAATTAAGCCCGTATTGTTAACTTCTCCTGTGAGTGCGAATGTTTTTGTACCTTTTGAAGTTTCTGTTCCGAAAGAAGAGAACCAATCTGCACCTTTAAGCATAATAACAGGAACATTTGCCAGAGTTTCAACATTATTAATTAATGTTGGACGACCAAAAAGACCTTTGTTCGCAGGGAAAGGCGGTTTTGGTCTTGGCATACCTCTTTCTCCTTCAATAGATGCAATAAGAGCGGATTCTTCGCCGCAAACAAAAGCTCCTGCACCTTCTTTAATATGTATTGTTAAAGAGAAATCGCTTCCCATAATATTTTTTCCGAGGAAATGTCTTTCTTCTGCATCTGCTATTGCTTTTCTTAATCGTTTAATAGCAAGCGGATATTCTGCTCTAACATAGATATAACCTTCATCAGCGCCTATTGCAAATGCTGCTATAGCCATGCCTTCAAGCAGTTTATGCGGATCTCCTTCCATAACTGATCTGTCCATGAAAGCACCCGGGTCACCTTCGTCACCGTTACAAACAATATAAGATTTTCCACCTTTATTTGCTGCGGTAAATCTCCATTTTCTGCCTGTTGGAAAACCTGCTCCGCCTCTGCCTCTTAATCCTGATTTTTCTATTTCTGCAATAACTGCATCCGGATCATTCTGCTCAATAACGTTAGCAAGTGCTTCATAACCTCTTACCGCTATTGCTTCATCAATACACTCAGCATTAATGTGTCCGCAGTTTGCAAGAGCTGTTCTTGTTTGTTTTGCGTAGAAGTTAATATCTTCTGCTTTATGTACGTGTTCATGAGTTTTAGGATCAGTGTAGAGAAGTCTTTCTACAGGTTTATTATTTTTTATGTGGCTTTCATAAATTTCTTCAACATCTTCTGGTTTTACTTTTACATAAACTACATGTTTATCCGGAATTAAAACAAGAACTCCCTGTTCACAAAAGCCATGGCATCCAGTCGGAACTATCGTCATTTTATCGTAATCCGAGAGTACCGATACGTCTGCACCGAGTTCTTTAAATTTATCTATAACTTTTAGCGAGCCGTTTGCAACGCATCCTGTGCCGGCACATACAAGAACTCTTAAACCCTGTTGTTTTAACTGTTCCTGAGCTTTTTGCTGTTCTTCTTTTATATTAATATTCAATGCTGTTTTTTCCATATTATCTGTCCTCTTTCAAAAGGGTATCCAAAACGATTGTAATAGCGTCAGATGTCATCTGTGGATAGACCTTTCCGTTTATAACTACAACAGGTGCCAGACCGCATGCACCCAGACAACTTACTGTTTCCAATGAGAACAGTCCGTCATCGGTTGTCATTTTACCGTCTTTAAGATCAAGTCTGGCTTTAATGGCATTAAGAACCGGCATTGAGCCTCTTACGTGACATGCGGTTCCATCGCAGACTTTAATTTCAAATTTACCCTTTGGCTCCAGTGAAAACTGGGCATAAAAAGTTGCTACACCGTAAACGGTAGCAGGCGATAAGCCCTCAATTTTTGTACCGATATAAATCATGGCTTCTTCAGGCAGATACCGGTAAACTTCCTGAACTTTTTGCAATATCGCAATCAAATTGGATTTTTTACATTCATAAGAATTGATAATCTCATCCAATTTAGATGTGTTGATTTTGTGAGGATTTTCTACACTCATCTTGCACTCCTCCTATATGAAATGTATTAACACTATGATTGTATTAGTTAACCCAAAAACATTGTACAATCTGGTAAAATTATCGCATAAGGAGGGTTTAAAATCAAGTTTTTAAGATTTTTTGCCTTTAATTGCAGATGTAAGATTGCTGATATGTCTGTAAACTGTTTTAAGAAAATTATCTTCTGAGGTAAAATGGCCTTGATAAATGTATTCTGTTCCTGAATCTGTATTATGGAGTATTCTTGAATTTTTTCTTTCAAAGACATATTCTTTAGATGTGTCTGCCGGCATCATAACTTCTTTTGATTTTCCGTTGAGCATATCAGTTACGCGTATTGTTATATTGTCTCCTAATGTTTTTTCAATTTCAGGGTTAATTTGTTTTGTAAACGCCATGGTTTCTGATGTATCATAGATATCAACGTTAACACAATTTTTTCTTGCAAAATTTGCAATGGTTTCCCTTGCCATATCTATCTGATTGTATGCATCTGAATCCATTTTCATTCTTGATGTGTTTACTAATTCGTTAATTTCTTTTTGATGCTTGTTATACTTTGTTATGTCAATTCGTTTTTGAATGTTGTTGAATATTTTATTGATTTTCATGATTCACCCTTTTTCTTTTATCTACTTTACTATGAATTTTTAAAAACTCCTGATAAAATTTTTTGCTATTTTTATATGATTATATTAACTTTTTGCAATAATTATTTATAGGACAGATATCACATTTCGGATTTATAGGTTTACAAACATTTTGCCCGTGGGTTACCAGAAGAGTGTTTATGTCTATCCAGTGTTTTACGGGCAGCTTGTCTCTCAGGGCAAATTCAGTTTCTTCCGGAGTTCTGGTTTTTACATAACCGAGTCTGTTAAAAATTCTGTGAACATGTACATCCACACAGATTGCGGGTTTGTTAAAACCTCTGCTCATTACAAGGTTTGCGGTTTTTCTGCCAACGCCATTGAATTTTGTCATTTCTTCTATTGATTCCGGAACCTGCGAATTGTATTTTTCTACAAGCTCTTTTGATAGTTCTACTATTTGTTTTGCTTTATTGGCATAAAAACCGACAGGATAGATTGCTTTTTCCAGTTTTTTTACATCACACTTTGCAAAATCTTCCGGAGTTCTGCCAAGTTTAAGCATTCTTAATGTTGCCGGATAGGTTGTTTTATCATTTGTTCTGAGGCTTAATATGCAGGCGATTAACACAAGATAAGGATCATTAAATGTATCCATAAGATGTACAAATTCGCTTCGGGGTTGATCAGCTTCTTTTAATGCTTCTACTATTTTGTCTATCTTTTCATCTTCTGCGTTTTTTAAACTCTCTTTGTTAATTTTTACTGTTTTTACAGGTACTTTAGATTTTTGTCTGTCCATTTAAAAGTTCCTCAATGTTCAGATTAGTTTTAAGTTTCAATGCATAAATATTATCTTTAGCAAATTTCTGTAATTTGACAGCATCTTTTTCTGTTGTGACAATTTTCCCTTTTATTTTTTCAATATCTGATAAAACATAAGAGTGATGATCATCAAACGGAATCATTTCTTTAATATTATATTCCTGTAAAAAGTCAAAAAACTGGCCGGGCTGGCCTATTGCACAAATCGCAGTTATTTCTTCTCCTTGTTCAAGTTTTTCACCTGTTTTTATATTATATATATAATCCGGTTCTGCTTTACATACAAAAGTCGGAATCTTCAATCTTTTTTGTGTGATTTTTGCAATTTTTTCAGCTCTTGTGTGGTCAAAATTTTTGCTTACAATAACCATTCTGTCAATTCGTTTGAATGCTTCGGCACCTTCTCTCAGAGGGCCTGCCGGTAAAAGCTTTTCATTACCGAATCCTTTTTCACTGTCAGAAAGTACAATATCCAAATTCCTGTATAATTTTCTGTGCTGAAATCCGTCATCAAGTATAATTTTAGTTACATCAAATTTCTCAATAGCATATTTAGCTGCGGCAAATCTGTTTTTTGATGTTACAACGACAGCACCTTTTGCATTTTCGGCAAGCCAGTATGGCTCGTCCCCTGCAAGGTTTGCATTGTAGTAAATTTTTTCTCCGTCACTTATCAGATTAATTTGTTTGTTTGAAAGTTTACCGCCATAGCCTCTAGAAATGATTGCGGTTTTTTCACCGTTTGCAATGAAATATTTTGCGATTTCCGCAACTACAGGAGTTTTTCCGACGCCGCCTGTAGTAATGTTTCCGACTGAAATTACGTAGGCGTTAACCTTTTTAGGCTTCAGTATTTTTTTGTCGTAAAGGTAGTTCTTCAGATAACTGCAAATCCCATAAAAAATTGACGCAAATTCAAGTATTTTAATAATTACTCCTTTTGCCTCTTTGTCATAGTGAATTTTTGTTATTTCCGTTTTTAGATTTTTCATATGTTTATTTTTATTATATGAAGGTCTTATTTTCTCAACGTCAGTATCGAAAACAAAACCTTCATATGCATATTATTGTAGATTAAAACATTAATCTGAAAAGTAAGAATCTCTTATTCAATTTTTCCGAGAATTTTCTTAAGTTGCAGGTTGTTGCGGAAGTTTCTTCCAGAATAGTCTGCAGTTGAGTTTTGTTTTCCGGTGTAAGTTGATTTAATGTCGCAAGCGAGGTATTAATTTGTATCATTGCAGAATTTGCATTTTCAACCGTTTCTGTTAATGTACGTTTCAGTTTAGTATCTTTAGTCATTGTATTAATAAATTCACTGATTTCATTAATGTTATGAGCAATTTGTCTGATATCGGACGCCATTTGTTCTGCCTCCTGATCATTACCCATAATTTTGTTCAGATTTTTTGACAGTTGATCTATTGATGCTGTTGTTGAATACAATGATTTTTTAAACTGAGGATCCCCGATTACGTTATTAATATTTTCAGATAATTTGTTGAAGTCTGATGTAGCTTGATTTACTAATGTTATCAGTTCTTCTATATCATCTTTTGAATCGTCAAGAAGTTTGTTAACTTTTTCCACAGTTGTATTGGCATCCTGAGTAATGCTGTCTATATGCTTGATAGTATCCTTCAAATCAGCAATAGTTTCGTCTGACAGAAGCATATTAATTTTTTGATTGGTTTCAGTCAATGTTTCGGCTGCTTTATACTGCCATTCCATGAAGTCGGCAATTCTCATAGGTTCAATTATTGTATATGGTGATGTCTGTTTAGGATATGGCAGAACAGTATCGTCTATTGTAGCAATCCTTAATTTTTTATTGCCCTGATTATCTCTTATGGCCGTTCCTTTTACAAATTCAGGCAAAATTAACCCTGGTAAATCAACTACATAATCAATTTTATATGCATAATTTGTTTTAATTTTGTCTCTTGATGTATATGGAACCGCTTCTCTTGAGGTAACTTCAATATTTTTAATTTTACCTACATCATAGTATTTATCATCAAGTTTCATTTCTACAATGTCATCTTTATAAAGAATATCTTTGTTTACCATAGGTATATAAAGAGTTCTGGTTTTAGGCGGCGTGATTTCCAAAAATAATTCGCCTATAAGTCCTGATTGTTGAATACTGAACATAGAAGCTTTAGGAATTTCTATATCAGGTTCTGTTATAACAAATCTTACTTTTACATAGTTGTTATCCTGAGTTATGACAGGCGTAATTTCTTCAACCTGACCAACTTTCAGCCCCATCATCTGAACTCCTGAACCCGGACGCATGCCATTTACATCTTTGAATTGAATTTCAATTCTGTCTGCCGATGAAAAAGCTCTTCCTTTGACTCTTAATACGATACCTATAAGTAAAACTAATGATATAAGTGCCAGAAGACCAACTTTAAATGATGATGAAAATTTCATTTATAACCTTTCCTGGATAATAACTTCCTACAAAAAAATTGTAGCAGAAACAATTATATAATGCAAAAGGTTAAGATTACAGATAGTTTGCAAGGATATTTTTCACGTAATTTTGAGTTTCCTGATACGGAGGAACTCCGGAATATTTATCTACGGCACCAGGTCCAGCGTTGTAAGCTGCCAGTGCCAGAATGATGTTGCCGTTATATCTTTCAAGCATTGATTTTAAATATCTTACGCCTCCGTCAACATTTTGAACCGGATTGAATGCGTTTTGAACGCCTAAGCTTTTTGCTGTTGCCGGCATTAATTGCATCAATCCCATTGCTCCGGCTTTTGATTTTGCGTTCGGATTAAATCCTGATTCCTGTCTTATAAGAGCTTTTACAAGTCTGTCATCAACTCCGTATTTGTCCGAAATCATTGTTACCATATCCAGTATTTGAGCTTTTGAATTGATACTGCCGGAGTTTAATTCCGAAATATTGTTATTGGCAGAAGAAAGTTCTTGAATTGCATTTGTAAGAGTTTGGGTCTGTTGATTTTTTAATAGGCTGGCATTTACTTTCATTCCCTGTGAGCCTAAAAGTAAATTCCCGAATTCCGTTGTCGGAATTGATGATTTTAAAATATTTTCAAATGAATTCGGATCATTGCTGCTTGCTCTGTTTTGCGGATAGATTGTATCCATAGGATTCAGATTCTGATTATTGCCGTAAATCTTATTTTTGAATCCGTCAATCTGGGCATTAAGGGCTGCATATCTCTGCATTGCAGCAGACTTACCGCTTGATGACAACAAATTTTGTATCATTTTTGAAAACATAACTACTCTACCCTTATCTTGGCAATTTTATTATATAGTTAAACGCCTTAGCTGTTATCATTTGAAATAATGATTTTTTTTAATATGTCAAGTCAGGCTTTTATATAAGATATGTTTTCGGTTTGTTGTGAATATTTAACCAGAGAGTTAAATATAAGAGGGTTATATTTCCCTTCATTGACATCTTTTAGGATTACAGTGAGTGCTTCCTTTGATGTCATTGGCTTTTTATAGGAACGTTTTTCTGTGAGGGCGGAATATTTATCAGCAAGTGATACTATCTGCTGGTTGATATCCGCAAAAAAATTGTTATCAACAAAAGGATAACCTGTTTTTTGGGCGTTTTGATGATGGTTTTTTATTAGGCTTAATGTCTTTTTATCCAGACCGCTGTTTTTCAAAAGTTCATAGCCTAATTCTGAATGTTTATGCATTATTTCTGTTTCTTCTGCAGTAAGTTTAGAGTTTTTATTGAGAATTTCTGACGGAATCAAAACTTTTCCGATATCATGCAGGTAAGCTGCTTGTTCAACTGCATATTTGTCAGCTTTATTTTTTAGCGAAAACGGAAGGTTATCAATAATCCCGGCGGCAATACGTTTTGTATCAGAGGCATGGTGAGACTGTATTTCTCGTAATTCTTTCATATTTAATGCAGCAGGAATATTAGCTTCATTTAGAATAAATTGAATCTTTGGATTTTCATTAATTGCTTTATTGAGTGCATATTCTGTAATATATTTATCCGGTGAATTTGTCTCAAACCTATCAGATGTAAGATTTGAAGATGTAAATCTTACATTATGTCCTGCAGCATTTATTCTGTAATTTGTATTGATTGAACCTGTATTTGCACTCCAGTTTACACTAATTCCCATTTATTTCCTGCACAAAAATCTAACCTGTCCTACTATATTTATATAAAGTATTTTTATTTATAATTTTTGATTAATGTTGATAGTTTTGTTACAAAAGTAAAGATTAAAATTTTATTCAGATTGTAAATTCAAATTTTTATAGGTGTTATAATTTAATTATGAAAGAAATAAAAAAAGTTTTGTTATGCGGGCTTGGGGCAATAGGTACAATTTATGCGGATAAATTGCAGCGGTTTGATTCCGAAAATTTCAGAGTTCTGGTTGATGAGGACAGGCTGGAAAGATATTTGTGTAACCCGATAGTGTTTAATGGTGTAAAACTTGATTTTAATTATGTTTTACCGTCGGAAACGAATTTTAAAGCAGATTTAATCATTATTGCAACCAAATATACCGGATTGGATGATGCAATTAAAAATATAATGAATTTTGTAACTGATGATACTGTTATTTTGTCTTTGTTAAACGGAGTAACAAGCGAAGATATAATTGCGGCCGCTTACGGGAAAGATAAACTGCTATATTCATATTTTATAGGTCACAGCTCGGTAAGATGCGGTAATACTATAGAGCATGATGATGTAAATGTTGTTGTGTTCGGTGCTGAAAATAACTTGAGTGATAATGTTCTAAGACTGAAGAAATTTTTTGATAAATCAGGTATAAACTATAAGATTCCTGAGGATATTAAGCATGCAATGTGGCTGAAATTTATGCTGAATGTTTGTGCAAATCAACCGACCGCAATTTTGAGAATGACTTTCGGTGAAATGCTTGAAAATAAACATTTTATGAATTTTGCCGTTAATATTATGAAAGAGGTGCAGGCTATAGCAAAAGCAGAAGGTGTTAACAATACGGAATCAATGATTGACGAAACACTTGTTCATCTTTCAAAAATGATTCCTGACGGAAAAACCTCAATGCTTCAGGATGTTGAAGCAGGAAGAAAAACGGAAGTAAATATGTTCGCCGGAACTGTTATTGATTTTGGTAAAAAGCATAATATCCCGACACCGTATAATAAAATTTTAAAAGAAATGATTGAAATTATAGAAGAAAATCAAGATTGTAAAAAACTAAAAGCTCTTTGTCAGCCCAAAACAGGAATTGAAAAAGTTTAATAACTTTGAGCCTCTTGTGAATATTGAATAGTTTGTTGTCTCATGTTTTGGATATCTTCAAGCTGTTTATTAACCTGTTCTTCAACGCTTTTTTGATTTATAGAACTTCCGGAAAGGCCTGCTGAACTTCCTCCTTTAAGAGTAGGCATCATTATTATAAAAAGGACAGCAATAATAAGCATTGTTATCAAAAGTCCTATTGCTCCGGAAGCATTTAATTTTTTCATATAACAGCTCCTCTATTTTAATTTATTCCTTTTTATAAAAAATACAACTGCATCTTCAACAGTTTTTGGAGTTCCTAACGGTTCATCTTCAGGAGATAACATTTGATTATCTTTATGCATAACAAAAAACTTGTTGTAAATGGTTAAACCGCCCCAGATAACTACTGAAGAGGCTGCAACTCCAAACATTGTAATGATAAATTTTATAATAGCAGGTTTTAGACCTGCATTGGCTGCTGCCGGTGTTTGCTGCGGAATCTGTGATGAAGCAGCGGCAGGTACATGCTGTGCGATTTCTTCAACGCACAGCCCTGTATTTGCCGATAAAATTAATATCCCGAGCAAAATTAATGCTCCAAATATTAGATTATTCTTTTTCAACAGCTTCTTCCTTCGTTGTTGTTTTACGCCCTCTTGTTTTTTTAGAAGTTCCTCTGTTAGGTCTTCTTGTTCTTTTAGGCTTTTCTTCTTTTTCTTGCTCTGCAGAAGGTTGTGAGTCAGGCTCTTGTGAGATTTCTTCTACAGATTTTTCTGAATCTTGAACAGGTTTTTCCGTTTTTGAGTCTGTATTTGCAGAAATTTCTTTTTCTGAATTTTGTTCTTCGGATTGTTTTAATTTTTCTTCAATCAGTTCTTCTGCAATTTCAGGTTTTATTTCTTCATTGACTTTTATAACTGTTCCGGCAGTTTGTATATCTTCTGTTACAACAAGAGGAGTTTCTACTTTTTCTGCATTTTTATCCTTGTCGAAACGTGTTTTTCTGCCTCTGCGTTTTTTAGTTTCTTTTTCAGTCTGTTCAGCTTCCAGAACAGCTACTGCAGAAGGATTTTCAACCTGAATTTCAGGCATTACCGCAGTTTGAATCTGTTCTGTTTGAATTTCTTCCTGCTGAGGTTTTTCATTTTGTTTATTATTTTTATTATTCTTTTTAAAGTTGTTTACAGGTAATTTGAGTTTTGCTGCTTTTGCTCTGTATTCGCCTTCAGCCGTTGGCGTAGCAAAATTCAGTTCGTTCATAAAATATCCGCTGCCCTGACAGTGAGGACATTTTTTCGTAAATATTTCTGATAAAGATTGTCCCTGACGGTGGCGGGTTAATTCAACAAGTCCTAAGTCAGAAAGCTGTCCTACCTGAGGTTTTGCTTTATCAGGTTCAAGAGCAATTTCAAGTTCTTCAAGCATTGCCAGTTTATCGGCACGCGACATCATATCAATAAAGTCAATGATAATCATACCGCCAATGTTTCTCAAACGAAGCTGGCGTGCAATTTCATGAACCGCTTCTATATTTGTTTTCAGAATAGTTTCGTCCTGTGTGGAAGAACTTGTAAATTTACCGCTGTTAACATCAATTACGGTAAGAGCTTCTGTTTGCTGGATAAATAAATAGCCGCCTGAAGGCATATTTACTTTAACATTAAGAGCAGCCTTAATTTCTTTATGAATATCATAAGCAATCAGAAGAGGTTCAGTTCCTTTGTATAAAGTAACCTCCACATTTTTATTCATATGCCAGTTCTGGAGAATGTTTTGAACTCTGCTGAGTGCAAAAGCCGTATCCACAACGATTTCTTTAACATCTTCAGTGCATGCTTCCCTTATTACTCTGTACAGTAAATCCTGATCTCTGTAGATAAGATTTGGCGGAGTGAGCGTTTCTGCAGATGTAATGATATTATTCCATTTCTCAAGAAGAATTTCCAAATCTTCCTGAATATCAGCTTCGGACTGTCCTTCAGCTTCTGTTCGGATAATAACACCTACACCTACAGGCTTAATCAGATTCATTATGGCTTTAAGTCTTGCACGTTCTCTTGAGTTTTCAATTTTTTTACTTACGCTGACTCCCGGCTCATACGGCATAAGTACCAAAAATCTTCCCGGAAGGCTGATTTCTGTAGTGACTCTGGGACCTTTGTGCCCTGTCGGTTCTTTTACAACCTGAACAATGAGTTTTTGTTTTGGTGAAAGTTTTTCTTTCAGGGTTCCTTTACCCATAACATCCTGTGCGTGTAAAAACCCCATTCTCTCTGTTCCGACATTAACAAATGCTGCATCAATACTCGGAAGTATGTTATCAACGGTTGCAAGATAAACATCTCCGAGTAAAACTTCACCTCTGTGAATAAAAAAGTCTGTGACTTTGCCGTTTTCCAAAACTGCAGCAATATTATCACGTTCAGCAATTATGATTTTTTTTGACTGTTGCTGCGGTTCCTTAAAATTTCTGTTGTTTGCCATTTTTTAAATCCTTATAACTCTCTTAAACTATTATCAAAGAACCTGATACGGGTTATGTTAAAAAATACACCCTCTGCAATTAAATTCATTAATACATCTGCTCTTAGTGCAGGTATTGAATTGCTTTCGGTTCCCTGACCGGTTTTTAGTATTATGAACAGACTGTTTCCTTCAAATCTGTAAGATTTTATTGAAGGCTTAATATCTGTTTTTTTAAGTAAACCTTTTTTGTTTTTCTTCTCGATAAAAATTTCTTCGGAAGATAAAACTCTGTCTGTATTATACTTCAACTTCTCAAAATCGTAAAGATTTCCATCTGCAACCGAAATCTCATATTCAGCCCAAGCAACCGTTGTATCAATAGATTTAGAGGATTTTTCAATTTTTACAATACTTAGTATTTCCGACTGCGGAGGCAGAACTTTTTCCAACTTTAGTTTGAGTTCTTCAGTTGAAAGGTTGTCATAAAGTTCGATATCAACAAGCTCGCATTTACTTTCGGCAAAAAGCGGCAGTGCTATACCCATTGAGATTTTCATTGACGGGTTAAATCCCTGCGAGAATGCCACTCGTAAATCAGTTCTGGCTATTGCTTTAAAGAATGTATTTTGCCAGTCAAGATGTGAGAAATATTTTAAAATTCCGGTTTTAGTAAGTTTTATTCTATATTTATAAACCGCTAAATTTACCGGTTTAGCTGTTGATGGGTCGTGCGGTTCAAAGATTTTTAGATTATCAAATTTCTTTGCGGTTTCAGCACTCATTTTGTACGGTTTATCCATAACTTTATGAGTATGTAAGTTTTTACAAACCCCGCAATTAACACATTTGGTCTGGCAGGTAGGCACTATGTGTGTTGAACTGGCTCCGGCTTCCGGCAGAGAGAACGCTGCTTTATATTCATTTTTGAACCACTCTTTGTCAACCCCGATATTGATAAAATCCCAAGGAAGAGGTTTGTCTAAGTCATACTGTTTTTGAGCAAGTTCCGGCAGAGAAATTTCGAGTTCTTCAGCTGTTTCATACCAGATATCTTTGTTAAAATATTCACCCCAGGCATCAAGATAACAGCCCTTTTTATAGAGTGCTTCAATGTATTTACAAAGACTACTGTCTCCGCGGGTGAGAACAGCTTCTATTTGAGAAACAAATTTTTCATGGTAATTAACTTTTACACCTTTAATTGTTTTAATTTGCTCTTTCAGGTAATTAATATGTTCCGTGACTTTATCCAAATTCATTTGCGGACACCATTGGAACGGTGTGAACGGTTTCGGTACAAATATAGAAAGCGTACATGTCAAATCCATTCCGTGTTTTAATCCTTTTTCTTTTTTTATAAGCTTGCAGCGGTAGCGGATTTTTCTGAATAAATCTGCCATTTCATCCATATCTTCCAGCGTTTCTGTCGGGAGTCCGCAGATAAAGTAAAATTTAACCCTTGACCATCCGTTTTCGTAAAGCGTCGTAACGGCATTAATTATCATATCTTCGGTAATATTTTTTTTGATAACATCTCTAAGTCTTTGAGAACCGGCCTCAGGGGCAAGTGTCATTGTCGATTTTCTTATACTCTGCACCAGATTGGCAAGTTCAAGGTTAAAACCGTCAATACGCTGGCTAGGGAGAGATACAGACACTTTCTTTTTATTGAAATCAACAGCAAGTTCTTTTATAACTTCATTAATGTTGGCATAATCATTTGATGAAAGAGATAAAAGAGAATATTCATCATAGCCGGTATTATGTACAAGTTCTTTTGCTATTTTTATAATTTCTTCAGCCGGACGTTCTCTTACAGGTAATGTTACGTGCCCCGGCTGGCAAAAACGGCACATCCTTCCGCATCCGCGTCGTATCTCTACAACTGCTCTGTCTTGAACCGAGGATGAAAAAGGAATAGGATAAGATTTTAGGGCTGTTTCGTATGTTAGTTGTGCAATTCTTTTAGTAACTACACCGCCTGTTAATGCAGACCAGCGGCCGCTCTTGCCGCTAAACCCTCCGGCACTTTGTGCCACCTCCCTTGCAATGGAGGCAGAAAAATTATCTTCGCAGAGGGCTTTAATTCTGTCGGCCCTTGGCAACCCTTTTGTTTTTTCTAATATTTCACAGACTTCAATAATACTGTCTTCGCCGTCGCCTATCATAAATACGTCAATAAAATCAGCTAAAGGCAGCGGGTTAAATGCACATGGCCCTCCGGCTATGATAATCGGGTCGTTATCTGTTCTCATGTCATTCCTGTACGGAATTTTTGCCATTTCAAGCATTTTTAAAACAGTAGGGTATGCCATTTCATATTGCAGAGAAAAGCCGACTGCATCAAATTCTCTTATTTTTCTTTTGCTTTCAAGTCCGTAAAGTTCTTTGGGCTGAAAATCCGGTTCCGGAGCGTAAACTCTGTCTGCCATATAGTCTTTATGTTCATTGACAAGCCCGTACAGAACCCTTACTCCGAGGTTGCTTATGCCTATTTCATATTTGTCGGGAAATGCAAATGCAAATCTTACCTTTGCACTGTCGAAATCCTTGTTATATGACAGAAACTCTCCGCCTACATACTGGTATGGCTTATTACATTTAAATAAGGCTTCGTGATAATCTTTAAAAAAACAATCCATATTATTTCTCGCTATGCTAATTCTTCAGGAAAATATTTTTCTATTTCAATAATTTTTCCGTCAAGTGTATTCTCTTCAAATGATTTAATAAATTTGAATAAATCGTTATTCGGAACATCATAATTATACAAAACGGTTTCCCCTTTGTATTCTCTCATAACTCTTACAATATAGTGGCAGCCTTGAGCGTATTTTAACAGATGTTCAGCATTAAATTTGTTTCCGTTTGTATCTTTATCAATTCTTACATAATTAAATCCCGCATAAAATTTTACTTTTTCCGGTGTTGCCGGCGGAAGTGATTTATTATGTCTTGAAAAAATATTGGTAACTTTGCGGTTTATTTCATCGCTCATACTATATCCCTACTTTATAATTTAATACAGATATTTTAAATTATTTGAAAATTTTTGTCTAAATATTAAGATTGTTAACTCTAATTTAATTATTAAATTAAAATTATGTATAATTTTTATATAAGGAATTTAAGAATGGCTATAAAATATAACAGACTGCAGCTGGTTATTGATATAATCAGAGGCAGAGAGGATTTGTGGACAGGACCAAACAGGCATGTCAAAAATCTTTATGCAATAGGTGACAAATTGATTCATTCACCTCAAGATGGTAATGATTTGATTAGTGAATATTTGAGCAATGATCCTCCAAAACTTATTTGCAGGTATGGAACTCTTGAATTGGAAACTGTGAGACAGTTTTTCAAATTCCGTAATAAACCGTGGAATTATTCCAGAGGACATAAGTTTTCATTTATGTACACGGCCGGATTTTTCCCTAATGATGACTATAATATGACAAAATTTGCCTGTATGCAGTGTGATGTGACAAAAAGAATTGATATTCTGGGCGTGCGTTCGGAAAAGTATGAAATTGAATTTGTTCCGAAATATTTGCCTGATGAAGCCAAAATAGTTGATATAGATGCAATTCTTTATCCTTTTAAGTGTGAAAATCCGTGGACGCAGTGTCTTAAAGGGAAAAAGGTGCTTGTTATTCATCCGTTTGATGAAACTATAAAGAAACAGTATGAAAAGAAAAGTCTGATATTTCCGGATAAAGAATTTTTGCCAGATTTTGATTTGATTACCTTTAAACCTGTGCAGGGTATCGGTTATGCGAGCAGAAATCTCCCTTACAGAACCTGGTTTGAAGCTTTGGAAGATATGAAATCAAAAATTAAAGAAATAGATTTTGATGTGGCTTTGATAGGTGCAGGAGCTTACGGTATGTTTCTCGGAGACTATTGCAAATCTCTCGGTAAAAAGGCTGTGCATGTCGGCGGTGCTTTACAGTTATATTTCGGAATAAAAGGAAAAAGAT
>ENA-UOJC01001725-UOJC01001725.1-human-gut-metagenome-genome-assembly--contig:-C104-NODE-1725-length-27508-cov-15.456562_pt1 | contig 27508 bp, 24 predicted proteins | sample MGYA00242339_ERZ723886 | MGnify/ENA metagenome assembly ERZ723886 | reverse complement strand
TCTTCCCGGTCGCCAAGGGCGGCACGGCAGCCATTCCGGGGCCGTTCGGCAGCGGAAAGACCGTCATGCAGCACGCGCTTGCCAAGTGGGCGGATGTGGACCTCGTCGTTTACATCGGCTGCGGCGAGCGCGGCAACGAGATGACCGACGTGCTGCGCGAGTTCCCGGAGCTCGTCGACCCGCGCACGGGCGAGAGCCTGATGAAGCGCACGGTGCTCATTGCCAACACCTCGGATATGCCGGTCGCGGCGCGTGAGGCGAGCATCTACACCGGCATCACCATCGCCGAATACTTCCGCGACATGGGCTATGCCGTCGCGGTCATCGCGGACTCGACCTCCCGCTGGGCGGAGGCGCTGCGCGAAATGTCGGGCCGTTTGGAAGAGATGCCCGGCGAAGAGGGCTATCCCGCCTACCTTTCCTCACGTTTGGCGCAGTTCTACGAGCGCGCGGGTGTGGTCGAGTGTCTCGGCAGCGACGAGCGGCAGGGAAGCCTCACCGCCGTCGGCGCGGTCTCGCCTCCGGGCGGCGACCTTTCCGAGCCTGTCTCGCAGGCGACGATGCGCATCGTCAAGGTCTTCTGGGCGCTGGATTCGTCCCTTGCCTACCGCCGTCACTTCCCGGCCATCAACTGGCTCAACTCGTACTCGCTCTATCTGGACTCTCTGCGTCCGTGGTACAGCGAGCATCTGGGACATGAGTTCCTTGAAAACCGCGAGTGGGCGATGGCGATGTTACAGGAGGAGTCGAGTCTCAACGAGATCGTGCAGCTCGTCGGCAAGGATTCCCTCAGCGCGAAGGACCAGATCACGCTTGAGGTCGCGCGTATGATCCGCGAGGACTTTTTGCAGCAGAATTCCTTTGCCGACAACGACGCCTATTCCGAGTACGACCGTCAGGCGCGCATGCTCTCGCTCATCCGCCAGTACGACACGCACTGCCGCGGCGCGGCGGAGCGCGGCGGCGACCTTGCCGAGATGTTTGCCATCCCCGCGCGCGAGAAGATCGGCCGCGCCAAGGGCGTTCCCGCCGATCAGTATAAGGACGCTTACGCGAACCTGCTCGTGGAGATGGAGGAGCAGCTTGCCGCGATCGCTGAGAAGGGAGAGAAGGAAGAATGATCCGTGAATATAAGACCATCCGCGAAATTTCCGGACCTCTGATGGTCGTGGACCATGTGCAGGGCGTCACCTACGACGAGCTGGCGGAGATCGTCCTCTCCGACGGCAGCACGCGCCGCTGCAAGGTGCTCGAGGTCAACGGCGACCGCGCGGTCGTGCAGCTTTTTGAATCTTCCGCCGGCATCAACCTTGCCGATTCACGCATCCGCTTTTTGGGGCACCCGCTCCAGCTCGCAGTGTCGCGCGATATGCTCGGGCGCGTCTTCAACGGTATGGGTCAGCCCATCGACGGCGGCCCCGCCATCATCGCCGACGAGCACCGCGACATCAACGGCCTTGCGATGAACCCCGCGGCGCGCAACTACCCCAACGAGTTCATCCAGACCGGCATTTCCACCATCGACGGCCTGAACACCCTCGTGCGCGGGCAGAAACTGCCCATTTTCTCCGGCTCAGGCCTGCCGCACGCGCAGCTGGCCGCGCAGATCGCGCGTCAGGCGAAGGTGCTGGACGGCGAGAGCAACTTTGCCGTTGTGTTTGCCGCCATCGGCATCACGTTTGAAGAGTCTGAGTACTTCGTCAACGAATTCAAGCGCACCGGCGCCATCGACCGCACGGTGCTCTTTACGAACCTTGCCAACGACCCCGCCGTTGAGCGTATCGCAACACCGCGCATGGCGCTCACGGCCGCAGAGTATCTCGCTTTCGACTGCGGGATGCACGTTCTCGTCATCCTCACGGATATCACGAACTACGCAGAAGCCCTGCGCGAGATCAGCGCGGCGAAAAAGGAGGTCCCCGGCCGCCGCGGTTATCCCGGCTACCTCTACACCGACCTTGCGACGATGTACGAGCGCGCGGGCCGTCAGGTGGGCAAGGACGGCTCGATCACGATGATCCCCATCCTGACGATGCCCGAGGACGACAAGACCCACCCCATCCCCGACCTGACAGGCTATATCACCGAAGGGCAGATCATCCTTTCGCGCGAGCTGTACCGCCGCGGCATCAACCCGCCGGTCGACGTACTGCCGAGCCTTTCCCGACTCAAGGACAAGGGCATCGGCGCGGGCAAGACGCGCGAGGATCACTCCGGCACGATGAACCAGCTCTTTGCCGCCTACGCCACCGGTAAGGAAAACAAGGAGCTCATGTCGATCCTTGGCGAGGCGGCGCTCAGCCCGACCGACCTTCTCTACGCCAGGTTTGCCGACGAGTTTGAAAAGCGCTACGTTGCGCAGGGGAGCGACGAGAACCGTTCCATCGAGCAGACGCTTGACCTCGGATGGGAGCTTTTATCCATCCTGCCGCGCAGCGAGCTCAAGCGCATCAAGCCGGAATATATCGACAAATACCTCAAAAAAGACGAGTAAGGGGGGAGAAACGTGCCTACGACCACTGTCAATCCCACCCGCATGGAGCTCACGCGCCTCAAGGCGCGTCTGCGCACCGCCCAGCGTGGGCACAAGCTCCTCAAGGACAAGCGCGACGAGCTGATGAAGCAGTTCATGGACGTTGTGCGCGAGGATCGCGCGCTGCGCGAGAAGGTGGAGCAGGCCATTACACGGGCTTACGGCTCCTTTACCGTGGCGAGCGCGCTGATGTCGCCGGAGATGCTCGAGCAGGCGCTGCTGTGCCCGCGCCAGAGCGTTTCGCTCGAAATGAGCAGCGAAAACGTGATGAGCGTCGAGGTGCCGCGCTATGAATTCAAGCTCGCGAGCGAGGACGGCGGGGATATCTACCCCTACGGCTTCGCCCAGACGAGCGGCGAGCTCGACGACGCCGTGCGCGAGCTGGGCGACATCCTGCCCGACCTTCTGCGTCTTGCCGAGGTCGAGAAGGCGACGCAGCTGCTCGCTGCCGAAATCGAGCGCACAAGACGGCGCGTCAACGCGCTCGAGTACGTCAAGATCCCGCAGATGCAGCAGAGCATCAAGTATATCACGATGAAGCTCGACGAAAACGAGCGCGCCAACACCATCCGCCTCATGAAGGTCAAAGATCTGATCCTGCAAGAAGCCATCGAGGAGCGCCGCCAGACCGACGCGGCCGCCGGAACGGGCCTTATGTGAGAAGTGCAAAAAAAGAGGGAACCTAAAAAGGTTCCCTCTTTTTTGGGTTTTTTTAGTTTTCGGCCTTGGTCTCGCAGTACAGGCAGCGATAGGTGCGCGTGCTCTCTTCGGTCAGCGTGAAGACTTGCGGCAGCTCCTGTTCAACAGAGGTGATGCAGCGGGGATTCTTGCAGCGGATGACGTTGGTGATGCGCTCGGGCAGCTTGAGCTGGCGCTTTTCGATGCGCTTGCCGTCCTTGATGATGTTGACGGTGATGCCGGGATCGACATAGCCGATGACGTCCCAGTCAAGATCGAGCACCTGGTCGATCTTGATGATGTCCTTGCGGCCGAGCTTGCCGCTCGAAACGTTTTTGAGCAGCGCGACAGAGCAGTCGAGCTTGTCAAGACCGAGGATGTTGTAGAGCTCCATCGCCTTGCCGGCGGAGATGTGGTCGATAACGATACCGTTGGAAATAGCGTCGATGATCATGTGTAAGTCCCTCCCTTATTCAATACCAAGCAGCTTGAGGATGAGCGCCATGCGGATGAAGCGGCCGTTGCGGACCTGCTTGAAGTAGCAGGCGCGGGGATCGTCGTCCACAGCAACGGAGATCTCGTTCACGCGCGGCAGCGGGTGCAGGATGCAGAGATCCTTCTTGGCGTTGCGCAGCTTCTCCGGGGTGAGGATGTAGCTGTCCTTCAGGCGGAGGTAGTCTTCCTCGTTGAAGAAGCGCTCGCGCTGAACGCGGGTCATGTAGAGAATGTCGAGCTCGGGCATGACGGCTTCGAGGTCGGTCGTCTGCTCGTAGGGGATGTTGTTCTTTTTGAGCGCCTCGTTCTTCACGTAGCTGGGGAGCTTGAGCTCCTCGGGGGAGATGAGAACGATCTTGATGCCGGTGTAGCGGCTCAGGGCGCTGATGAGAGAGTGGACGGTGCGGCCGAACTTGAGGTCGCCGCAGAAGCCCACGGTCAGGTCGTTGAAGCGGCCCTTTTCACGGTTGATGGTGAGAAGGTCGGTCAGCGTCTGGGTGGGGTGGTTGTGGCCGCCGTCGCCGGCGTTGATGACGGGGACCTCGGAGTGCATGGAGGCGACCAGCGGCGCGCCCTCCTTGGGGTGGCGCATGGCGATGATGTCAGCATAGCAGCTGACAGTGCGCACCGTGTCGGAAACGCTCTCGCCCTTGGCGGCGGAAGAGCTGCTTGCGGACGAGAAGCCCAGCACCTTGCCGCCGAGACCGAGCATCGCGGACTCAAAGCTCAGGCGCGTGCGGGTAGAGGGCTCAAAGAAAAGCGTTGCGAGGATCTTGCCGTCGCACTTGTGTGCGTAGGTGTCGGGGTGGTCGATGATGTCGTTGGCCGTGGCGACCATATCGTCGATCTCCTGGGTGGTCAGCTGCAAAATGTCGATCAAATGCTCCATGTTAGTTCTTTCCTCCGATCCAAGATTCATCCGACGGGTTGTTGCGGAACTGAATGAGACGCGCAACGTCCTCGGGGTGGATATAATTTTGCTTCGCCGCTACGTCGGCGATGACGTCAAAGTTGGTGAGGCTGTGGTTCTTTACGTTGGCGGCGGCGAGGCGGTCAAGGCCCTTCTGCATCCCGTAGGTGAAGATGCTCGCAACGCCCAGCACCTCCGCGCCCGCTTCGCGCAGGACGTTCACAACGTCCAGAACGCTGCCGCCGGTGGAGATGAGGTCTTCGATGACGACGACCTTCTGGCCCGGCTCAAGGCGGCCCTCGATCTGGTTCTGGCGGCCGTGGTCCTTGCCGGAAGAGCGCACATAGCCCATGGGAAGGCCCATCATGTGGCCGACGATGGCGGCGTGGGCGATGCCCGCCGTGCTCGTGCCCATCAGCACCTCCACGTCGGGATAGTCTGCGCGGATGACCTCGCACAGCGCGCTTTCCACCTGCGTGCGCACCTCGGGCGCGGTCAGGATCAGGCGGTTGTCGCAGTAGACAGGGCTCTTAATGCCGCTGGCCCAGGTGAAGGGTTCGTTCGGGCGGAAAAAGACCGCGCGGATGGAGAGCAGGCCCTCTGCAATGCTGCGTTCCAAATGCTCCATTTCTATCTCTTCTCCTTTCAAATGATCAGTCGATTGACAAGATCAGTGTTTCCAAAGTATCGGGTGTTTCGCTGATGTAGTCGGCGCCGGCGGCGGTGAGTTCTTCGCGGCTGCCGTAGCCGTAGAGCACGCCGATCACATCGAGCCCTGCCATGTGCGCGCCGATGACGTCGTGCTCGCGGTCGCCGACCATGACGGCGCGGGAAAGATCGTCGCAGCCGGCCGCTTTGAGCGCGGCTTTTACGACGTTTACCTTTTTGCCCGCTTCCTTGTCACCCTCGGGCGCGCCGCAGATGGCGTCAAAATAGGGCGCAAGCGAAAAGTGCTCCAGAATGCGCTCGGCCATGGTGTCGAGCTTTGATGTGGCGACGAAAAGACGCTTGCCCTCGCTCTTGAGATGCGCGAGCAGCGCGGGGATGCCGGGGTAGGGGGCGTTGTCGAGCCAACCGTCCTGCTGGTAGTATTCGCGGAATTTCGCGACCGCGGCGTCGACATTTTCCGCGCTCACGAAGCGCGCGAAGGTCTCGCTGAGCGGCGGGCCGACGAAGAACGACAGCTCGCGCCAGTCGCGCTCGATGCCGAACGCGCGCAGGGCATACTGCCCGGCCTTCATGATGCCGGGGCCGGAGTCGGTCAGCGTTCCGTCTAAATCAAAGAGGATGATATCGCGGCGCATTGCTTAACCCACAAACTCGCTGACGCAGCGGCGATAGGCGGCAACTGGGTCCTCCGCCTGCGTGATGGGGCGGCCGACGACGATGTAGTCCGAGCCGATCTCGCGCGCCTTTGCGGGCGTGGTGATACGCACCTGGTCGTCCGCCTTTGCGTCGGCAAAGCGGATGCCGGGGGTGACGGTGACAAATTCCTTCGCGCAGGATTCATGGATGCGCCCGGCCTCGAGCGGGGAGCAGACCACGCCGTCAAGACCGGCGGCCATGGCGTTTTTCGCGTAGTCGAGAACCACTTCCTCAAGGGGGCGGTGGATGCCGATCTCATCCTCCATGATCTGCTGGCTCGTGGAGGTGAGCTGCGTGACGGCGATGAGCATCGGACGCGTGCCGTCCGCGCGGGTCAGACCCTCGAGCGCGGCAGACATCATCGCGCGCGTGCCAGGGGCGTGGAGGTTGACCATGTCCACATCGAGGGAGGAGAGCACGGCCATGGCCTTTTTCACGGTGTTGGGGATGTCGTGCAGCTTGAGATCGAGGAAGATCTTGTGGCCGCGGACTTTGATCTCGCGCACGATCGCGGGGCCTTCGGCGTAGAAGAGCTCCATGCCGATCTTCACAAAGGGCTTTTCGCCGGTGAAGCGGTCGAGAAATGCGAGGGTCTTTTCCTTGCTGTCAAAATCCAGCGCAATGATAACGTCCTTACCCATGGTGGGCACCTCCTATGATGTCGTTCAAATCGTTGATGTTGTATTTCTGCATGACGCGGGGCAGATCCTCGACGATGCGGCGGCAGGCGAAGGGATCGACAAGGTTGGCAGCGCCGACCTCGACCGCCGTTGCGCCCGCGAGCATCAGCTCGATGACGTCCTCGGCGCTCATCACGCCGCCGAGACCGACGACGGGGATGCGCACCGCTTCGTAGACCTGCCAGACCATGCGCACGGCGAGCGGGAAGATCGCAGGGCCGGACATGCCGCCCGTGATGTTGGCAAGAAGCGGCTTTCTCATTTTGAGATCGAGCCGCATGCCCATCACGGTATTGATGAGGCTGATACCGTCCGCGCCTGCGTCCTCGCAGGCCTTGGCAATGTCCGCAATGCTCGTGACGTTGGGGGAGAGCTTGACGATGACGGGCTTTTTGACCGCGTCCTTCACCGCGCGCGTGACCGCTGCGGCAGCCTTCGGGTCAGTGCCGAAGCTCATGCCGCCGCCGTGGACGTTGGGGCAGGAGATGTTCACCTCGAGCCAGCCGACCTGCGGGCAGGCGTCGAGCTTCTGACAGACCTCGACATATTCATCGAGCGAAAAGCCGCTGACGTTCGCCATGACAGGCTTGCGGAAAACGCGCGCGAGCTTGGGAAGCTCCTCGGCGATGACCGCGTCCACGCCGGGGTTCTGAAGGCCCACGGCGTTGAGCACACCGCTTTGCATCTCGGCGATGCGCGGCTGGGGGTTGCCGAGGCGGGGCTCGCGCGTCGTTCCCTTAAAGGAGAACGTGCCGAGGCAGTTGATATCGTAGAGCGCTGCGAACTCGTGGCCGTAGCCGAAGGTGCCGCTCGCAGGAATGACGGGGTTATCGAGCGGAAGAGAGCAGAGCGTGACGTTCGTTTTTACCATTTGATCTCCTCCCTCCCGAATACGGGCCCCTCGCGGCAGACGCGCTTGGGGCCGTTCACCGTGTCGATCGTGCAGCCCATGCACGCGCCGAAGCCGCAGCCCATGCGCGCTTCCAGACTGATCTGGCCGGGCTTGTCCGTCTTTGCGCAAAGCGCCTTGAGCATCGGCGTCGGCCCGCAGGCGCAGACGGTGTCGAACCGCTCGGGCAGCGCGTCGGTCACAAAGCCGCGCGTGCCGCGGCTGCCGTCTGCCGTTGCAATAACGGTCTGCACGCCGAGCGCTTTGAATTCATTTTCGTAGAAGACATCCGCCGCTGTGTTGAAGCCGAGAACGGCAATGGGCGTTTTGCCCGCGGCAAGAAGATGCTTTGCGAGGCCGAAGAGCGGTGCGGCGCCGATGCCGCCGCCCGCAAGGAGCGCCGTTTCGCCGCAGGCGGCAACGTCGAAGCCGTTGCCGAGACCCGAGAGCGCGTCGAGCGCCTGTCCCGGCGTGCAGCGGGAAAGCCAGTCCGTTCCGTTGCCGACGACTTTATAAAGGAGCGTGACGCTCTTTTCGTCCCAGTCGCAGATGGAGATAGGCCTGCGCAGGAAGAAGCCGGGCAGGCGAAGGTCGAGGAACTGGCCCGGCGCGGTGATGGCCGAGGTGTCACCCTCGAGCTTCAAACGGTAGACGTCCAAGGCAATGGGAGCGTTCTCCGCGATGGTATATTTTACTTCGATCAAAGCGTGTCCTCCTTCCAGACGATCTCGCCGCCGATCATCGTCAGCTTGCACGCGCCCGTGAGGCACGTGCCGGCGAAGGGCGTTGCGCGCCCCATGGTCAAAAATGTTTCGGGGTCGACAGTGTAGGTTTCGTTGAGGTCAAATACGGTCAGGTCAGCGACCTGGCCGACGGCGATCTCCGTGCCGCAGCCAAAGCGGCGCATCGGAGAGGTGTGCATCAGCTCGACGAGCTTTTCAAGCGGCAGAATGCCCTTTTTCACAAGATGCGTGTAGCTTGCGGCAAAGGACGTTTCCAGTCCGACAACGCCCATGGCGCTCTTTTCAAGGCCCTTGGCCTTCTCCTCGTGACTGTGGGGCGCATGGTCGGTGATGAGCATGTCGATCGTCCCGTCCAGAAGCCCCTCGATGAGCGCGTCGCGGTCGGCCTGATCGCGCAGAGGAGGATTCATCTTGAAGCGTCCGTCCTCCTGAAGGTCGTCCTGCGTGAAGGCGAGATAGTGCGGCGCTGTTTCGCACGTCACATCCACGCCGCGGCGCTTGGCCGCGCGGATGACCTCGACGCTTTCCCTGGTTGAAACGTGGCAGACGTGGTAGGCGCAGCCCGTTTCCTCGGCAAGCTTCACGTCGCGCGCGATCTGGCCCCACTCGCTCTCCGAGCAGATGCCGCGGTGCCCGTGGGCGCGGGCATACGCGCCGTCGTGGATGTAGCCGCCGCGAAGCAGGGAATTGTCCTCGCAGTGCGCGGCAAGGATCTTGCCGAGACGGCGGCACTCGGCCATCGCCTGACGCATCATGCTCTCGGACTGCACGCCGCGTCCGTCGTCGGAAAAGGCGATGACGTCTGGCGCCATGCCCGCGAGGTCTGCGAGCTGCTCGCCCTTTTCGCCGACCGTGATCGCCCCGTAGGGGTGCACATGAACGAGGGCGTCCTTCTCGATAAGCGCGCGCTGGAGCGCGAGCGATTCGGCGCAGTCGGGCACGGGGTTCAGGTTCGGCATGGCGGCAACGTGGGCGAAGCCGCCGTGCGCGGCGGCCAGTGTGCCGGAACGGATGGTTTCCTTATAAGAAAATCCCGGCTCACGAAGATGAACATGAACATCAACGAAACCGGGAAACAAAACCATATTAGAAATATCAATAACAATAGTATCATCGGAAGGGAAAACACCATCACCAATAGAAACGATCTTTCCGTCCGAAAGAAACACGTCCGCCAAATGAAACACGCCCTGCGAGAAAAACTTTGCATTCTTCAGAAGATAGCGCATTTTCATTTCCTCCTTGTGTTGTTTTCGGAGCATTATACGGGATAATCTGACGAATGTCAAGAGCAAAAGCTTCGGGAAAACGACACGGTAAAAAAAGAAATGAGAAAGTATGCAGCCTTGCCTTGCCGCACCGTGCAGCGCGTATTTCTGCGGCGGCGAAGGGGCGGAAAAGAGCTGCGGGACTTGGTGAAAAATGCTGAATTTTACCAGGATGCCTTTGGAGAAAGAGCGCACTTTTCAACGAAAATTTGCCCCGTGCGGAAAAATGTAAAATTATGCGGTTGACAATCGGGATGGAGGCTCTTATACTGGGGGCAACCTAGTTCTATGAACGGAGAACCACAACAATGAAGAGCATTTTCGTTTTTGCATACTATTATTACTTTACTATGGATTCGTAGTAAGGCTAATTTGTGATGCAAAGATGCAAAGAAGGCTCTGAAAAGAGATTGCTTGATGCGGCACAGGTTAGACCTGTGCCGCATTTTTTATTGTGGCACTGCGTTTTCTATCAATAAGGAGGATACTATTATGATCGTCGTACTCAAACATGGTGCGGAAGCAGACAAGCGCGAGCAGCTCATCGGCTGGCTTAAGAATCAGGGCCTCGGCGTACACATTTCCGAGGGCGCGTATCAGACCGTTCTGGGGCTGATCGGCGATACGGCGCGCGTTGACATGGATCTCATCGAGAGCCTCAGCATCGTCGATTCCGTCAAACGCGTGACCGAGCCCTTCAAGTGCTGCAACCGCAAGTTCCACCCGGACGATATGATCGTTCAGGTGGGCGACGTGAAGATCGGCGGCGGGAATTTCTGCATGATCGCGGGGCCCTGCTCGGTCGAATCCGAGGAGCAGATCGTGGCGGTCGCCAAAGCGGTCAAGGCCTCGGGGGCAAACATGCTGCGCGGCGGCGCGTTCAAGCCCCGCACCTCGCCCTATGATTTTCAGGGTCTCAAGGCCGAGGGCATTGAGTTACTCAAGATCGCCCGTCAGGAGACGGGGCTTCCCATCGTGACCGAGATCATGGGCACGAACTACCTGCCGCTTTTTGAAGACGTCGACCTCATTCAGGTCGGCGCGCGCAACATGCAGAACTTCGACCTGCTGCGCGAGCTCGGCAGACTTCGCAAGCCCATCCTCTTAAAGCGCGGCCTTGCCAGCACCCTCAAGGAGCTTTTGATGAGCGCAGAGTACATCATGGCCGGCGGCAACGAGCAGGTCATCCTCTGCGAGCGAGGCATCCGCACCTACGACGACTACACGAGAAATACGCTCGACCTTGCGGCCGTGCCCATGCTCAAGGAGCTGACGCACCTGCCCGTTATCGTCGACCCGAGCCACGCCACCGGCATCGCGCGCCTTGTACGTCCCATGGCGCTGGCCGCGGCCGCCTGCGGCAGCGACGGACTCATCATCGAGGTGCACAACGATCCCATGCACGCGCTGTGCGACGGCGCGCAGTCGCTGCGCCCCGAGCAGTATGACGATCTTGCGGGGGCCGTGCGCCGCGTGAGAGAGGCGGTGGCGCAATGACGGTCGGAATCGTCGGCCTTGGCCTCATCGGCGGCTCGTTTGCCAAGGCCTACCATGCTTCTGGCGAGCGCGTGCTCGCGCAGGATATCGACCGCGACGTGCTGTCGTTTGCCGTCATCAGCGGCGCGGTGGACGAAGAGCTTACCGACGGGACAATGGCGGAATGCGACCTCATCCTGCTGGCGGTCTGCCCCGCGGCGGCGGTCGAATGGCTCCGGAAAAACGCGCCGAAGATCGCCTCTCACACGATCGTTATCGACTGCTGCGGCACAAAGCGCACGGTCTGCGCGGCGTGCTTTCCCATCGCCGCGCAGTACGGCATCACCTACCTTGGCGGACACCCGATGGCGGGCACGCAGTTTTCGGGCTTCAAGTACGCTAAAGCCGACCTTTACCGCGGCGCGCCGATGGTGCTCGTGCCGCCGCGCTTTGATGATATCGAACTATTGAGCCATGTGAAGGACTTGCTCTCGCCCGCGGGCTTTGGGAGCTACTCTGTTACGACTGCCGAGCAGCACGACGAGATGATCGCCTTCACCTCGCAGCTTGCGCACGTGGCCTCGAACGCTTATATTAAGAGTCCCACGGCAAAGAAGCACAAGGGCTTTTCCGCCGGCAGCTACAAGGACATGACGCGCGTTGCGTGGCTCGCGCCCCACATGTGGGCGGAGCTGTTTCTGGAAAATCGGGACTTTCTATTGAAGGAGATCGACTGCTACATCGAGCATTTGTCGCAGTACAAGGCCGCGATGGAGCAAAACGACGAAGAAGAACTCATCCGCCTTCTGGATGAGGGCAAGAAGAGAAAGGAAGAGGTGGACGGCTGATGCGAAGCATCCATATCAAGGCCTCGCGCGAGTATGACGTGCTCGTGGAGCGCGGACTGCTCGACCGCGCGGGCGAGTTTTTATCCAGGGTCAGCGCGCCGGGCATGGCGGCGGTCGTGTCGGACGAGACGGTTTTCGCGCTCTACGGCGAGCGGACGGTCAGGGCGCTTGAAAAGGCGGGATACCGCGTCTGCGCCTTTACCTTCCCCGCGGGCGAGGAGAGCAAAAATCTTTCGACCTATGCGGACGTTTTGCACTTCCTCGGCGCGCACCGCTTCAGCCGCAGCGATGTGGTCGTGGCGCTCGGCGGCGGCGTGGTGGGCGACCTTGCGGGCTTTGCCGCGGCGACGTATCAGCGCGGCATGGGCTTTGCCCAGATCCCGACGACGCTGCTTGCGGCGGTGGATTCGTCCGTCGGCGGCAAGACGGCCGTCGACCTGCCTACGGGCAAGAATCAGGCGGGCAGCTTTTATCAGCCCTGCCTTGTCCTCTGCGACCCCGACACGCTTTCTTCGCTTCCCGAGGAGCAGTACCGCTGCGGCTGTGCCGAGATCATCAAATATGCGATGCTCGGCAACGAGGCGTTTTTTGAAGAGCTCGACAAAACACCCGTGCGCGAGCAGTATGAGCATGTGATCGAGGTCTGCGTGCAGATGAAGCGCGACATCGTCGGCGCGGACGAGTATGACCTCGGCCGCCGCCGCACGCTGAATCTGGGCCACACCTTCGGCCACGCGGTGGAGCAATGCAGCGATTTTTCCCTCCTGCACGGCGAGGCGGTCGCCATCGGCATGGCGACGGTCACGCGCGCGGCGGTCAAGCGCCGCATCTGCGGTGAGGAAACACTCCGGCGCCTTTTGAGCATTCTGCACCGCTACGGACTTCCGACGGAAACGGGCTATGCGCTCGATCAGCTCTATGAAGCGGAGTTGGTCGACAAAAAGATCTCCGGCGGCAAAATGCACCTCATCGTGCCGGAGAAGATCGGTCAGGTGCGCGTGGAAACGATCCCCGTCGAAGCCCTGCGCGACTGGATGCAGGACGGTGGCATCCGATGAAAAGAACCATCATACCCGGCGCGCGCACGGGGCGCGTGCATATCCCGGCCTCCAAATCGCAGGCGCACAGGCTGCTCATCTGCGCGGCGCTCGGCGAGGAGAAGACCGAGGTCGTCTGCGACGGCATTTCCGCCGATATCGCGGCCACGGCGAAGTGCCTGAGCGCGCTCGGCGCGAAAATTGAAGAAATGGAGACGGGCTTTCTCGTCTCTCCAATCAAAAAAGTGCCCGAGGGGCGCTGCGACCTCTACTGCGGCGAGAGCGGGTCGACGCTGCGCTTCCTGCTGCCCATCGTCGGCGCGCTCGGCGCGCAGGCGGTATTCCACCGCGAAGGACGCCTCCCTCAGCGTCCACTCGCCCCGCTGGACAGTGTGCTGACCGCGCACGGCATGACGCTATTCGAGGACGGAGACCTTCTTTTATGCAGCGGGCAGCTGCAAGTGGGGAACTATGAGATCGCGGGCAATGTGTCCTCGCAGTACATTTCGGGTCTTCTCATGGCGCTGCCGCGCCTCACGGGGGAGAGCCGCCTGACGGTGACCGGCACGCTTGAATCCGCGGCCTATGTTGCGATGACGGAGGACGCGCTGCGGCTCTCGGACGTCGAATTTTCGAAAAACGGCGCGTCTTACGCGATTCCTGGCGGGCAGCGCTTCCGTCTGCCAGCGCGCACGGCCGTCGAGGGCGACTGGTCGAACGCGGCGTTCTTCCTCTGCATGGGCGCGCTCGCGAAAGAGGGCATTCGCGTCGAGGGACTGAACCTTAAGTCCTCGCAGGGCGACCGCGGCGTGCTGGACGTGCTGCGCGCATTTGGCGCGGAGGTCAGCGAGGAGGAAAACGCCGTGACGGTCCGGCGCGGCACGCTGCGCGGCGTGACGATCGACGCATCGCCCATCCCCGACCTCATCCCCGTTTTAAGTGTAGTTGCATCGGTCGCGGCGGGGGAGACGAGGGTCGAAAACGCCTACCGCCTGCGGCTCAAAGAATCCGACCGATTGCAGAGCACGGCAAACCTGCTGCGCGCGCTCGGTGGGCGCGTCGAGGAAAAAGAAGACGGTCTTACGATCTCGGGCGTGCCTGCGCTGCACGGCGGAAGCGCCGAAACGCAGAACGACCATCGCCTTGCAATGTCCGCCGCCGTTGCCGCCTGCGCCGCGATGGGCGAGGTCACGGTCGACAATGACGCTTGCGTTGCCAAGTCGTATCCCCGCTTCTGGGAGGATTACGGCAGCTTGAAAGGAGAGGGCTTATGAGCAGCACCTACGGCGAAAATTTAAAACTGACGATTTTCGGTCAGTCCCATTCCCCCGCCATCGGCGTGACGATCGAGGGCATCCCCGCGGGAGAGAAAGTCGATCTGGACGAGCTTCAGCGCTTTTTAAACCGCCGCGCGCCGGGCAAAAACGCCTGGTCGACGCTGCGCAAGGAGGCTGATGCGCCGGAGATCCTGTCGGGCCTTGTGAACGGTCACACCTGCGGCGCGCCGCTCACGGCCATCATCCGCAACACGAACACAAGGTCGCAGGACTATGAAAACCTTGCCCTTACGCCGCGCCCCGGCCACGCGGACTACACCGCCGAGGTAAAATACGGCGGATATCAGGACCGCGCGGGCGGCGGGCACTTCTCCGGAAGACTCACCGCGCCGCTGTGCATCGCGGGCGGCATCTGCTTGCAGCTTCTTGCGCGCGAGGGTATCACGCTTGTGAGCCGTATCGCCTCCATCGCGGACATTTGCGATGAAGGAGAACTTCTTTCCTCCACGGCGGAGAAGGACTTTCCTGTTGTGAGCGACGCGTGCGGCGAAAAAATGCGCGCCGCCATTGCGAAGGCGCGCGAGGAAGGCGACAGCGTTGGAGGCGTTGTCGAATGCGCCGTGCTCGGCGCGCCTGCGGGGCTTGGCGACCCGATGTTCGGCGGCATGGAAAACCGCATCGCCGCCGCGCTTTTCGGTATCCCGGCGGTCAAGGGCGTTGAATTCGGCGCGGGCTTTGGCGCATCGAAGCTGCGCGGCAGCGAGAACAACGACGCTTTTTCGGTCGAAAACGGGAAGATCGTCACCGAGACGAACCACTGCGGCGGCATCCTCGGCGGCATCACGGACGGAATGCCCATCGTGCTGCGCGCGGCCTTTAAGCCGACGCCGTCCATCGCGCGCACGCAGCAAAGCGTCAATTTGCAGAGCGTGACGCGCGAGGAGCTCGCCATCACCGGCCGCCACGACCCCTGCATCGTGCCGCGCGCTGTGCCGTGCGTGGAGGCGGCGGTCGCCGTCGCCGTCTATGACGCGCTGCTCGCGCGCAGGAAGGAAACGAGGTAAAAACTATGGATTTGAACGACTATCGCAAAGAGATCGACCAAATCGACGATGAACTGATTGCGCTGTTCGCCAAGCGCATGGAAACGGCGGAGAAGATCGCCGCCTACAAGCAGGCGAACGGCCTGCGCGTGCTCGACGCGCGCCACGAAAAGGAAAAGATGCGCACGCTCATGGAAAAAACGCCAGAGGAACTGCGCGAATACGTTTCTTCGCTGTATTCCCTCATCTTTGAACTCAGCCGCAGCCGCCAGAGCTGTCTTCTCGGCGCGAAGGGCGACCTGCCTAAAAAGATTGCCGAGGCGATCGAAAAGACGCCGCCGCTCTTCCCGCAGGAGGCCGCCGTCGCCTGTCAGGGCGTGGAGGGCGCATACTCCGAGCAGGCCTGCGAGAGGCTCTTCAAGCGCCCGAGCACCTTCTTTTTCTCTTCCTTTGAAGCTGTGTTTTCCGCCATCGAAAAGGGGCTTTGCCGCTACGGTGTGCTGCCGCTTGAAAACAGCACCGCAGGCAGCGTGAACGCGGTCTACGACCTCATGATGCGCCATAACTTCCGCATCGTGCGCTCGGTGCGCATCAAGGTCGACCACAATCTGCTCGCCAAACCCGGCGCGAAGATCGAGAACATCCGCGAGATCTACTCCCACGAGCAGGCCATCAGCCAGTGCGCGCACTTTTTGCAGGGCCTTCCGAACGTGAAGGTCATCCGCTGCGAAAATACCGCCGTGGCCGCGCGCATGGTCGCCGAGTCCGGGAGAGACGATGTGGCGGCGCTCTCGTCGCGCGCGTGTATGGACCTCTACGGCCTTGAAAACCTTGCCGCCTCCGTGCAGGATCAGGGCAACAACTTCACGCGCTTCATCTGCATTGCAAAGGATCTTGAGATCTACCCCGGCGCGGACCGCACGAGCCTTATGGTGGTGCTGCCGCACCGCCCCGGCTCTCTCTATCAGGTGCTCTCGCGCTTCTACGCGCTCGGCGTCAACCTCAATAAGCTCGAAAGCCGCCCCATCCCGGAGCGCAACTTCGAGTTCATGTTCTACTTTGACCTTGAGACCTCGGTCTACGCCCCGCAGTTCACCCAGCTCATGGGCGAGCTGCCGGAGCTTTGCGAGAACTTCTCATATCTTGGCTCTTACAGCGAGGTGATCTGAATGAAACGCTGCGGTCTGCTCGGCGAAAGGCTCGGGCACAGCTATTCGCCCGCCATCCACGCAGAGCTTGCGGACTATGACTACAGGCTCTACGAGGTCGCGCCGGAAAAACTCGGCGAATTCTTGAAAGACGGGGAATTTGACGGCCTGAACGTCACCATTCCCTACAAAAAAGCGGTCATCCCGTACTGCGCGGCGCTTTCGCCCATCGCCAAGAAGCTTCAGAGCGTGAATGTGCTCGTTCGCCGCACGGACGGCACGCTCTATGGCGACAATGCTGACGCCTACGGCTTTGCCGGCATGGTGAAGGCAAGCGGCATTTCGGTCGAGGGCAAGAAGGCGCTCGTTCTCGGCAGCGGCGGCGCGAGCGCAACGGTCTGTGCCGTGCTCGATGAGCTGCGTGCGCGCAGCGTGACGGTCATCTCCCGCAGCGGAGAAGACAACTACGGCAATCTGGAGCGCCACGCGGATGCGGAGATCATCGTGAACACCACGCCCGTCGGCATGTATCCCAATTGCGGCGTGTCGCCCGTTGACCTGCGGCAGTTCCCACGGCTTGAGGGGGTGCTCGATATCGTCTACAATCCCGCGCGCACGGCGCTCGTGATGCAGGCGGAGGCGCTGGGGATCCCCTATATGAGCGGGCTTTATATGCTCGTTGCGCAGGCAAAGCGCACGGCGGAGGTCTTTGAAGGCCACGCCATTCCCGACAGTGAGACCGAGCGCATCTGGAAAAAGCTGGGGCGCGAGATGCAGAACATCGTGCTCATCGGGATGCCCGGCAGCGGCAAGAGCACCGTGGCCACACGCCTTGCCGAAGCGCTCGACCGCGTCGTGCTCGACAGCGACGCGGAGATCGAGGAGAAAAATGGCGCAAGCTGCGCCTGCCTCATCGAAAGAAACGGCGAGGCGGCGTTCAGAAGGATGGAAAGCGAGGCCATCGCCGATCTCGGCAGGCGCTCAGGTCTGGTCATCGCCACGGGCGGCGGCTGCGTGACGCGCGAGGAAAACTACGCTTCCCTGCACCAGAACGGCGTCATCTTCTGGCTCAGGCGCGACCTTGACAAGCTTCCGCGCGAGGGTCGTCCCCTTTCCGCGGGCGGCCTTGGCGCGATGTATGAAAAGCGCAGGGCGTGCTATGAGCGCTTTGCCGATTACAGCGTTGACAACAACGGTACGGTCGAGGAGACGCTGCGGCAGATCATGGCGGCACTTGCAGAAGGAGAAAAATAAAAGCACAAGGGCGGGCATACGGAAAAGCCGTATGCCCGCCCTTGCGCGTTTCCCACCCTACCGCGCCTGACGCGCAGCGAGGATCTCTTCATATCGGCGCGCGCAGTGCCGCCAGTCGACGACGCGCACGCGCAGAGAGAGCATTTCCTCGCTGCATGGAGACGCGCTCGCCGCAAGGTCAAGCACGGCCTCCCCGGGACAGGGCACGCCGTTTGCAAGTCCGAACAGCGCAAGTGTGCCGTCGCACAGCACGCTCAGGTACACGCGCCCGCCGCAGCGCCGGCGCAGCGCGTGCGCGAGCACGCGGAAAAAGTCCTCGCGCGCGCCGAAGGTGCGCGTGAGCGCCGCGTCAAACGTCGGCGCGGGGGAAAGGGTATCGGTCATGCGAAATCACCTCACAGCAGTCTATGCGGTGCATCGGAGAATATGAAAAGAGAGGGCAATGCCCTCTCTTTTTCACTCTTGTGGGTAGAAGATCAGATGTGCACGACCTTCAGCTCGCTCGCCTCGAAGAGCCCAAGGCGCTTGCCGACGTTGACATACACCTGCGGGTCGCCGCTCGTGCAGATGACGAATTTGCCTTTTTTCTGCGGGTTGAGCGCGTTCTGCTCGGCAAGGTAGTCCTTGACGGCGTTCGCCTGCTCGAGCGCGGGGTTGATGAGTTTCATCTCGGGATAGCACTCATGGAAGTTCTCCTCCACGATGGGATAGTGCGTACAGCCGAGGATCAGGTTTTCGACCTTTTCGCGCGAAAGAATGTTGTCGACCTGCGTGCGGATCTCAGTGTTGATGTCGTGCTGGTTAAAGTCACCGCGGTCGACGAGCGCCGCGAGCAGGGGGGAGCCCTTGCCGACGACTCTGCATTCGGGCGCGCCCTTGTGGATGAGCTCGGCATACTTGCCGGAGGCGACGGTGAACTCCGTCGCGATCAGGCCGACGCTCGAAAGGTGCTCGCGCACGACGTATTTCGCCGCTTCTTCCACGATGCTGATGATCTTATAATCAAAGCAGGGGCGCAGGCGGTCGGAGAGGGTGGAAATGGTATTGCAGGCGATGGCGGTACACTTGACACCGTTCTCGCCGAGGAAGCGAAGCATATTGCAGCTTAGATCGAAGATCTGGTCGGAAGTTTTGTTGCCGTAAGGGCAGTTGGCACTGTCGCCGAAATAAATAATGTCTTCACCGGGCAGGATGCGCTGTAATTCACGCACGACGGTCAGTCCGCCGATGCCGCTGTCCATCACGCCGATGGGATTGCCTGCGTTCAACATGGTTGAAAGCCTCCTTCTATTTTCTTCGAATATTGTAACACATGAACAAGGAAATGCAAGTAAAATATCGAAAGGACGGATTTTCGCGAAAAAAGAGGAAAAGCATTGCAATTTCTCATGCAGCTGATTAAAATACTATCTGGTGAGAGTTGGGTATTCCTGCCCTGACGCATGGAGATGCGTCATGAACGAAGGATGAGAGAGGATTCAAAACGATATGACGATCTTTAACATCATTACCCTCTTCGGCGGCCTTGCGCTGTTCCTGTACGGCATGCGCCTGATGGGCGACGGACTGAAGAGGGGTTCCTCCGATGCGTTCAAAAGCGCAATGGAAAAGGTGACGAACAACCCGCTGGTCGGTTTTCTGCTCGGCCTTGGCGTAACGGCGGTCATTCAGAGCTCCACGGCGACCATCGTGCTCACATCGGGCCTTGTCGGCGCGGGGATCTTGTCGCTGCACCAGTCCATCGGCGTCATTCTGGGCGCAAACGTCGGTACAACGGTCACGGGTCAGATCATCCGGCTGCTCGACGTGAATGCGTCGGACACGTCGCTTCTGAATTTTTTCAAGCCCTCGACGCTGGCGCCGCTCGCGTCGATCATCGGCATTCTCTTCATCATGGCGGTCAAGGGCCGCAAGTCCGAAACCGTCGGCTCGATCACGATGGGCTTCGGCATTCTCTTCACGGGACTTCTCAGCATGACCGCGGCAGTCAGCCCGCTGTCGGAGTCTGAGACCTTTGCCAACATGTTCTTCCAGCTCTCCGATAAGCCGGTGCTCGGCTTCCTGCTGGGCGCGGGCGTTGCCTTCCTGCTGCAAAGCTCGTCGGCGACCATCGGTATCCTGCAAGCCATTTCCACGACCGGCGCGCTGACATTTTCCTCTGTGTACGCCATCATTATCGGCGTCAACATCGGCGACTGCGTGACGACGGCCATCGTCTGCTCCATCGGCTCCGAGGCTGATGCCAAGCGCACGGGCGTGATCCACATCCTCTTCAACATCGCAGGCTCCGTCCTTGTCGTTCTGGGGCTGATGGCGCTGCGCGGCTTCGGCGTGCTTGACCCGCTGTGGGACAAGGCGTTTACCTCCGGCGGTATTGCCAATGTGCACACAGTGTTCCGCCTTGTTTCGGCCATTGTGCTGCTGCCCGTTTGCAGCCGCTTTGAAAAGCTCTCGCGCAAGCTCGTCAAGGACGACGTGCAGATCGGCGAAAATGTCGACCACGAGCTGTCGCTGCTCGATGAAAAGTTCTTCACCTCGCCCGCCATCGCCCTTTCCGGCGCAGGAGAGGCGATCACCACCATGGCGCGTCTCGCCCGCTCGGGTGTGATGAACGCGATGAACGTGCTTGAAAAGTTCGACCGCCACACGGTCGATATCATCTGCGAGAACGAAGATCACATCGACAAGCTCGCCGACCATGTGGACAATTACCTCATCCGTCTGTCCCCGTACGTGCCGACGGGCCACCAGAACGACCTGCTCAACTACTATATTCAGTGCTTCGGGGAGTTTGAGCGTATCGGCGACCACGCCGTGAACCTGACGGAGAACGCGCAGGAGTTCATCGAGCGCAACGCGAGCCTTTCGCCCGTTGCCCGCCAGGAGCTTGCGGTGCTCACGGAGGCCCTCGGCGAGATCCTCGACTACACCTACAGCGCCTTCGGCGCGACGGATTACGACGCTGCACGCAAGATCGAGCCGGTGGAGGAGGTCGTGGACGACCTTGTTGCCACGCTCCGATCCAACCACATCCATCGCGTGCGCGACGGGCAGTGCACCGTGTACGCAGGTCTTACCTTCCTTGATATCCTCGTCAATGTGGAGCGCATCGCCGACCAGTGCTCGAACGTGGGCGTTTTCACGCTCTCGATGTCCGATAAGCACATTATGAACAACCACCACGATTATATCCACGAGCTGCACCAGGGCAAGGACCCGGTGTTCAACCGCGCCTATCAGGAGACGCACGACAAATATTTCGGCGAGCTCAAGCGCATCAAGCGCGAGCAGTAATAAACGCGCAGAAGAGGGGCTTCCCGCTGGGAAGCGCCCTCTTTTTTGCACCATCGCGGGGGCGCGCATTGCATTTGCACGCCCCATTTGCTATAATCTTTCAAAAGCGTGATACTTTTGAAAGGATAGTGACGGCGAATGAAGAAGGTACTCGACGCGATGCTCGCCGCGCTCGCGCGCGGCGAGCGCGTGACGCTTTGCAGCGTGCTTGCCTCCTCCGGCTCCGCGCCGCGCGGCGCGGGCGCAAAGATGGCGGTTTTTGAAGACGGGAGCACACGCGGCACCATTGGCGGCGGCGCGGTGGAGCAATTGTGCACGCAGCGTGCGCTGAAGGCGATGAAAAGCGGCGAAAACGAGCTTTCCTCCTATGAGCTGCACCCAAATGACGTCAGCGACATCGGCATGATCTGCGGCGGACGGGTGACGGTGTACTTCCAGCTTTTTTCCCCGCAGGCAGCGGCGGATATTGCCGTGCTGCGGCGCTGGCGCGAAAAGCTTGATGAGAGCGTGGACCTCTGGCTGCTGCTCTCACTCGAGGGCGAGCGCGTCAGGAATTTTCGCGTGCTCACGCGCGGGGAACTCCCGCAGGAGCGGCGGGAGGACTTCACGACCCGCGCGCTATGGCGCGACGGTCTTTATATCGAGCCGCTCGAGCGCGCGGGGAAGACTTACATTTTCGGCGGCGGACACGTCGGCCGCGCGCTTGTGCCGGTGCTTGCATCGGTCGGCTTTCGCGTGACGATGTACGACGACCGTGCGGCGCTTGCAAAGCCGGAACGCTATCCGGGCGCGGACGAGGTCATCTGCGGCAGCTTTGCGGATATTTCCGCGCGGGTGCATCTCACGGCGGATGACTACGTTGTTGTGATGACGCCGGGTCATCAGGTGGACTATGAGATCCTGACGCAGGTGCTCAGGAGCGAGGCGACCTACATCGGCTGCATCGGCAGCCGCGGCAAGGTCGCAAAAACGCGCGAGCGCCTGCTTTCGGACGGCTTTGACGAGCGGGAGATCGCGCGCATCCATGCGCCAATCGGCCTTCCCATCCTTGCCGAAACGCCTGAGGAGATCGCCGTCAGCGTGGCGGCGGAGATGATCGAACACCGCGCCCGCCGCGCGGGCGTGAAGAAATGAGGCGAGGGGATGAAGATCGCAGCGCTTCTTCAGATCGGCCGCGGCGTGACAGCCATTATCGGCGGCGGTGGGAAAACGACGCTCATGGAGGTGCTCGCAGGAGAGCTTTCCCAAAAGGGCAGCGTCATCCTGACGACGACAACGCACATCCGCCGCCCGGCCCAGCTTGAAACGCTGACGGACGCGGACGAGGCGTTGGTTTCCGCCGCGCTTTCCCGCTCGCGCGTCATCTGCGTTGGCGAAGCGGCGGAGGGAGGGAAACTCCGCGCGCCGCGCCTTTTGATCGAAACGCTCGCGCGTCTTGCGGATTTTGTGCTGGTGGAGGCGGATGGGTCAAAGGGCCTGCCGCTCAAGGCGCATGCAGCGCACGAGCCGGTCATTCCACCGTGCGCGCAGCGCGTTGTCGCGGTCGCCGGGATCGACGGCATCGGAAAACCGATCGGCGCGGTCTGCCACCGCAGCGTGCGCTACGCGCAGCTCGCGCTTGCGGACGAAGAAACGATCGTCACGCCGGAGATCGCCGCGCGCGTCCTCACCGCTGAGGGCGGATTCGACCGCGTTTACGTCAATAAGGTCGAATCCGCCGCCGCTTACGAGGCGGCGCAGGCCATGGCAAAGGAACTTTCCTGCCCGGTCGTCGCGGGCAGTCTTCATCAGGGGGTGTATGTATGCTTGCACTGATCCGAGGGGCGGGCGATATCGCAAGCGGCGCGGCCATGAGGCTGTGGCGCTGCGGCGTTGACGTGGTGATGACCGATCTGGAGCGGCCCACGGCCATCCGCCGCACGGTGGCCTTTTCCGATGCTATCGTCCACGGGGAAACGACCGTCGAGGGGCTGCGCGCCGTGCGCGCGGCGGACGCTGCACAGGCAAAAAAGCTCTTGCGCGAGGGGGTCATCCCCATCCTTGCAGACCCCGCCTGCCGCTGCCGCGAGGAGCTTGCGCCCGATGCGCTCGTGGACGCGATTTTAGCAAAGCGCAACCTCGGCACGCGTATTTCGGATGCGCCCATCGTCGTGGGTGTCGGCCCCGGCTTTACGGCGGGGGAGGACTGCCACGCGGTCGTGGAGACGATGCGCGGCCATACGCTCGGGCGCGTCATCTATTCGGGCAGCGCGATTGCGAATACGAACATCCCCGGTCTCATCGGCGGCTTTGCGGGCGAGCGCGTGCTGCGCGCGCCCTGCGACGGCGTGTTTACCGCCGTGCACCGCATCGGCGACACAGTCGAGGAGGGCGAGACCATCGGCTTTGTCGAGGGCGTGCCGATGAAGTGCACCATCGGCGGCGTGCTGCGCGGCGTTTTGGATGACGGCGTGCGCGTCAAAAAGGGCATGAAGTCCGGCGACGTTGACCCGCGCGGCAAGGCGGAATACTGCACGACAGTTTCCGACAAGGCGCTCGCCGTCGGCGGGGGCGTTGTCGAGGCGGTGCTGTATCTGCGCGCAAAAGCACAGGAAAGAAGATAAGAGATCCCTCTTAATTCGGCAAAGAAAACGCTGAACGGGCATTGCCCGTTCAGCTTTTTTCTTATTCGTGCTTGTAGATGCGGCGGTTGTCGAGCGCGAAGATGCGCTGGCTGAATTCGCCGATTTTCAGCGGTGCGAGCGCCTCACGGTAGATCTCCATGCGGCTGTCGATCTGGTCGATGAGGGAGAGGAGCTCCGCCTCCGCGCACTGGGGCAGCACCGCCGCGCCGAACTCCGGCTCACCGTGGTGGGAGAGCAGCAGATGCTGCAAAAGCACGCTCTTTTCCTCCGGAATGCCGAGCATTTCGGCAACTTCGGCAGTCTCCTGTGCGCCCATGACGAGATGCCCTAAGAGTTGCCCCTTCGTCGAGTAATCGGTCACAAGGCCAAGCTCGGAGAAGGTGAACTCCCGCTCCTTGCCGAAGTCGTGCAGCAGCGTGCCTGCAAGCAGCAGGCTGCGGTCCACGCTGTCCGCGTACTGCGCGGCGAGAAAATCGGCAAGGCGCAGCATGTTGTAGGTGTGCATCAGAAGGCCGGAGAGGAAGCTGTGGTGCACGCTCTTAGCGGCGGGGATGGTGCGGAAGGCATCCTCGTGGCGGCGCAGCATCTCCTCGCACACGGCGCGGTAGTCCGCGTCCTCGAGCGTGGAAACAAGGCGCGTGATGTCGGCGTAAGCGCCCGCGCGGTCGATGGGCGCGACGCGCACAAGGCGCGAAACGTCCACATGGTCATCCTCGGCGGCAAGGCGAAGCTTGTCGACCGTGACCTGAAGCGCGCCGCGATAGTCCGAGACGCTGCCGCGGACTTTGATGACCTTGCCCGCATCGCGCTCGCCGATGGGGCCGCTGTAGTCCCAGACCTTTGCTTCGATCGTGCCGCTTTCGTCGGCGAGCACGGCGGTCAGGAACGGCTTGCCGCTTACCGTCACCTTGGGGAAAGCGGATTTGAGCAGATAAAAGCCCTCAATGTCAATGCCGCGCGCCATGCGCGCGATGGGCAGATCGTATTCCATCGTGATATCCTCTTTTCTGCCCGTCTTTGGCGGCGGGCGGTTCTTTTGATCTCAAAACTGCATTATAGCACACTTGCTGGCGGCGCGCACGCATTTTTCACGCTTTTCCCGCGCGCTCGAGCCAGTCCTTCCCCTCGGTAAAGCGCGCGACGAGAAACGACACGACATAGTCGCCCGCTGCGTTGATCATCGTGGCGGGCGGGTCGACGAGGTTGCCGATTGTAACAGCGATGGGGTAGGCGATGGCCATCTGCGTGGGGAAAAAGAGCGAGCAGATGATGTATTCGCCGATGTAGCCGCCGCCGGGGATGCCGCTCATGGCGACCGAGCTGAACACCGCGACGAGCAGAATCTTGACGATGAGCCCTGCGCCTTCAAAGGGGATGCCGAACACGCCGAAGAGGAACGAGATTTTCAGCACGCAGCTAAAGCACGAGCCATCCATGTGCATCGTTGCACCCAGCGGCAGGACAAGATCAGAAATGTCGCGCGGGATGCCGCTGCGCTCGGCGGCTTCGAGATTTGCCGGGATGCTTGCAACGGACGAGCAGGTGCCAAGCGCCGTAAGAGCGGGCGGCAGGATGTTCCGGCGCATGACGGCGGCGCCTGCCTGCCCTCCGCCGATGCGCGCATAGAGCGGGAAGGCGATGAGCGCATAAATGAGGCAGATGGGGTAGTAAAGGAGCAGCGCGCGGCCGTAGGAGGCGGTGATCTGCGCGCCGTAGGTTGCAACGAGGGAAGCGAAGAAGCCGAAAAACGCGACGGGGGCATAGTAGGAGATGAGGGAGACGAGCTTTAGAAGGCAATTCGTCATATCCTGCAAGACCTTCGCCGTCAGGCACTCCGCCCCGCCGCTTAAGTTGACGGCAAAGCCGGCGAGAATGGAGAAGACGATGAGCGGCAGCATTGCGCGGCGCGACAAAAGCGCGGCAAAATCCTCAACCGTGAAGAAGTTGACGAGCAGCTCCGCAATGCTCGCCTGCGCGTCGACCGTGCCGGCCGCCGCGTCGGTCCACGGCGCGCTGACCGGGGGATAAAGGCGCACGGCAAGGAGCATGATCGCCGCGGCGATCAGCCCCGTGACGATAAAGACAAGGAGCGTCGTGCCCATGATCTTTCCCGCGCGCCTGGGGCTTTTCATGCAGGCGATGGAGCCTGCGAGCGAGCAGAACACGAGCGGCACGACGATGCAGAACATCAGGTTGATGAAGATGGTGCCGAGCGGCGCGAGACAGGCTGCCCCCGGCCACAGCGCGCCCAGCACGCAGCCGAGCACGATCGAGAGCAGCATCGCACCGAGAAATCCGTAGGTGCGGAAAAACGAACGAGACATAGAATTCCTCCCTTAAAAAATTGCGTTCAACACAATATAGTGGGAGAACTTGGACAATATTCGACTGCGAAAAAGAGGCGCGGCCACTGGCCACGCCTCTTTTCGCGCTTATTCCAATTCGAATGCGCCGGTATAAAGCTGGTAGTAGGTACCCTTTTCCGCGATCAGTTTTTCGTGGCTGCCGCGCTCGATGATGCGGCCGTGGTCCAGCACCATGATGACGTCGGAATTCTTGACGGTGGAGAGGCGGTGAGCGATGACGAACACCGTGCGGCCTTCCATCAGCTTATCCATGCCGCGCTGGACGATGGCCTCGGTGCGCGTGTCGATGGAGGATGTTGCCTCGTCGAGGATCATCACCGGCGGGTCTGCCACCGCCGCGCGGGCGATGGAGATGAGCTGGCGCTGACCCTGCGAGAGGTTTGCGCCGTTGTTGGAAAGCTCGGTTTCATAGCCCTGCGGCAGGCGCGAGATGAAGTCGTCCGCGCCGGCGAGCTTTGCCGCGGCGATGCACTCTTCATCCGTTGCGCTGAGCTTGCCGTAGCGGATGTTGTCCATCACCGTGCCGGTGAAGAGGTTCACATCCTGCAGGACGATGCCTAAGCTGCGGCGCAGATCGGCCTTCTTGATCTTGCTGACGTCGATGCCGTCGTAGAGGATATGACCGTCGGCAATGTCGTAAAAGCGGTTGATGAGGTTCGTGATGGTCGTCTTGCCTGCGCCCGTCGCGCCGACAAAGGCGACCTTCTGACCGGGCTCCGCGTAGACGGAGACGTCGTGCAGGACCTCTTTATTCGGCTCGTAGCCGAAGTCCACGTCGATGAGGCGCACGTCGCCGCGCAGCTCGCGGTAAGAGACCTTGCCGTTGTCGTTCGGGTTCTTCCACGCCCAGTGGCCAGTGTGATGGTCGCTTTCAGTGATGGTGCCGTCGGGGGTGATGTTCGCGTCGACGAGCGTGACGAAGCCCTCGTCGGTCTCGGGCTTTTCGTCGATGAGGGAGAAGACGCGCTGCGCGCCCGCGCCCGCCATGACGATCGAGTTGATCTGCTGGGAGAGCTGGTTGACGTTGCCCGTGAACTGCTTGGTCATGTTGAGGAACGGCACGAGAATGGAGATATCCAGCACCTTGCCAGAGAAGCTGACATTGGGAAGGCCAATGAGCAGGAACACGCCGCCCACCAGCGCAAGGCCGACATAGAGCAGGTTGCCGATGTTGCCGATGATGGGGCCGAGCACGCTTGCATAGGCGTTGGCGCGGTAGCTGTCTTCATAGAGGGCATCGTTGAGCTTGTCAAATTCCTCGAGGGAGCGCTGCTCGTGGCAGAAGACCTTGACGACCTTCTGGCCGGTCATCGTTTCCTGAATGAAGCCCTCGGTCTTGGCCACGGCCTTCTGCTGGCGCAGGAAGAACCTGGCGCTGCCGCCGCCGATGCGCTTGGTGACCGAGACCATCAGCACGATGCCGACGGCCAGCACCAGCGTCAGCCAGAGGCTGAAATAGAGCATGATGGCGAGCACGACCAGCACGATCGCGCCCGACTGGATAAAGGCGGGAATGGCCTCGGAGACGAGCTGGCGCAGCGTGTCGATATCGTTGGTGTAAAAGCTCATGATATCGCCGT
>ENA-UOJC01001718-UOJC01001718.1-human-gut-metagenome-genome-assembly--contig:-C104-NODE-1718-length-27578-cov-11.707045_pt1 | contig 27578 bp, 19 predicted proteins | sample MGYA00242339_ERZ723886 | MGnify/ENA metagenome assembly ERZ723886 | reverse complement strand
GTTACCTCCACATTCTTTTTTATTTTGAATGTCCGCAAAATCCGTCCTACATCGCTTGGTCGCCACGGGCAATCTAAATTATGGAGTGCCACAAGCCTGTCCTGCACATTCGTACCTGCCCCCATCTTCTGGGTAGAGCCTAACAAAATACGCACCTCGCCGCTTCTGACTTTCGCAAATAACTCCTTTTTCTGAACATCGGTGGTCGCTTCGTGGATAAAGCGTATCTGCTCGGCAGGAACACCACGGCGGATCAGCTTCTCCCGTATATCATCATAAACATTAAATGAGCCATCGTTCTTCGGCGTGGAAAGGTCACAAAATATAAGCTGTGCCGCCTTTGTGTCAGCGTGTTCCTCCCAAATGCGATGCACATTGTCAATGCAGGTGTTGACCTTGCTTTCTGGATCATCAGGCAGCATCGGGTCAATCATCCTCTGGTCAAGGGCAAGTTTCCGTCCGTCATTGGTCACTTTCAACATATTGTCGATGTTCGGCTCAACAAGCCTTGCCCGTATCTTTTCTGCCCGCTTAGCAAGAGAAGCTACCATTTCTGTCTGTATCTCACTTGGCTTCGTCTTGATATTGTGGTAGTTGACCTTTGGCACAGGGAGCTTTAACATATCGGCAGTTTGAATATCAGCTACTTCTCGAAACATCAGCATCAGCTCTGGCAGGTTATAGAATTTTGCAAACCTTGTCTTTGCTCGGTAGCTTGTCCCTTCAGGGGCAAGCTCTAATGCTGTAATGGTTTCGCCAAAAGTGGACGCCCAACTGTCAAAGTGCTGCAAACCGTTCCTTACAAGGGTGTCATACTGCAAGTATCTCTGCACGGAGTACATCTCGACCATTGAGTTACTGATCGGTGTTCCCGTAGCGAAAATCGTGCCACGGTTGCCTGTGATTTCATCCAGATAGCGGCACTTCATAAAGAGGTCAGAGCTTTTCTGGGCTTCGGTCTGGGCAATACCGCCCACATTTCGCATCTTGGTATAGAGGTAAAGGTTTTTGTAAAAATGGCTCTCGTCAATAAAAAGCCTGTCAACGCCTAACTGTTCAAAATCAATCACATTGTCCTTTCGTTTGGTATCGTTGAGTTTTTTTAACTTTGCCTCAATGGCTTTCCTTGTTTTCATGAGCTGCTTGACTGTGAACTGCTCGCCATTTGATTTCTGCACATCTTCAATCCCACGCTCAATATCGTCAAGCTGTTTCTGAAGCTGCTCCCTTTGGCGTTCCACGCTCATCTGGATTTTTTCAAACTGGGAATGTCCGATGATGACCGCATCATAGTCGCCTGTGGCAATACGGGAACAGAACTTTTTTCGGTTCGCTGTTTCAAAGTCCTGTTTGGTCGTCACAAGGATATTGGCAGAGGGATACAGCCTTAAATACTCAGACGCCCATTGTCCCACTAAGTGGTTTGGCACAACAAACATAGACTTATTGCACAGCCCCAGACGCTTGCTCTCCTGTGCGGCAGCAACCATTTCAAAGGTCTTGCCTGCACCTACCTTATGGGCAAGAAGTGTATTCCCTCCATAAAGGATATGGGCAATCGCATTCACTTGATGCGGTCTTAACTGAATTTCTGGACTAATCCCGCCAAAAGTGATATGGCTTCCATCATATTCACGGGTGCGGATACTGTTGAAAGTGTCGTTATAGTAACGGACAAGGCGGTTTCTTCGCTCTGGGTCTTTCCATATCCAATCCTGAAACGCCTGTTTAATCACTTCCTGCTTTGCCTGTGCCGCTGTGGTTTCCTTATGATTGAACACCGCTTTTTTGTTTCCGTGTTCATCATACACATAATCAAAAATACGGGTATCTTTCAGATTCAGCGTGTCCTCAATAATACGATAGGCGGAAGCTCTTTTCGTACCGTAAGTGCTGTCCGCCTTGACATTCCCGTAATCGGAAGTTTTATTTTCGATAAACCAATCGCCATCATATGGTGTATAACGGACTTTGATCCTGCCTCTTGCGTGTTGTGACGGGGTTAAAAGTTCCATCACAAATTGCTGAATATCCTCCTGCGGTATCCAAGTCGTACCAAGCCGCACAGCGATTTCACTGGCAGGCAGGTCTTTGGGAATAACCTGTTTTAAGGCTTCCACATTGACTGACAGCGACGGGTCTTGCTTTGCTGCAATTTCTGCAACCGTCAGCTTTTCCCTTACATTCCCAGAAAGGTACTCATCCGCAGTCACATAACGGGCAGGCTCGGCATTGGGTACACGAAAGATCACGCCCTGCAAATCTGCAATCAGTTCCTCCTGCGTTTTCCCTGTAAGCTGTTCCATATAGCCTAAATCAACACAGGCTTTTTCTCCAATAGAAAGGGCAAGGGCTTCGCTTGCGGTTTCCACAGAAGTTGCGGTACGGTGCGGTTTGATCGTCCGTTTCGTGAACATATCCGCTTTCCGCTTAAATTTCCCATCATCGTCAAGCACTTCAAGGGAACATAACAGGAAGTAGCTTTCATCAGACGCAAAGGCAAGATAATTCCCTCGGTTATTGATAAGCCCGTACTTTCCCGTAAAGGTATCATACAAGCGGTTAAGCTGTTCCTGCTCCCTGCGTATCACTTCATCAGGGTAATCGTTGGTCTGGTAGTCAATGAGCCTGCGGACAGAGTCCCTGATCTCCACCAATCCCTTGATACGATTTTCGGCAGTCATAGATACTTTGGCAGGGGTCATCACATCATTTTCTCGGAAGTAAATCCTGCCATCCACTAAAGTATAAGAAAAGTTCCGTACCAAAGGGTCGGCAGGAATACTCTCTGCCTGTTCATCGGAGATTTCATCAATCTGATTTTCCTGTGCTGTGATTTCCCCATTGATACGCTGCACCGCTTCCGATAAAAGCTCGGAAAGGGAATGTTCTTTATCTGCTTTACAGGCAGTATCCATACCGAAACGGGTGCTTTCCATCTGCATTGTTCCAAGCACCATCTCTGGATGCTCTACAAAATAGCGGTTCATTGTGATACCATTCTCGTCCGTGTCAAGGTGTACCCACTCTGGCTCAATGTCCACAATGCGGTCACGCTTTTTTAAGATCAGAATGTCACTTGTAACTTCCGTTCCCGCATTGGCTTTGAAGGTGTTGTCTGGAAGCCGTATCGCCCCTAAAAGCTCGGCTCTCTGGGCAATATATTTTCGTACTTCGGGACTTGCCTTATCCATTGTGCCTTTTGAAGTAAGGAACATTACAACGCCGCCTGCCTTTACTTTATCAAGGGCTTTTGCAAAGAAATAGTCGTGGATAAGGAATTTCTGCTGTTCGTAGCGGCTGTCGTTGACCCGAAAATCTCCAAAAGGTACATTGCCAAGCACCACATCAAAATGGTCGTCTGGCAGTTTGGTATCTTCAAACCCCTGTACGGCGATGGTGGCTTTCTGGTAAAGCTGCTTTGCAATCCTGCCAGTCAGATCATCAAGCTCCACGCCATAGAGCTTTGAGCCTGCCATCTTTTCAGGGAGCAGACCAAAGAAGTTTCCTGTGCCACAGGATGGTTCTAAGATATTTCCTTTCTCATAGCCCAGACGGTCAAGCACCTCATACATCGCCTTGATTACCACGGGCGGAGTATAAAAGGCTGTAAGTGTCGATTCCTTTGCCGCACGATATTCCTCTGGGGAGAGGTTCTCATAAAGCTCTATGAACTCATCTGCCCACGCTGCATTATTTTCATCAAATGCCTGTGACAGACCGCCCCAGCCGACATACTTTGAGAGAATTTCCTGCTCCTCTGGCGTTGCAAGGCGTTTTTCAATCTCAAGCTCGTGAAGTGTCTGGATCGCTGCGATATTGTTTCTGAATTTCTCCTTTGCACCGCCCACGCCTAAAGCATCGTCCGTAATGCGGAAGTTTCGACGGTCATCAGACGGAACGGGAACATCTACATTTTCTTTTTCGGGTGGTAATACTTCCTGTTCCAAAAGGCTGCGAATATAACCGATTTTCTCCACACGGTTTATCGGAATACCTGCTTGATTTTGGAAAGTTACATCCCGCATTGACACATCACCGCTGATTTCGCTGATACGCTCGATCACATAGCGGCGGTTATCAATCACCACTTCTTTTCCTATCAGCTCTCGGTTGTCTTGTATTTCTGCGGGAGCTGGTGCTTCCTCTTTGTAAAAAGGCTCAAGCTGTTCCTCCGTGACCGATACAAGGCTGTCAAAATCAAGATACCCAAGTCCATCCTGTACCAAAGATGCCAGACTGTCATACGATACACAATCCACAAGCACATCGTCTATATAGGTTTCCATACGGTACTCAGTAAGGTTGATGACTGCCTGTATCTCGTGCATTTCATCCTCGGTCGTCGTAAATGCAATTTTAACAGAGGACAGATCGGTATAATCCGCACCCTCCTCCTGTTCGTATTCCCTACGGCAGAATGCGTCAATCGTTTCCTTTGCCTGTTCCAATAATGCCTGCTCGGAGGATACAAACCATTCATTCTCAAAAGACAGGATTTCGGAAAGGAGCTGTTCATCCTCTGGGGTGAGTTCTGCGTGCTGTTCCAAATAGGGAATGAACACCTCACGCCCCCACCGCAGGCTTTCCATCTTTTTCCGATACGCATCCTCGCCCTGCTTTTTCCACTCTGGGATAAACGGACAGTTCGGCGACAGGCAATAGTCATAATGATTTTTGATATGGGCAATCAAATCGCCCTCTCCATCCCCAATGTCAAAACGCCCGTCATAGTGCATATCCTCGCCATCAATGACTGCGGAAATATCAAAATCGGTCTTGTGATACCAACCGACCGCTTTGCTCTCGTCCTCCCGTTCTCGGTGCTGCTTTTCATCTAAAATACCAAGCAGCCTGTTTCCAAGAGCAAAGCTAAGATTGGTAAAGCGGTCATTCAGCTTCTTGTCATAAAAGCAGGGATGTTCGGAAAAGCCGATAGAAAATTCTAAGCTGTCAGGCTTTTTCTCGGTGAGTGTTTCTGATTTCTGCCTGTCGGTTACTACGACTTTGAGATGGTCATTAGCAGGGTTTTTGTTCAGAAGTTCGCTTAGCTTCGTATGATTGTACGCCTGCATGAAAATCGGGAACTGCATATTCTGCAAAGTCACCCTATCCTCGGTAACGGACTGCACTTCATATTTGTCTGCCCCAAGATACACCACATCGCCCTCGTGACAAAGGAAGTGCATTGGATGCAGCTCCGTCAGTTCTTTGGAAAAATACCACGCATTACTGCGGCTGTAAGTGTCGCTCGTTTTACCTTGTACCAGAGCCAGAAAATCAAGAAGCTGTTGTACCGTCGCAGGATCAGAAAACTGTTCCTCCATCTGCCTGTCATTTATATTGGCAAGATCGGTACGATTTACCTGCGACAAAAGCTCTTTTTCATAACCGTCCAAATCACGGATAAAATCAGACAGACGTAGGGCAAGGCTGTCCCGTTTGTCAGCAGGGGAAAGTGCCTGCTTAGACTGGATAAACCGTTGTCTTGCAAGTTTTCTCTGGGTGTCGATTTCATACTGCGGTGCAGATACCTGTTCCAGATAGTCCGCATAATGCTCTTTTTCTTTTGGGTTTAAATAGCGGTCATTCTTGATAAGCTCACGCAGGCGTTTTTCCACCTTCGACCAACTTAAAACAAGTTTGTTAGCATTGGGAATATTGCTTCGATCAATAGAGATACCCTTGCTGTCATACCAGACATGACCGCTTGTACCATCTGGATAATGGTGTGTACCGCCGCCTGCACCATATACCTCTTTCAGAAATTCAATATTCGTTTTGCTGTCGTGTTTTTTTTGAAACTGATGATAGATACGGTACTTTCCATTCACAAAATTGTTTCCGCTTTGTAAAACGGAGTCAATATCTTCCTGTGAAATGACAAAAGCAGAGGACTTTTCATCCTCTGCCTGTGCAATCCTTTCTATCTGCTGTTCAACCGTTGGAAGATTGGCACTTACTTCTTCCTCATTGGCAATGCTTAGCTGTAAATCAGTTCCGTCAAGATGACCTCCTCCGCTTGGCTGCGGATGTTGTTCATCAACCCTACCCACTGCATCGGGGCTTTTTCCTTCAGTTCCTCCGTCACGCCCTGTTCCATTGAGAGCTGTTTCGTCAGAAGCTCCAACCGTTTGAGTGCCGTCTGTTCCACCTCGTAAAGATGCTGATTTAGCATCCCCTCTGTCAGCAGGTTCAGATAGGTCACTCTCTTGTGCTGCTCCAGATACTCCCTGTGCATCATAGCGTATCTGCCAAGCGGAAGCTCTGGCTCTGTCGGTAATGTTAGGTCTGGAATAAGATAATCCCCCTGCCTTGTGTATGTGATTTCGCTCATTATTTTCACTCCTTTCGGGCTGTTTTCTGCCTACATCATAACGGGATTGGGACTTTGGTGCAAAGGTGCGTTTTTCTCCTCTTGCTTCCATTTGCACATTTCGGATAGCTGCGGAAATTTCCCGAAGTGCCATTTCCGATATATCGCTCGTAGCAATCCCGATTGCATTTATCGTATGGGGCGTATTGAAATTCACAATGTCGGCAAAATCTTCTCGGTCAAAATATTCCTTCACATCCAGACCGCAGCGGCTCATCAGCATAAATGCCACGCTATTGACCGCAAGCCGCTTATACAACACTTCAATGTTGTATTCGTCCAGTTCTTCTAAAAAACTGTCTTGAGTTATGCCTTTGAGCTGTGACAGATAATCGGGAAGATTGTCCTCCACAGCGTTCTCAGCAGTCTTAAAAAGTGTTTCCGCCAAGTCTGTTTCTTCAAGCTCTCCGAAACGGTCAGAAAGCCTTTCTTTTACTGCCTGCTCATATCGCTCATCCATCTGCCAGATCGGAACAGGACGGCTGCCATAATAACCCTCGTGGGTATCGGATATATCAAAGTAGTATTTCAGCGTGTTCCTGCGACCTTTCGGGTCGAACACGGCAATCCCTTTGCTGTCTTTATTTACCCACCGCTTAAAGAGCTTATTCCAAGTGCCAAGTTCTGCCACAGCTACGGCATCGGGGCGTTGAGCATAGATTAAGAGCTGTTCGTCAAAGCGGCACTTATAGTTGCGGCAGGCAGAGGACAGAAAACTCTGCCACGCCTGCGGACTTTTCGCAACCGACACGCCTGTTCGCCGATACAGCTCCGTGATTAGCTGATACTTTGCAGCCATTTTCTTTACACCTCCTTGTTATCTGCCCCTGCGATCAGGCAGGGGCGTAACTGATTTTATTGTGTTTCATTCGTCTGATAAAGTCTTTGGTGTCATACAGCACACCGTCAATCTCTGTGTGGTTTTCATCTATATAGCGGCAAAGGACACATTGTGCATCCCCGTTTTCAGAAAACAGCCGAAGCATACCTCCGTCTGGAACAGAAACTTCAATCCCGTTTTCTTCATTTTTGAAATGGATCATTCTTTTTTCACTCATTCATACCACCACCAAGAAAGGAAATGACCTTATTTGATTTGATACTCTTTTGCAGGTCGTTGATCAGGGTAATATCTGCCACCGTAATGCCCTGCATGGAAAGAATATCGTCCATTGTCATAGAAGCGATTGCTTTTTCATCTGCAAAGCCTGCTTCAAAGACTTTATTCAAAACTTTTACCGCTTTCTGGTTGACTGCCATTGTCCTATTCCTCCTATCGTTCATAGTCTTTGTGTTTCGGTGTTTTCGTTGCCTGCGGCTCTTTACTGATCGGCTCACAGGCTGCACCGTTTTTGTGCAGAAACTCGGCAAACTCACTGATGTGATACAGGTTGTTGCCGACTTCCGTATGGTATTCGTCAATAAAGCGGCAGGTGTATTCCCGTTTTTCACCCCAAGCGGTCGTTACCATAATCTTCCCACCGTCTGGGATACGGAACAGTTCTTTATACTGCGTATCCATAAAACGGATGCCCTGCTCAGCTTTTTCCATGTGCTGATTCAGCCATTCCTTCACATAGCAATAACAGTAAAAGTTATAATCGCCTTTGGTGGGATTGCACCGAAATAGAAAAGCGTGCTTTCCTGTGTCCACACGAAAACCATATTCCGTACAATAATTCCCTTTCATCGCACTTTCAGGATATTTCCTTGCAAAAGCACCCATATCATAGCGATTGTGCAAAAGTCCTTTATCCTCACGCAAGGCATTGATGACGGTATCAAGGTCTGCCTTAAATTCGTCCGATTTCCATTGGGGTCTGGTATCAAACCAAGTGGTATAAAAACCATAGCCTGTTGTTGCAAAATCTCCACGCAGATGTCCGATTGTACCTGTCTGCCCCTCAATCTGCATACTTTGGGCATAAGTGTATTTCTGTTCTGTCGGGGTTAATGGTCGTATCTCCATATCAGCGTTCCTCCTGTCGCTGTTTTTCTTTCTTCCTGTCTAAAATCTTCTGCATACATACATCGCAGAAAATAACCGTCCCTTCCTTATAGCGGGGATAAGGGCAGGTCGCACAATCATATTTTTTCTTAGCGTTCTCGGTCATTGTGATTCCTCTGTTTCTTTTCTGGTTGGTTATAGGGCATCCTGCACTCGTTCTGATAGCGTTCATTCAGCTTATCCCTTGCTTCGGAAAGCTGATTGCAATAATACCCCCAGAAATAATCTGATCCGTCCTTACAGTACCAACACACATAAGGGTTCGGGGCTTTGGAGTTATGCCCGATGACAAGCTCTGTACGCCCAATTTGACAGTTCTCAATAATTTCATAACCGCCGTTCATTCGTTTTTCTTCGTTCATAAGCCACCTCTCATTCTTTGGCGTAACGCCTGTAATTCTGTTCCTGCTTGGCACGGAGCTTCTGGATACGGATGCTGCCTAAAAGCTCTGGATGTTCTGCCTGCAGCTTTCGGCGTGTCCTTCCCACGCTCTCAAAGCTCGGCAGTCCCAGATAACGGTACTGCGACATCACTTCCGCAAAGGGCATCGCCCCTGCGTCCTTAAAATAGCTGTTGCATACTTTCAGATACAGCACCATATCGTCATTTCTGGCTTCTTCGTCCTTTTTCAGAATGGCTCGCACCTTATCCTCAATGGTTCTCAATTTCTGCATACATACCTCCGTATATGGAAAGGAGACAGCCCAAAAAGGCTGCCCCCAAACACTTTACTTCTTCTTTCGGTTACGGATGTTCAGCCAGATTGCTCCGCCCACAATAAACATCACAAGCACAATGGCGATCATCGTCTTTGCTTCCATTCCTTAGTCCTCCTTCTTCTTCTTTTTCAGCCCTGCGATCAAGAGCGTACCTGCACCAATGAGGGAAACTGCCGCCAGTCCTCCCCAGAGGAACGGATTGAAGTCATCGCCTGTTTTCGGGGTGTCACGCAGTTCATTGTGCATCTGGACAACCGTAGTTGATCCCACCTTGACCGTGATCTGTTTTTCGGCAGGCAGGATATAGTTTGCCGATGCCTTATCGCTGACCTCGGAAATGGTGTATTCTCCGATACGCAGGTTTTCAATCACGATTTCTCCGTTTTTGTCGGTCTTAAAAGTCTGGTCATATCCATTTGCACCTGTCACTCGGAAAGAGAAGCCTTCCACCTTGCCATCAGAAGATGTTTTTACAATTTTAAGACTGCCTGACTGCGGGGCATTGACAAAGCCTTTGCCTGCTTCATTTTCCACCACATAGGTCTTGCCATTTTCCTCAATGGATACGGTGTAGACATTTTCATCAAGAACAAAGCCCTCTGGTGCTGTCTTTTCACGGACAAAATATTTTCCGTATCGAAGCTCGCTCATCTGGTAGATGCCGCCGCCAAGCTCAGACATTTCGCCAAGCAGCTCATCTTCCTTGTCGTACTCGCCGTTTTTGTTGGTATCGGCAAAGACTTCAAAAACTGCACCTGTCAGCTTATTGTCAGGATAATCCTTATCGACTTTGGTAAGCTCAATATTGCCTGTGATAAATTCATTCACAAGCTCGATTTCCACAACTTCATCCACCTTACCGATCGTAACAGGAATTTCTTCCTCGGACAGTACAAAGCCTTTCGGACTTTCTACCTCTCGGATAATCCAAGAACCATACGGCACTTTAGCAAAAGAAAAACTACCGTCATCCTTTGATGTGGTAGTTAAAATCGCATTTTCTTTTGTAAATTCTTCTGTGCCGGTCTTAAAGATACCAATGACAGCACCGCCTAAGCCCTTGCCGTCCTCATCGGTTTTCTTTCCGCTTACAGAACCATAAATCAGCTTGTTTTCAATGGCTTCGCCGTCATTGACTGCAAGGTGGACGATGGCGGTATCCTGTCCTGCATATTCAAAGTTTACAGGGTATTTCGTATCACTTGTAAGATACGCTTCGTTTGCTGCAATCTCTTTCACATAGTAATTGCCCATCGGAAGGTCAGTCTTAACCTTGCCATTTCCGTTCTCGTCAAGAGTAATAATCTCAATCAGTCCGTCAGCAGGGATGACCGTACCGTCTGCGGCAGTCAGTTCTTTTTCTGCATACAGCCCAAAGGCAACATCAAAGATTTCCCCGTTATTGCCCACACCAAAATGCTCGTCGGTTTCAAGGCTCTTTACAAGGTCGATTTCCACACGCTGACGCTCGTTGTAGAAACTCGTTTCTGTTTCTGTTACTGAAATTTCCTGTCCTGCATAGACAAGCTCAACGGAGTGAATTTCATCATTCAGCACCATACCATTCGGAGCTGTCACTTCCTTCACTTCATATTTTCCAAGATATAATTTCTTTGATTTTGCCGTACCGTCTGCACCTGTGGTCAGGGTATCTACCACCTCACCTTTTTTTGCTCTGACTGTTCCCTCTAAGGTTACAATATCCTCGGCTGCGGTAATCTCATAAACCGCACCCTCCAGATTTCCTACGGCAAAGTTTGGCTGATACATTCCGTTGTTTTCCGATACACTTGAGAAAATCTCTCCAGACTTTTCTACGGTAATCGTACCTTTTTGTGCCAGATTGGAGCGTACTACCTCAATCACGGTAATTCCGCTTTCTTCCTCCGAATTTTCCTGCACTACATCAAAATACACAGGCTCGGAGTCAAGCACATAGCCGTATGGGGCTTGTACTTCCACAAGGGAATAGCCTTTTCCGTATTCCAAAGCCTGCGGGGTGATCAACTCGCCATCTGCGGTAGTATAGAAAGTATCAATAGTTGTCACTTCTGGATAAGTGAAAGTCATTGTCACAAGGTTGCCGTTCGGGTCGTAAATCTGGAAGCCTGCCCCTGCATACGGGATGGTTTTCCCTGTTTCCGCATCTTTCTTCACAACCTTGATATAGCTTTCAAAGTTGGCATTGTTGATCAGATAGCGGTAGGTCTGACCGTCGGAACTGATAAACACATCAAACGGCTTCATCAGCTCACGCCCTTCCCATCCAGAAGTCTGTTTTACCGTATAAATTCCATAAGGCATATCTTTTGTCTGGGCAAAACCGTTCTCATCACAGACGAGCTTGTCACGCTCGCTTTCTTTTGCCTGCTCAAAGCTGCCTGCCGATTTAAGGAATACCTCAAAAACAGCACCTTCTTCTGGCGTTTCGATGCCTGTTTCGCCGTCATCGGTATGCTTGATAATAGCGATATTTCCCTTGATAACCTGCTCATTCACATCATTTTTTGCAGAATTATATTCCACCTCATAAAGTTCTGGCTCTGCACCGACTTTATGAATAGTCGGGTCAAGAAGATACCCCTCGGACGGACTGATTTCTCGTATTGTCCAGTCATCGCCGCACACATAATACTTGGTCGTAAACTGACCGTTTTCGTCGGTGGTGTAGGTGTCAATCAATTCTTCGCCCTTGTAAATGCCATAAACCGCACCCGCTAAAGAAGCGTCCCCCTGTGGTGTTCCTGTTTCTGCATCGGTCTTAGTTACCGTCACATTGAATTTCTTTAGAATATTCTGGAAACTTCGGTTTGTAACCTTATTCCATTCAATCGGTGCGGTCTGGGATGCAGGAACGACATAGCGGATTGCCGTATCCACTTCCTCAAGTACATACGGGGTGTCGCCACTGATCAGAACATCCTCAAACTTGGCTACGCCTTTTCCATCGGTGACAGCATACTCATCCACTGCAAGTCCGCTAAGGGATGTGCCGTACAAATGGAATTTCACGCCCTCCACCAGATTGTCCTCGGAAGTCTTGACTACTTCAAGGCTGCCACGCTTTAAGGTGTTGTTGAAGTTGACTGTGGTTGTCTTGCCGCCGATGAGTGTTACTGTCTGGGTCTGCTGTGGTTCATAACGGTCAATGGTCTGCTCTGTGATGGTATAAGTGGCAGGGAACAGACCTTCTACTGTGATATTTCCGTTTTCATCGGTCGTTACCGTCTTATTGATACCCTCGCCCTTGATGGTAAACTGAATGCCTGCTACAACGCCGTCCTCAGAAGTCTTTTTCAGGGCAATCGTACCTGTCGGTGTTTCCACATTGAGATAGGCAGATACAGGAGAAGCGTTTTCTACACCTGTAATAACATCCTGCAAGTTCGGATCACCATAAGCAATCAGTTTGGCACTCTGACTGACCACAGGCACTCCGTTTCGGGTTGCTGTAATCCTTATAGAACCATGAAAGGCTTTCTTTGATGTGAGCGTGAGCTTATTGCCAGATTTTGCTACGCTGACTGCATCGCTGGAACTTCCAAAGGAATACTCAGACAGCACACCGTTTTTATCTGTCAGCGTTAGACTGTATTTCCCGTCTTTATAGACAAGCTCCTTTGTAATATCGTCTTTGTTGCCTGACATAAAGCTCGGAATGGTATTGTGCTTACTCATCAGCGAAACAATCTGGTCGTAAACTTTCTTTGCTCCGCTGTTTGGATAATGAGAACCAAAGTGCAGGCTGTACACGGTGCTGCTTGTCTGGCGGTATGAGCCTGTGGCTTCACGGCATCCCGTAACAAACTCCCATACAAGAGTCTGGGTCGCAAGCCATTTTTCATCGTCTGATCCAGACAGATTTCCTCGGTTTCCCTGATACCCATAGAGCAGGGCAAGCCCAACTGCTTTTTTCTGGCTTCCCGAAAGAGCATTCCATGCTTCGGAAGATGCTTCTTTCAGGGTGTTGCCCGTTTTTAGCGGTACACCCGGCTGTAAACAAAATGCTGTGTCGCCATCCACAAACATACGGTATTTATAGTCACCCGTACCGCCTGCGATATAACCGTTGATGTTGGCACTTGAATTGTATCTCATTGCATTTCCGTTCCCGTCATAAGTGTGTGAAAAGGAAATCGTACCAACATCTCCTACGGCTGCAAAGGCTGTGGTGGCAGGTAGTACGGAGAATACCGTAACCGCAGCCATCACAACCGCCGCAGCCTTTTGGAATATTTTTTTGAATTTCATCATTTACCTCCTGTTGATATTGAAAATAGATGTTGCCTGCTAACCGAAAAAAGCCGCCCTCTGGCAGCTTATCATTTTTCTTTTCTCGGATAGTAACTGGCAGTATTAAGGGGGAGAGGTGTGGAGAGGGGGAAAGCGAAAAAAGGCTATCCACCCAAGCAAACAGACCTGTCCCTTGATGTGTGGCTATCGTTCCTGTGCCTTGCTTCTTTGCAGATGGCGGTTATAAAACTCCAACGCCTTGACCACAAAATCGGATTCTTTCCCTTTTGGTACAGATTTGGGAATGAGCTTGGTTATCCTTTCATCACGGAAGGCAGGCTTTTCTCTCTGGTTTGGCTTTTCTTCTTCCATAATGGAACTGATCACCCCATCTGTCAGCTTTCCCTCCTGCATATACTTTTTCATTTTGATAGCCTGTGCAAGTGAGGGCGTGGCGTCATTATATTCCATCGCTTCAAGCAGCGTGTACTGCTGTTCCTCGGAAAGATAAGAGATTTCCACCGCAGGACGGAACGCAATCTGACGCTCATCCACCATTTGCAGAATTTCAGGTACAAGCTCAGTCAAGCGGATATAACGGCGTATCTGTTCACGACTTTCGCCAACTTTGTCGGCAAGTTCCTCGTTTGACCGTGACTTTGACACCATTGGTGTCGAAGTTAAATCTAATCTTTGTCCTTGTCTGTTCATCGCTTCCAACCGCATCTTATAGGCAAACGCCTTTTCACTCGGCAAAATGGTCGTTCTTTGCAGGTTGCTCTCCACCATTACAATAATGGCTTCATCACGGGAAAACTCCTTGACCTCACATTTCAGCGTATCAAGTCCCGCAAGCTCACAAGCCTTTTTTCTCCTGTGACCGCTAATCAGCTCATATCTGCCGTCCTCCTTCAAACGGACAGTCGCAGGTGTCATTACACCGTTTCTTTTAATGCTGTCAACAAGCTGTTCCATATCCTCATCCATTAAAACCTTAAAGGGATGGTCTGGAAACTCATCAATTTTAGAAATGGGAATATCCCTTATCTTACTTAATGCCGCTTCTGCACGGCTTTCATCTGTCTGAAAAAGGTCATCGTATGCGGTCAGCTCGATGCTGCTTTTTCTGCTTCTCGCCAATATCTGCCACCTCCTTTCCAAACTGCTCATAAGCTGCGGCAACCTTACCGCCTTTGTCGTAGGCGAAAATGCTCTTTCCCTCTGCGGTAGCTTCTACTGCACGGATGGAATGTGGTATCTGAGCATCAAAAACTTTGATATTCTGACCGTATGCACTCCTTACCAATGCAGTCACTTCCTTAGAAATGTTCGTGCGTGGCATTACCATCGTCATTAAGATACCGTCAATCCGAAGATGGGGATTGATCTGCCGCCTGACTTTTGACACAGAGCGAAGCAATAACTCCAGACCTTTTGCAGAAAGATAATGCGGCTGTGTCGGAATAACCACGCTGTCAGCCGCCGCCAATGCGTTGATTGTCAGCATACCCAAGCTCGGCATACAATCAATAAGCACATAGTCGTAATTCTTTTTGACCTCGTTAATACAGGTCGTCAGAACACGCTCACGGCTGATTGCATTGATAAGCCTTACTTCCAGACCTGATAACTCAATATTTGAGGGTAACAGATCAACACCCTCGCTGTGATGCAGGATGCCTTTTTGAACATCAAAGGGTTTATCGTCGATGATGTCCTGCATAATCGTCGCAAGGGATATGGGCAAATCATCTGGTCGTGGATAGCCAAGCGACATTGTAAGATTCGCCTGTGCGTCTGCATCCACAAGCAGGACTTTCTTTCCCTGCTTTGATAGACACACGCCCAGATTGACGGCTGTGGTGGTCTTACCCACACCGCCTTTCTGATTGGTCAGAGCGATCACTTTGCAATTTGACATATAGCGTCCTCCTTTCACTTTTATTTAGCCGCTTTGTCAAAGGCGGCTATGTACTTCGCTCTGAATGTTGCGGTGAACGCAAAAAAGCCGACTGGCTGTTACACCAATCGGCTATGTATCCATTTCTATATTCAGTTTTCAATTAAGGATAAGGCTTTCTGTATCTGCTCCATATCCCACCTGTCGGGGAAAATGACCGCCATGATACGGAACGCATCATATAAGCCTGCCAAATAGGAATAATCAGAGTATTCCAAGCTCTGCCTATCTCTGTAATCTAAAAAAACATTACAGACCTTTCTCTGTTCTATTGTCAAATCAAGATTTTCATAGTTTCGTTCCGCTTTATCCCTTGCATCGCTTTCTTTTTGATAATCCTCGCTGCGTGTGAGCATTTTATAAACGGTATCTTCTTTTAATTTCTCCGCTGCAATTTTCACAAGCTCAGCAAAATCTTTGTCATACATCACAACCTCCTACACCAATACTTTTAGTTTCTTCACAGGGGCGTTTATGACTTTGACAATCAGCTCGTCAACACAGTCTGTATATCTGCCCTGCTGAATGAGTTGATTTTTCAATTCCACAAGGCTATGTAAAAGGATTGTTCTTTCCTCACTATCCAGATATGCGTGGTATTTTGTTTCTCTCATTGTCAGCACCTCCGTTCTTACCTTCATTATATAGAAGAATGGGTAGGGTACTCAAATGTGTAATAGGGGTAAAAAAATAAGCGTACCACTATTTCTAATGATACGCTTATAATTATTTAGATATAAACATCAACAGTCAAATCTTCCCATTGATTTTTTCTAAGATAGCCGCCACCTGCTTTACGAAAAGCCTGTGCTTCCTCGAAACCTATTGTAAAAGTCCAAAATGGTTTTCGCCTATCTTTGTGCAATAGCTGCCTGGGCTGCGGCCAGTCTTGCGATTGGCACACGGAATGGTGAACAGGATACATAATCCAGACCAATCTTATGGCAGAATTCAACAGAAGATGGATCTCCGCCGTGCTCGCCACAGATACCAATGTGAAGGTTTGGATTTACCGGCTTACCTAATGTAATAGCCATATCCATTAACTTACCAACACCTTTCTGGTCGAGTTTAGCAAATGGATCGTTCTCCAGAATTTTTGCATCATAGTAAGCATCAAGGAACTTACCAGCATCATCACGGGAGAAACCAAAGCACATCTGTGTCAAATCGTTTGTACCGAAGCAGAAAAAGTCAGCTTCTGTAGCAATTTCATCGGCTGTCAGACAAGCTCTTGGAATTTCGATCATTGTACCAACTTCGTATTCTAATTCAATGCCGGATGCAGCGATTTCAGCGTCTGCTGTCTCAACAACGAATTTCTTTACATATTTTAATTCTTTAACTTCGCCAACCAGCGGAATCATGATTTCAGGCACGATTGTCCAGTCTGGATGAGCTTTCTTAACATTGATCGCTGCACGGATAACAGCCTTTGTCTGCATTACTGCAATTTCAGGATATGTTACTGGCAGACGGCATCCACGATGACCCATCATTGGGTTAAATTCATGAAGGCCCTGAATAATACCTTTAATGGTTTCAACGCTCTTACCCTGAGCTGCAGCCAGTTTTTCAATATCTTCTTCCTCTGTAGGCACGAATTCATGAAGCGGCGGATCCAGGAAACGAATAGTAACCGGTGTTCCTTCAAGAGCTTCATACAATGCTTCAAAGTCACCCTGCTGATATGGAAGGATCTTTTCAAGGGCAGCTTCTCTTTCTTCAACAGTTTCAGAACAGATCATTTCACGGAAAGCGTCGATTCTGCCTTCACCGAAGAACATATGCTCTGTACGGCAAAGACCGATACCTTCTGCACCAAGTTCACGGGCTTTCTTAGCGTCAGCCGGTGTATCTGCATTTGTACGTACTTTAAGGACTCTGTATTTGTCAGCCCAGCCCATGATCCGGCCGAACTCACCTGCGATCGTAGCATCTACAGTAGGGATAATACCCTCATAAATGTTACCTGTTGTACCATCGATGGAAATTTCATCACCTTCATGATATTCTTTTCCAGCCAATGTGAATCTCTTATTTTCTTCATCCATAACGATGTCGCCACAGCCGGATACACAGCATGTACCCATACCACGAGCAACAACGGCTGCATGAGATGTCATACCACCACGAACTGTCAGAATACCCTGAGCAGCTTTCATACCTTCGATATCTTCCGGAGATGTCTCAAGACGAACGAGAACGACTTTCTCACCTCTGGCTGCCCATTCTTTTGCATCGTCTGCAGAGAATACGATCTTACCGCAGGCAGCTCCAGGAGAAGCGCCAAGGGCTTTTCCAACAGGAACAGCTGCTTTTAACGCAGCCTGGTCAAACTGTGGATGTAACAATGTATCCAGGTTACGAGGCTCGATCATAGCAACAGCTTTTTCTTCTGTGATCATGCCTTCATCAACAAGGTCACATGCAATCTTTAACGCAGCCTGAGCTGTTCTCTTACCGTTACGTGTCTGCAGCATATAGAGATGTTTATCTTCAATAGTAAACTCCATATCCTGCATATCTCTGTAATGATTTTCCAGAGTATTGCAGATACCTACAAACTGCTCATAAACTTCAGGCATAACATCCTTTAACTGGTCAATCTTCTGCGGTGTACGAACGCCGGCAACAACGTCTTCGCCCTGAGCATTCATAAGGAATTCACCCATCAGATGTTTTTCACCGGTCGCCGGATCACGAGTAAATGCAACACCTGTACCGGATGTTTCACCCATGTTACCAAAGGCCATCATCTGTACGTTAACAGCTGTACCCCAGGAATAAGGGATATCATTATCACGACGGTATACATTCGCACGTGGGTTATCCCAGGAACGGAATACGGCTTTGATAGCGCCCATCAGCTGTTCCTTTGGATCTGTTGGGAAATCAACACCGATTTTTTCTTTATATTCAGCTTTGAACTGATTTGCAAGTTCATGAAGGTCTTCAGCAGTAAGCTCAACGTCCTGAGTTACGCCTTTTTCAGCTTTCATCTTGTCAATCAGCTCTTCAAAATATTTTTTACCTACTTCCATAACTACGTCAGAATACATCTGAATGAATCTTCTGTAGCAGTCCCAAGCCCAACGTGGATTTCCGGATTTTGCAGATAAAACTTCAACAACTTCCTCGTTCAGACCAAGGTTCAGGATAGTATCCATCATACCTGGCATGGATGCTCTTGCACCAGAACGAACAGAAACAAGCAATGGATTTTCTTTATCACCAAATTTCTTGCCTGTAATAGCTTCCATCTTGGTAATAGCTTCCATAATCTGTCCCATGATCTCATCATTGATCGTCCGGCCATCCTCGTAGTACTGTGTACAAGCCTCTGTTGTAATAGTGAAGCCCTGCGGAACCGGCAGTCCCAAGTTTGTCATCTCGGCGAGGTTTGCACCTTTACCACCAAGGAGTTCACGCATGTTGGCATTACCTTCCGTAAACATATAGACCCATTTATTCATCGGTCATTCCTCCTAATTCATTATGATTTTTTGTTCTTTGTATTTTATCAAATACAATTTATATGTTAATATTATAACATAACCCCGTGTTAGTCAAGGATTAGAACTGCAACTTTTCTTCAAAATATGCAGCCAGATCCTCAATTTTAATACGTTCCTGTGCCATGCTGTCACGTTCACGCACTGTAACGCAGCCATCTTCTTCGGATTCAAAATCATATGTTACACAATATGGTGTACCAATTTCATCCTGACGACGATAACGTTTGCCGATATTTCCTCTGTCATCATATTCGCAGTTGTATTTTTTACTGAGCATTTCGAATACCTTCTCAGCGCCATCATTTAATTTCTTAGACAACGGCAGTACACCAACTTTAACCGGAGCCAGCGCCGGATGGAATCGAAGAACGGTACGCATATCGCCGCCCTCGAGCTCTTCTTCGTCATAAGCTCCGCAAAGGAAAGCCAAAACGACACGGTCTGCTCCCAAAGACGGCTCAATAACATATGGAATATATTTTTCTTTCTTCTGGTCATCAAAGTAAGTCAGATCCACATTGGATACATTCTGATGCTGTGTCAGGTCATAATCGGTTCTGTCTGCGATTCCCCATAACTCACCCCAACCAAATGGGAAGAGGAATTCGATATCGGAAGTCGCCTTGCTGTAGAAGGACAATTCTTCTTTATCATGATCGCGGACACGCATCTCTTCTTCTTTCATACCGAGAGATTTCAGCCAGTTAATACAGAACTCTTTCCAATATGCAAACCATTCCAAATCTGTATCCGGTTCACAGAAGAATTCCAGCTCCATCTGCTCAAATTCACGGGTACGGAATGTAAAATTACCCGGTGTGATTTCGTTTCTGAAAGATTTACCAATCTGTCCAATACCGAAAGGAATTTTTTTACGGGATGTTCTCTGAACATTTTTAAAGTTTACAAAGATACCCTGTGCTGTTTCCGGTCTCAGATATACCGTATTCTTTGCATCTTCTGTAACACCCTGGAAGGTTTTGAACATCAGATTGAACTGACGGATCTCTGTAAAATTATGGGCACCGCAGGTCGGACATGGAATCTTATGTTCTGCAATAAAATTCTGCATTTCCTCATTGGACCATCCATCCACAGAACTTGTCAGTTCGATACCCTTTTCAGCGCTGAAATCCTCAATGATCTTATCTGCACGGAAACGTTCATGACATTCTTTACAATCCATCAAAGGATCTGAAAAGCCGCCCAGATGTCCGGAAGCTACCCATGTCTGAGGATTCATGAGAATCGCACAATCCACACCAACATTGTATGGATTCTCCTGAATAAATTTCTGCCACCATGCACGTTTTACATTATTTTTCAGCTCTACACCGAGATTTCCGTAATCCCATGTATTGGCAAGACCGCCGTAAATTTCAGAACCAGGATATACAAATCCTCTGGCCTTCGCCAAAGCAACAATTTTTTCCATTGTTTTTTCCATAATGCTTCTACCTCACTCAATTCTTTTCGCTTGTTTTATTGTATCCTTTATCAATGCTTTTTTCAAGATTTTTTATGGGTACAACTCCTGTAAAATCTATTTCTTTTAAAAATTACCCGGATTTTCCATAATATTCAGAATTTCCAGGGATTTGAATGTTTTATCAATATGTTCCCTTATGTAATGCTCCATCACTTTCTGCAATTGATGCAGTACTTCCGGAGATACGTTAAATGTATAAAGTTTCTCAATCGGTGACGCAATAATATACTGGGCCGCATAGAGGGCCGAGGGGTCTAAAGGCAGAACCCTGCCGACCTCGGGAAGACACTGGTCACAGACAACACCGTTTCGTATTGGGCTGAAATGTCTCAATTCCTTTTCTTTTCCGCAGATGATACAGTGGAAACATTCCGGATATTCACCGTTGACAACAAAGATTCTAAGCTCATAAATCACCCGTATCAAAGCCTTCGGCACCGAATCCCGACAGAGAATACGAAGAGTTTGGTAAAGGAGTTTAAGCAGCTCTACTTCATTATTATTCTCTCTGGCATAATACCCGGCCATTTCCAGAAAATAGGAAGCATAACAGGCTCTCAGCGGTTCCTTTGGAATTTCTTCAAAATAATTGGTAATCTCCACTGAAACAAGGGTGTAGGCATTTTTGCCTTCAATCACCCGAAAGGTGCCAAAGGCAAACAACTGGGTCCCGGCCAGCAAAGCGCTGTATTGCCGCCTGGCCCCTCTGGCAAAGGCCGTAATTTTCCCCCGTTCCTTTGTCAGAAGCACCACACGCCGGTCGTATTCATTTATCGGAGATGTACCGATCACCATTCCAGTGACCGCCGTCGATTCTATCATCCTATCACCTAATAATCGTTTTTATCGTAGCCAAAATTCTTTATAAGAAAATCGCTGTCTCTCCAGTCTTTTTTGACCTTGACCCAAAGCTGTAGATTAACCTTTGTGTCCAGCAGATTCTCAATCTCAAACCGGGCATTTTGACCAATCTGCTGGAGCATCCGCCCCTGCTTGCCAATGATCATTCCCTTGTGAGATTCCCTCTCACAGACAATAGTTGCATGAATATCCATCATATGACCATGACGGCGCATTTTCATAGATTCCACAGAAACCGCAATCCCATGAGGCACTTCCGCATCCATAAGACGCAGTACCTTTTCCCGGATCAGTTCGGCCACAATCTGGCGTTCCGGCTGGTCAGTTACCACATCATCATCATAAAATTTCGGTCCTTCCGGAAGATATTTCATAATTGAAGCAATAACATCTTTACAATTCTCGCCAGTGAAGGCACAGCATGGAATAATTTCCGCAAAATCCATCAGGCCGCCATATACTTTCATAACTTCCAGAAGTTCTTCTTTCTTTACCATGTCCATTTTATTGATAATGAGAAGAATCGGCGTCTTCGTCTTTTTAAGCTGCTCAATGATATGCTGTTCTCCGGCCCCGACAAAGGTAGATGGTTCCACAAGCCATAATACCACATCCACCTCATTGAGCGTCCGTTCCGCCACATTTACCATATACTCGCCAAGCTTATTTTTCGCCTTATGAATTCCCGGCGTATCCAGAAAGACGATCTGGCCTTCCTCGCTTGTGTATACGGTCTGAATCCGGTTCCTTGTCGTCTGAGGCTTATTGGATGTAATCGCTATCTTCTGCCCGATGAGCTGATTCATCAAAGTGGATTTTCCCACATTCGGACGGCCGATCAGTGTGACAAAGCCGGATTTAAAATGATTTTTTTCCATATATTGTATTCTCCTTATCATGCTCCAGTCAATGGTTCAATTTTCTGGAACATATCTTTATTTTCCTGTATTTTGGCTGCATTTCCGACAACACAGCGAAGCCCGGAATGGACCACTGCATCAACGATTCCATAAAGGCTGCGTATCGTTTCCACATCGGTATGAAGCAGCTCATAGCGATTCTTTTCCAGTTTTTCATAAGAAGTATGTGTCAGCCATGCGCTTAAGGACCGTGCGCCCTTGTCCGATGCACCTAAAGGCACATCCACGCCGCTGATGGCTCCGATGATAAACTTGCGCATGGTCCGCTCATCCGCTTCATAATTTTTCACATAATCCACAGCACCCTCATATACATCGTAAGTCTCTTTCAGATTTGGATCCCGATAGGATGTAAAATAGCCCGTACCATTCGGAGAGAAACCGCACATACAGCCGTAGGCGCCGCCCTGAACTCTTAAACGAATCCAGAGATAATCATAATTCATCATGACTTTAAGGACACTGAGCGCCCCATGATACGAATAGCCGGCCTTTGCAAAATTGCCGGCACAGGCATCATACTGAACCATTCCCGCCGTCGTATAAGCCTCCGTGGAAACACCTTCCATTGACTGATGAAGCGCAGATTTTACTTCCGGTAATATGCCGCCTTCCGGCTCAGACTTATCTGCTCCAGCAGCCAAAATCAGATCGAGAACTTTTGTCATAGTACCCACAACATCATTCAGCGACGCGTCCGAACAAGTGACATCAATTAATAGATTTTCTTTGCGGAAAATCATTTTTGCCGTTTCTTCCAGACCGGAAACAAGTGCTTCCTTCTGAGCATCAAAATCCTTATTCATTTTTTCAATAAAACGATAGTAGGCCATGCCCTCTTCATATTCTTTATACATTCCGGCCAGTGACATGAAACTGGTTGCCCGATTCACAGCCACCATATGACCATTACCGTTCATCATCATTTCCAGACGGGATTTTAACTGACCGATAATTTCTTTCAGCCGTTTTGTATCAGACAGATGGCTCTCTGACATGATCTCTCCCATTAACTGAACACCATCGGAAAGCTTTGGTACCAGCACTTTCATAACCACTTCCAGCTTTGGATACATGATATCCGCGCTTCCCTGTTCTGTGTAAATATTTGTATTGGCCCGGATACCGCCGGAATGAATATTGATTTCGTCGGCCAGTTCCGTATAGTCGTGACGGTCTGTGTCCACATTGCCCAGAACTGACGATAATAACCCAATATAAGGTATCTTTTCAAAAGGAACACTGCCCGTATCAAATATCCATTTCACATAGGCAATTCCACGGCTTTCCACATCATGATAAAGTACCGGATAGCCCTGAATTTCCTCATAATGATTGTAAAATGGCTGCGGCTTTGGCTCAATATCTTCAATTTCGAGAATCGGAATTTTCTCTAAATCCTCTGGTGCAGACGGCTCCTCCTGGTACTGCTTCAACGCCTTTGTCTGGAGGACCATGGCTTCCAAAGTCTCTCTGGACAGCCCAGCTTTATATTCAGCCAGCTTTCTGTCTGTTTCCGTCTCTGTCTTTTCCGTCAATCCCTTCTCCGGTGTGAGAATAAGCAAAGAACTATGATGATTATCCAGCAAATATGTCTGAATTAACTGTTCGAAATAGCCTTTATCGACATTTTCTTTCAGCATATCAAATGTATCACTGGCCTGAATATGAATAAAAGGTTTTGTCTCGTCATAGAGCCAGCTATCCATTATCTGAAGGCCATACATAAGTCCTGCCGGATAGCGTCCGAAATCACCTTCCCGGTATTTAAATTCATAGTAATTAATAGCGGCCATCAATGACTTTCTGTTAATTCCTTCTTCAACAAGTTTTGTCAGCGTTTTCCGGATCACTTTCAGAAATTCTTCCTTCTGACTGGCTTCCGCATTTTTTACAATAATGCTCATATAAGGCTGTAAAACACCATTATCCAGTTCGCCAAAGACATCCATGCCGATACCGCTCTCCAGAAGGGCTTTTTTAAGTACGGCTCCCGGTGAAGACATAAGGACATATTCCAGAATCTGCATCGCCAGATAAAGTTCTCTGTCAAGGCTCGTGCCAATGACCACATTATAGCTCAAATAGGTGTTTTCTTTTAATTCACTGTCATCACTGACAGCATAGGATGAACACACCTCCCGCATAGCTTCAAAAGGTGTCTGCATTTTAATAGAAGAATCCACCTCAATGCTGTCATAATGACCCAGATAATGTGTATCGATAAAACTCAGTTTTTCTTCCACATCTATATTTCCATAGAGATACAGCCAGGCATTGGACGGATGATAAAATCGTCTGTGAAAATCTAAAAACTGTTCGTAACTTAAATCCGGGATATTTGCCGGATCACCGCCGGATTCCACACCATAGGTCGTATCCGGATAAAGGGTCTGACTGATTTTTCGGAAAAGTACCTGTTCCGGTGATGAAAAAGTCCCTTTCATTTCATTATAAACAACACCATTATATTTTAAAGGAGCCTCCTCGTTTTCCAGTTCATAATGCCAGCCTTCCTGCAAAAAAATTTCTTTATGCTGATAAATATTAGGCCTGAACACTGCATCCAGATAGACATGCATCAAATTTTGGAAATCCGTATCATTGCAGCTCGCCACCGGATAAACCGTTTTATCTGAATAAGTCATGGCATTTAAAAATGTATTCAATGAGCCTTTGACAAGCTCCACAAAGGGGTCTTTGACCGGGAATTCCTCTGAACCGCAGAGTACCGAATGCTCCAGAATATGAGCCACCCCGGTACTGTCCTTCGGCGGTGTTCGGAAAGCCACATGAAATACTTTATTTATATCTTCATTGGATAAAACAGCCACACGGGCACCGCTTTTTTTGTGCTTTAAAAGCCAAGCTTCTGATTTTAACTCTTCAATATATGTCTTCTCCAGAATTGTATACGCTTCCGGTATTTTCACTGTCTGATTCATACATCAACCTCCATTTATTATATAAACTGTACCATATTCCCAAGATTTATACAACCGGATTACTGACGGCTTTTCTCAGTCCGAATCCACACCTTCACATCATCAATAAAGGTATCCCAGGCATCCTCATGCTCCACATAATACTTCGGACAAATCTTTCCCGTGACATCATAATGTCGGATCACGTCTTTCGGCGAAACGTCCAGGTACATGCAGAGCCATCCGGTCAGGTTCACCAGTGAACTATATGTATAATCATTAAATTTACCGTCGGCCGTCTCATGACAGACCTCTATGGAAACGGTATCTGAATTTCTTTCATTCGAACAGTAGGCAATCTCGTTTGTCGGTATACACTGGATGATCTCTCCTTCCAGACCAACAATAAAATTACTGCTGGCATAGGTTTCCCCGCTGTCTTTCAGCCCTTCAAAAAAGTCCCGATTCGCCTGTGCACTGCTGCCCGGATTTCCTACATAATGAATGACAATCCCCCGAACACCATCCGATGGTATACACGGTCTTGAATACTCGTTCGGCGTCAAAAGTTGTACATCAATATACGGCCGGCCATCATCAAAAGCCGGGTCTGGCATTCCGTAAGGACTCACCCGGTCGTCCCGGGTACAGGCCCGGAAAATCAGACCGCACAAAGTTATGACAAGTATAATCAGACAGCCTAAAATTGCAAATAAACGCACCCGTTCTTCATTGATACGTTTAACTTTTTTTATCTTCTTCTTTTTATTTTTGATGGCATCCACCCTCTCCCATTCAACGACAAAATTCTACCCATTCCATTTTATACCATATTGATAGACTTTTCAACGAAACTTCTCCTGGAAGAAAAACAAGGTGCTGTCGATTGACAACACCTTGAATTCATTCTTATTTCATTTTATGCAGCAGCACAAATTAGTCCACACTATAGTTCGGTGCTTCTTTTGTAATCTGAATGTCATGCGGATGACTTTCTTTCAGAGAAGCCGCACTGATCTTTACAAACTGTCCATTATTTTTCAGTTCTTCAATACTCTTTGTGCCACAGTATCCCATACCTGCACGCAGGCCTCCGATCAGCTGGAATACGGTGTCTTCCACAAGACCTTTGTAAGCTACACGTCCTTCAACACCTTCAGGAACCAGTTTCTTTGCATCAGCCTGGAAATAACGGTCTTTACTTCCGTTTTCCATAGCAGCGATGGAACCCATACCACGATATACTTTATATTTTCTTCCCTGATAAAGCTCGAAATCTCCAGGGCTTTCATCACAACCAGCAAACATGCTGCCCATCATGCAGACATCAGCTCCGGCAGCAATCGCTTTTGTTACATCACCGGAATATTTGATACCGCCGTCAGCAATCAACGGAATGCCATATTCTTTAGCTACGGAATAGCAGTCCATAACGGCTGAAATCTGAGGTACGCCGATACCGGATACAACACGGGTCGTACAGATAGAACCAGGTCCGATACCAACCTTAACAGCGTCAACACCGGCTTCAATCAAAGCACGGGTTGCATCGGCTGTTGCTACGTTACCGGCAATAACCTGCAGATCCGGGAAAGCATTTTTCAGCATACGTACACAGTTGAGAACATTTGCTGAATGTCCATGCGCTGAATCTACAACAACAACATCGACTTTTGCATTCACCAGCGCTTCTGCACGTTCAAGAATATTCTGTGTTACACCCAAAGCTGCACCGCAGAGAAGCCGCCCCTGGGAATCCTTTGCGGATAATGGATATTTAATCTGCTTTTCAATATCTTTAATGGTGATCAAACCTTTTAAATTGAAATTATCATCAACGATTGGGAGTTTTTCCACACGGGCTTTGGCCAGAATAGCTTTTGCCTCTTCCAGTGTTACGCCTTCCTTTGCTGTGATCAGGTTTTTGGAAGTCATACACTCGGAAATTTTCTTAGAAAAATCTGTTTCAAATTTAAGATCTCGGTTTGTGATAATACCAACCAGTTTACCGTTGTCTGTGATTGGAACACCAGATATACGGAATTTTGCCATCAGCATGTCCGCATCTGCCAATGTATGTTCAGAAGATAATGAAAATGGATCAGAAATAACACCGTTCTCTGAACGTTTTACCTTATCAACCTCTTCAGCCTGTGCCGCAATAGACATATTTTTATGAATAATACCGATACCGCCCTGTCTTGCCATCGCAATTGCCATACGATGTTCTGTTACAGTATCCATACCTGCACTCATTAATGGCACATTCAGAAGAATTTTCTTCGTTAAATGTGTCTGAATGTTTACCTGATTTGGAATCACTTCCGAATACGCTGGAACAAGAAGCACGTCGTCAAAGGTAATGCCTTCACCGATAATTCTACCCATTCTTATCATCCTCTCTTTCTTACTTTTTTATAGGTTTCTAAAGTATATCAACTCTTCCGACAAAAGTCAACATAAGGTTATCATTATAATTACTTAATTCTTTGTTAAGTTTTGCTAATAGAGATTACTTGAGTTTCCGCAAACTGTAATTTAAAAATGAACGTGTCTGTCCAAAGTGCCA
>ENA-UOJC01001717-UOJC01001717.1-human-gut-metagenome-genome-assembly--contig:-C104-NODE-1717-length-27593-cov-6.325005_pt1 | contig 27593 bp, 19 predicted proteins | sample MGYA00242339_ERZ723886 | MGnify/ENA metagenome assembly ERZ723886 | reverse complement strand
ATTCCCAAACAAATTTCTTACCTGTACCATTACATATAAAAGAAATAACAATAAGTGTAATGTCATCCACCAATATATGTAGTGCCCCACCACCTATATTGTTATCCACACAAAGCCTGACCTAACGACCTGTTTAAATTTTCTCTTAAAAGTTTTTATCAGCTTATTTTAAGCAAAACCCAGGCAGGTTCTAAAGCTTTCTAATCACTTTCTAATCTCGTCTGAGTGTATTATAATCCCCTTTGGAATGCCTTCCGGAAGGAGAGTTTTACTTTTGCCCCCAAAATTAAAAGTAAGAATGAAAAGGCTGATTATTATTTTATTGTTCTCATCCGTTTACGGATTTCTGCATGCACAGGAAACTACGGCTTTACAATTATCACTGAAAGATGCGGAAAAGATATTTCTGGAACGCAACCTGTCACTGATTGCCGAAAGATACAACATCGATATGGCTCAGGCGCAAGTAACGCAGGCACGATTATTCGAAAACCCCGTCATCTCATTGGAACAAAACGTGTATAACCGACTGAATGGCAAATACTTCGATATGGGAAAAGAGGGGGAAGCCACTGCCGAAATAGAGCAGGTGATTAACCTGGCCGGACAACGCAACAAACGGGTACGGCTGGAAAGGGTAAACAAGGAGATAGCCGAATATCAGTTTGAAGAGGTATTGCGTACTTTGCGCAGCGAACTGAACCGGACTTTTGTAGAAATCTGCTTCTCCACCCGCTCCATCGGGATATACGACAAAGAGATAGAATTCCTCGGACTGCTGATGCAGGCAACTAAAGAGCAACAGAGCAAAGGAAACATCTCGCTGCTGGAGAGTTCACGATTGGAATCCTTACTGTTATCGCTCCGTAAAGAGAAGAACGAACTGGAAAACAATCTCGTCGGCCTGCACGGCGAATTGAACCTGCTGTTGAGCCTTCCTACGGGTCAAGAGGTAACATTACTGCTGGATGATGAGATTCTGAAGCAGGTGGATGCGGCAACGGTCTCTTTCACGGATATGAGCCGGATGCTTTCCGTCCGTCCCGATCTGAAAATGGCTCATGCCAGTGTCGCAGCCGCTCAGGCAAACCTGAAACTACAACGGTCACTGGCCGCACCGGAGTTCTCCATCAAAGGGATGTACGACCGGGCGGGAAACTTTATTGACAACTACTTTGCCATAGGAGCCAGCATCTCCGTACCCATCTTCAACCGTAATCAAGGAAACATCAAATCGGCCAAACTCGACATACAACAAAATGGCAAGGAGGAGGAATACGCCATAGAGAAAGCACGTATGGAACTGCATGCCGCCTATATCCGATTGCAGAAAGCAGTGGAACTGTACCGCTCGTCCAACGATGAACTGGAACATAACTTCGGCCGTCTCATCGAAGGGGTGAACGAGAACTTCCGGAAAAGGAACATCAGCATGCTCGAGTTCATCGACTATTACCAGAGTTACAAAGAAACCTGCCTGCAACTGCACGAACTGAAAAAAGAGGTATTCCTCGCTATGGAGAATTTGAACACAATTGTCGGACAAACCGTATTTAACTATTAAACTCAATATGAATCGCATTCTACTACCCGCCTGCCTCTGCGCTGCGCTACTAAGTGCTTGTAGCGGACAAACAGAAGCTCCCCAGGAAACCACCCGGGAACTTTTTCTTACAGACAGTTTACAAAACGTAGTATCGGTGGACACCGTACACATACATGAAGTGGCCGATGAGTTGACGCTTAACGGCAGGGTCACTTTCAATCAGGAACAAGTGGCACGCGTATTCCCCATCTTCGGGGGAACGGTGACCGAGGTTTCTGCCGAAATCGGCGACCATGTGCGCAAAGGCGATATACTTGCCGTCATCCGGAGCGGTGAGGTAGCCGATTATGAGAAACAGAAAAAAGAAGCCGAACAACAGCTCATCATCGCCCGGCGCAACCTGCAATCCGTGCAGGATATGTTCGCATCCGGCATGGCATCGGAACGCGATGTGTTGCAAGCACGCCAGGAACTGAGCAATGCCGAAGCGGAAGAGAAGAGAATCACGGAAATATTCTCCATCTACCACCTTGCCGGCAAATCCCTTTATCTGGTGAAAGCGCCGGTATCGGGTTTCATCGTCGAAAAGAATATCAATAAGGAGATGCAGATACGTTCCGACCAGAACGATGAGATGTTCGTCATCTCCGGACTGGAAAACGTGTGGGTGATGGCGGATGTATACGAAAGCGACATCAGCAAGGTGCACGAGAACGCTCCGGTACGGATTACCACCCTCGCCTACCCCGGCAAGGAGTTCACCGGAAAGATAGACAAGGTGTACAACATGCTGAACGACGAAAGTAAAACGATGAACGTGCGTGTGAAGCTCACCAACGAAAACTACCTGCTGAAACCGGGCATGTTCACCAACGTATCCGTAATCAGCAGATCGTCCGACAAGCAACTGCCCCGCATCGACTCGCACGCCCTTGTGTTTGAAGACGGAAAGAACTTTGTAGTGACGGTGGATGCCGCCGGCAAACTCGCCGTAAAAGAGGTGGAAGTATACCGGCAACTGAGCAAGGAGTGTTATCTCTCATCGGGGGTACAGGAGGGAGACCGGATTCTGAACAAAAACGTATTGTTAGTGTATAACGCACTGAATGCAGATTAAAGGGAGGAACAGACGATGCACAAGTTTATCGATAACATTGTAGCCTTCTCACTGAAAAACAAGTTTTTTATCTTTTTCTGTACCACGATAGCCGTTATCGCCGGAGTCGTGTCCTTTAAGCATACACCGATCGACGCCTTTCCGGATGTGACGAACACGAAGGTCACCATCATCACCCAATGGCCGGGACGAAGCGCCGAAGAGGTGGAGAAGTTCATCACCATCCCTATCGAGATAGCCATGAATCCGGTGCAGAAGAAAACGGATATCCGCTCTACCACCCTCTTCGGGCTATCGGTGATCAATGTGATGTTTGAAGATCAAGTGGACGACTTCACCGCCCGCCAGCAAGTATACAACCTGCTGAACGACGCCGACCTGCCGGAAGGGATCACACCGGAGGTACAGCCCCTCTATGGCCCTACGGGAGAGATATTCCGCTACACCCTGCGCAGCGACAAACGGAGCGTGCGCGAACTGAAAACCATCCAAGACTGGATGATCGAGCGTAACCTCCGTGCAGTATCGGGCGTAGCGGATATTGTCAGTTTCGGCGGAGAGGTGAAGACTTTTGAGGTTAGTGTCAACCCGCACCAATTGATCAATTATGGCATCACCGCGCTGGAACTGTACAACGCCATTGCCAACAGTAATATCAACGTGGGCGGCGACGTTATCACGAAAAGCTCGCAGGCATATGTGGTACGGGGTATCGGCCTTATCAACGACCTGGAGGAACTGCGGAACATCGTAGTGAAAAACATCAACGGTACGCCCGTACTGGTACGCCACCTGGCAGATGTGCACGAATCGTGCCTGCCACGCCTGGGACAAGTGGGAAGAATGGACGAAGACGATGTAGTGCAAGGCATCGTCGTGATGCGAAAGGGAGAAAATCCCGGAGAGGTGATCGACGCCCTAAAGACTAAAATAGAGGATATCAACAAGAACATACTGCCCCAAGATGTGGAGATCGTTCCGTTCTATGACCGCGAAAATCTCGTAAACCTTGCCGTGCGCACGGTTACCCATAACTTGATTGAAGGGATTCTGTTAGTGACTTTCATCGTACTGATATTCATGGCCGACTGGCGCACCACGGTGGTAGTGGCGGTAGTCATTCCGTTAGCACTGCTTTTCGCCTTCATCTGCCTGCGGGCCATGGGCATGTCGGCCAATCTCCTATCCATGGGCGCCATCGACTTCGGTATTATCATAGACGGCGCTGTGGTGATGGTGGAAGGGGTGTTCGTGGCGCTCGACAAGAAAGCGCGGGAAGTGGGCATGCCTGCCTTCAACCGCATGTCGAAGATGGGACTCATCCGCCACACGGCCAAAGACAAGGCAAAAGCGGTGTTCTTCTCCAAACTGATCATCATCACGGCGCTTATCCCTATCTTCTCTTTCCAGAAAGTAGAGGGTAAGATGTTCTCACCGTTGGCCTATACGCTCGGTTTCGCTTTGTTGGGCGCACTGCTGTTTACGCTGACGCTGGTACCCGTAATGTCGTCCATGCTGCTGAAAAAGAATGTACGCGAAAAGAATAATTTCTTTGTCCGTTTCATCAACGAAAAGGCAAGTGCCCTCTTCGACAAATGCTATGCACATCGCAAGCTATCCATCGGGCTGGCGAGCATCGCCGCCATCGTGGGATTGTGGATGTTCACCCTGCTGGGCACGGAGTTCCTGCCGCAACTGAACGAAGGTTCCATCTACATCCGTGCCACCCTGCCGCAAAGCATCTCGCTGGACGAATCGGTACAGCTCGCCAATCAGATGCGGCGCAAGTTAGCGGCATACCCCGAAGTGCGGCAAGTGCTCTCACAAACCGGACGCCCCAATGACGGTACGGATGCCACAGGATTCTACAACATCGAATTCCACGTAGACATCTACCCGGAAAAGGACTGGGAAAGCAAACTCAGCAAGCTGCAACTGATAGACAAAATGCAGGACGACCTTTCGCTCTATCCCGGCATCGACTTTAACTTCTCCCAGCCCATCACGGACAATGTGGAGGAAGCGGCTTCGGGCGTGAAAGGCTCCATCGCCGTGAAAGTATTCGGAAAGGACCTGTATAAATCGGAAAAGATTGCGGTACAGATAGACAAGATACTCTCCACCGTACAGGGCATCGAAGACCTCGGTGTTATCCGCAACATCGGCCAGCCGGAACTACGCATCGAACTGAACGAACAGAGCCTGGCACGCTATGGGGTAGCCAAAGAGGACGTACAGTCCATCATCGAAATGGCTATCGGAGGAAAATCGGCATCGCTGTTGTACGAAGACGAGCGGAAGTTCAACATCATGGTACGCTATAAACCGGAATACCGGCAGAATGAAGAGGAAATAGGCAAGATTCTGGTACCCACCATGAACGGAACAATGATCCCCATCAAGGAACTGGCGGAGATAAAAACCATCACAGGCCCCCTGCTGATATTCCGCGATAACCACACCCGCTTCTGCGCCGTGAAATTCTCCGTACGCGGGCGGGACATGGGTACTGCCGTGGCCGAAGCCCAAAAGAAGGTCAATGCTTCCGTACACTTGCCCGAAGGATACACGCTAAAGTGGACGGGAGACTTCGAGAACCAGCAACGTGCCACCAAACGCCTTTCGCAAGTCGTTCCGGTAAGTATCGCTATTATCTTTATCATCCTGTTCGTGCTATTCTCCAATGCACGGGATGCAGGGTTGGTATTACTGAATGTACCCTTTGCAGCCGTCGGCGGTATTATTGCGCTGCTCATCACCCACTTCAACTTCTCCATATCGGCAGGTATCGGGTTCATCGCCCTGTTCGGTATCTGTATTCAGAACGGTGTGATTATGATTTCGGACATCAAGCACAACATACAGGCACGGCTGCCATTGCCGGAAGCCATAAAGACAAGCATGCGTTCGCGCATCCGCCCCGTAGTGATGACGGCAGCCATGGCAGCCATCGGCCTGATGCCGGCAGCCATGAGTCACGGCATCGGTTCGGAATCGCAACGCCCGTTGGCAATCGTCATTATCGGCGGATTGATAGGCGCTACTTTCTTTGCCCTGTTCATCTTCCCGCTGATTGTGGAGATGGTTTACAAGAAGATGCTGTATGACAAGGAAGGTAATCTGAACCAGAGAAAACTATAAATAAGATATTCACCACAGAAAGAGCACAGAGAGTTTTTCTTTCGAGCCTTGCAAGTAACCATAATGGTGTGTTGGTACAAATAAAACAAATACAAGCCTTAAACTTAAGAAACTCTATGGCATTCTGTGGTGAATTCTCGTATATTTGTACGGTACTTTAAAAACGTTGTTTCAGTTATGGCAAAGATATTATTGGTAGAAGATGAAAGGAACATAGCCTCGTTCATCGAACGCGGACTGCATGAATTCGGTCATACGGTAAGCGTAACCCACGATGGCACCACCGCCTGGGAACTATTACAGCACGAAGCGTTCGACCTGTTAGTGCTGGATATCATCATGCCCGGAATAAACGGTCTGGACTTATGCAGGCAATACCGGCAGAAGGAAGGATATCAGACACCTGTCATCATGCTCACCGCACTCGGCACTACCGAAGACATAGTGAAAGGACTGGATGCCGGAGCGGATGACTATCTGGTAAAGCCTTTCAGCTTTCAGGAACTCGAAGCCCGCATCAAAGCACTGCTCCGCCGGGGTAGGGAAACACCGGCATTGCAACTGACCTGCAATGACCTCGTGCTGGACTGCAACACCCGCCGCGCCCAACGCGGAGAGATCAGCATCGACCTTACCGTTAAGGAATATCGCCTGCTGGAATACTTCATGACCCATCAAGGCGTCGTCCTTTCCCGTCTCACCTTGCTAAAAGACGTGTGGGACAAGAACTTCGATACCAACACCAACGTGGTAGATGTCTACGTGAACTATCTGAGAAACAAGATAGACAAGGATTTCGACACGAAGCTCATTCACACCGTTGTGGGAATGGGCTATATCATGGGTATCCGGTAACAGATAAAAAGAAAAAGCACAGCGTATGAAGATAGGTTCCAGAATAGCATTGTTTTATACCATCATCACCGTAGGGGCAATCGCTGCGGTGGTCATGGTATTCTACTTTTTCACCTCCCGCTACATCAACCATCTTTACGACTCTTACCTGATAGAAAAAGCCTATCTGACCGCTCAGAAGCATTGGGAAAAAGATGAGGTGGATGAATACAGCTACCGCGAAATCCAACAGAAATATGACGAACTGTTGCCACAGGCACAAGAGATATTGCTGAATATAGACAGTGCGTCGGCAGCCGTGAACGACACGCTGAACAAATACCTCGACAGTAACCAGCAGGCACGCCTGTTCAAAGACCTCCCGGTTCCGTTCGTCTACGGCAATCTGAGGGGTGCTGCCCTCCATTATCCCGACAATGAAGGTGACTTCATCGTACTGGTCATGGCAAGCAATAATTACGGACGCGACATTCAGAAGCACATCCTCCTGCTCGCCCTGTTCCTGCTGCTGATGAGTTGCGGACTCATCTACCTCATCGGAAGAATCTATGCCAACCGTATTCTGCATCCCCTGAAACACATCCTCAAAGAGTTGAAGCGCATCCGTGGAAACAACCTGAACATACGGATGAAAACATTCGGCAACAAGGATGAACTGGACGACCTCATCCGCACGCTGAACGGAATGCTGGACAGAATCGACACCGCTTTCCAAGCGGAAAAATCTTTCATCAGCAATGCTTCGCACGAACTGAACAACCCGCTCACCGCCATTCAGGGTGAGTGCGAAATCACCCTTCTCAAAGAGCGTTCCCCCCAAGAGTATATCGATTCGCTCCAGCGTATCTCTACCGAAAGCAAGCGCATCACCCAACTGATAAAGCACCTGCTTTTCCTCTCCCGCCAAGAAGAAGATATCCTGCAAAACGCAAGGGAAGAGGTGGATCTTGTGGTGCTTTTACGCGACTTATGCCTACAATACCCCCAAGTGATGTTCCATACCGATGTGCCGGAAGGCCATGCTCTCGTTACGGCCAATTTCTATCTGCTGCGCATAGCCTTCCAAAATGTAATCGATAATGCCCGGAAGTACTCCAAAGGGCAGGTAAATGTCAGTTTAAGCATTCGTGAAAGCGCGCCCGTCATAGAAGTGAAAGATTATGGAATCGGTATTCCGGAAGAAGAGATACAACACATTTTCCACTCTTTCTACCGGGCAAGCAACACGCGCGAGTATGCGGGACAAGGTATCGGCCTCAGCCTGTCTATGAAAATCGTATCGGTATACGGCGGCAAGATAGCGATAGAATCGCAGGTAGAAAGCTATACGAAAGTCACTATGACCTTTACCCCTGCCGGTGAGCTGGAATAGAATCAGAGTTGAGAGGTCTGCCCTACCGCACTGTATGCTTCCTGCACTACTTCCTGCGGGTATCCGCAGATTTCCAGAATGCGAATGGCATTACGTTCCGTAACCGGACCGGGTTTCAGTTTATAATCAAAAGACAAGACTCCGTTTTCCACATTCTCGCAGAAGTGATACAGGTCGTATTCATCTTTCAGCAAAGACGCCAGTTCGATGTCATGGGTAGATACGAATACGATATTGCTTTGCCGTATCAATGCCGAAAGCACCGCTTTGGCAATGGCAATGCGCTCTACGGTATTCGTTCCCTTGAACAACTCATCCAGCAAAAACAGGTGATTCCCTTCCCTGCTCAAATCAATCATCTCCTTAATCGTCTGCACCTCTTGCAGGAAAAAACTCTTTCCTTCCAGCAAACTATCCTCCATATGAATGGCGGAAGCAAGCCGCATACCCGAAGGGTAACGGAAACTGCGCGCAAAACAGGTGTTCAACGCCTCGGCAGCAAGCTGGCAAACTCCTATCGAACGGATGAAGCTCGTCTTTCCCGACATATTGGAACCGGTGATCAACACAGACTTGCCATGAAGGGTAACCGTATTGGAAACACAATGGCCGATAAGCGGATGATAGATATCCGCCACATGAAAAGATTCACCCTCACGGCAACGTCCGGGCAGTGAGTGATAGGGCAATGACTCCCGAAACATCGATACGGAACACAACACATCGACCAACCCGAAGAAACGGAACACCTGTTCTATCTTCTGCTGCTTACCCTGTAAAAGAAAAAAAGCACGGGAGGTAGAAATCGCTTCCAGCAAAAAGAACATATTCAGCAGTTCCGTAAAGAAATAGGCAATAAGAACCAGATCATTTTCCAGACGAATACCCATACGAAAAGAAGCCAGCCGCTTCCTCAAAGAGATTAAATCGGCCAAAACGCCGGTAATCTCTTTATCGACCGAAAGGCAGAGCGGGCGCTTGGCCAGTTTTTCCGATTGCTTCAACAGGTTCAATAATTGCGGAACGGAGAAAAGATATGCCTGCATCTCTGTCTTTTTGCGATAATGCAAGATAAGATTCACCAGCAAGCCTACTAACATCAGCCAAAGAAACCAGACGGAAGAAGTGACGTACAACAACCCCAAAGAAAGCACAGGGACAAATTGCAAGACCCTCAACAACCGATAAAAAGAATGGGAACTGACCGGATGATCTGCCGATAACAAGGAAGCTATCGAACAGGCGTCCGAATGATTCAACTTTTTTAATTCCTTCTGAATGTCACTGCGCAATGTCGTATCGGAAGAAAGCGTATGCAATATGTCCTCATGAACGGTTATTGCCGACGGACGATTGTAATGCAATACATCATACAGGTACTGTCTGCCCACACAAGAAGAAGTGTAATCGGCAGACAGAAAAACATCGTCCATATTCAAATCATCCCAGGTTCGTTCGGACACCAAACCGTCCGTATCCGCCTTTATCCTATGCCCATGATAAAGTGCGATGTCTGATAGTGTTTCTCCCATTTCACAAATATAACAAGAACTTGCTGAATGACAGCAAAATCAGGAGAAATAAAACGAGTCCCCTCATCAAGGGAAGATGCCAAGCCTTTGAGAAGAGTGGAAGGAGAAGTAAAGGGAGAAGACGCAGATTGACGTATTCAATAAAAGAAAAGCATCCGGAAATATTTCTCCGGATGCCCTTTTACTATGCGTACATAGCGTTACCGCTTTTTGTCAGATTAATATCTGTCACGACCGCCACCGTAACCACCGCCACGGTTACCGCCACCGTAGCCACCGCCACGATTACCACCACCGCCGTAGCTACGACGAGGAGCAGATTCTTCTTTAGGGCGAGCTACAGATACAGCAAGTTTTCTGCCATCTACTTCTGCTTCGTTCAATGCTGCAATCGCCTTATCACCGGCTTCTTCATCTGCCATCTCTACGAAACCATAACCTTTGGAACGGCCTGTCTCTCTGTCAGAAATAACTCTTGCTGAGGCTACTTCTCCATACTCTGCAAACAACTCTGTTAAATCGGAATCGCTAATGTTATAGCTCAATCCTGCAATAAAAATGTTCATCGAAAAAAAATAATTAATTCTTAAATAATAAAATGATTTTGTTAGAGAAGTCTTATTAAGGAGATAAATAACTCTGCAATAACATTGAAAAGGAACCGTATCTTACTTATCAGAAATCTTTAAAACGTGGTAAATATAGGCATTAAGTGGGGATTGAGAAAAGAAATCGGTAAATTCTTTAAAAATAAATGCAAAAAAAACAGAAAAGGGTGACAAACGGATTTCAAAAGATGACAAACAGACTTCAAAAACAGAAAACAAGACCAGTCATGTATATCCATTCCCATTTTCGAAGGACAGTATTATATTGATAAGAGGCGCCGGCCTTTAACAAAAACCTGTCGGACAATTGATAAGCGACTCCGGCACTTGTTCCCCTCGTATAGAGGGAACGTGGGGTACGGTATCTGTCGGACAGATAGTTAGTAGACATATAAAGTGAAAACTTATTCGTCAACCGATAACGAGCCTCTACATCCGAGCGAACCGCAGTAGAAGAATAAGTTTCTACCGGTAATATTCCTGAAGAGAAGTACTCCCCCCTTATTGTCAACCGTTTCAAGGGTTGCCAGAAAGAATAACTCCGGAGATTGTTCTTTTCCGGAAAAGAAACCGGAGTCATATCAGGTAAAGAAATTCCGGGATAATGACGGAGAAGATGCACATGACCGGAAGGAAGCAATTTGAAACCGGGTAATTCAAAAGCAGAAACAGGATGATTGATAATCCCCGGCTTTCGCTCGCCGGGGATTGAAATCAAATCATCCAGATGGAGTCCCTCGAACGGAACTTCCTGTGCCGCCGCCGGGGCGAAACAGAATAAACATAGAATAGTATAAATGAAAAAATCCCTCATACGGCGTCTGGCTTTGTTTATTAGACGCTCGTATAAAGGAAATGCTGTTATGGGTGTCAATTAAAAATTGAAAAAATAGATTAAATACCTATGAATGAAAAAACGATTCATTTTAGGATAAAATACGGTTACCCCCAGTATTGAACATCGTATATTCCAGTATTAAGTATCGTATATTCCAGTACGGAACACAGCCCGTTTCAATGATTCAGACTCCGTCGTCTACGGCTACGCCGTCTCTGCAACTTATTACGCTGATAACGCTGCACACGTTTATAAATCATCCAGCCGCTCATTACGCCGACCACCACAAAAATAAGTATCGTGATCCCCACACCGAGATTATCCCCTTTGATACGTGACCATATCTCGAGCACGTCTTTCGTCTTATCACCAAAATCACGAATCATGGCACAACGTTCCACCACACTACGGTCCGGATATTGGATACGGTTTATCTGAATACTATCGGCATCCGGCCCGAAAAAGTAACTGAGATCGGAATAATAAGTCAAGGTCGTATCGATTTTCTCCTCCATTATTTCGGGAGAAGCAATAGCACTTACATATCCGCAGGCATCCATATTGCGAATAGCAATATCAGGCCGACACATGAAATTGATAAAATAACTGGCTGCTTGCGGATTACGTGCATATTTCGGAATCACCCAACCGTCATACCATATATTACTGCCCTCTTCGGGCACTATATAATCGAGGTCTACTCCCACTGCATCGGCTTCTTCGATAGCCCACATAGCATCTCCGCTCCAGGTCATATTTATCCAAGCCTTGTTTTTAGTCATCATCTCTTTACCAAAATCAGCTTCCCAGCCGGCAATGTTCGGTTTCATCGCTTTCAGATATCTCTCCACAATAGCCATTGCCTGAGGAGAATAATCGTTCATCAACTGCTCTACGGTCACCTTTCCTTCGGCCAGTTCTTTGGCATGAGAGTAGATGATCGCTGTCCCGTATGCATCGCGATAGGCATCTTTCATCAGTATTTTACCGGCAAACTTCTTATCCCAAAGGCATCCCCAGGTATCTACATCCTGCTCCGTCACGAAAGCCTTATTGTAAAGGATTCCTGCCGTCCCCCACATGTAGCACACAGCATAATGATTGGCAGGGCGTCCCGGCTGACTCAGTTTATTAATCTGCTCACGGATATAAGGCGCCACATTATTCATATAATCGGGCGAATGGGCAAAAACAGTATCGATGGGCAACAACAAATCCTTTTTCAGCATACGTTCGATAATGTATTCCGAAGGACAAACCACATCAAAATCCTCATGTCCCTTTTCAATCTTGGTAAGCATGATTTCGTTGATATCGAATGTCTGATAGACAATGCGGATATCTTCTCCGGTCTGTTCCTTGTAATAAACCTGAAAATCTTCCAAAACACCCTCACCGATATAATCAGCCCAATTGTATATCTTCAGTACATTCTTGCGAGGCTCCCCGGTATTGTAACAACCGGCAAAAAGAATTCCTAAAATGAGTATAGATAGAATTTTTCTCATAACATTAATAATTATTTAATGTGCCAATACGCCAATGTGCCAATTTCCATGCGGCATGATTATTCCTTCAAATTACATCCAATTGCAGCGCAGCCAATTGGCATATTGGCACATTATTACATTATTTTTTGCTTGAACGATGATTGATGACAATGAGTAAAGCCAACACCACTACAAAAATGATAGTGGAAAGAGGGCGCAACTCCGGTGTCAATCCGCCCTTTCGGGCATCGGCATAAATATAGGTGGAAAGAGTTTCCAACCCCTCATTGCCGATGGTAAATACTGTTACTGCAAAATCATCGATGGAAAGTGTCAGTGCCAGCATGAAGCCACTGATCATCCCCGGACGGATTTCCGGAAAAATCACCTTGCGCAAAGCCTGCATGGGAGTAGCCCCTAAATCGAGCGCTGCCTCATATAAATTCGGATTCATCTGCTTAAGACGCGGAAGCACACTGAGCACCACGTAAGGCGTACAAAATGTGATGTGTGCCAACACCACCGTAGTGTATCCTTGAGAGATACCCAAAGAAACAAACAGCAGAAACAATGAAATACCGGTAATGATATCACCATTCAAAATGGGAATGCTGTTTACGAAACCAATGGTCTTACGGGCACGGTTCTTCAAGTTAAAAATGCCGATGGCAGTAATGCTTCCCAACAAAGTAGATGCAGTGGCGGCAATCAGAGCGATAGTCACCGTATTTATCAATGCATTCATCAACGAATGATGCGTTCCTGTGGTAAACAACGAAGAATAGAGTTTAGTTGAGAAACCTGTCCAGTTTCCCAATACTTTGGCTTCGGTAAACGAATAAATCACAATAATCACGATGGGCGAATAGAGCAACAACAGCAATATCCACAAATAGGCCTGGGCAAAAATCCTCTTTACCATAATCCTCCTCCTTCGTTAGAATGATCCTTATCGTCGGTACTGAACAGTGAAGTGGCCGCAATCAGCAACAACATGATGAGCGATAAGGCCGCACCGTAATTCCACATGCTATTATTGATATTCTCCTGAATGGTGGTACCGAAAAGCTTGATATTGTTCATGGTCAGCAACTCGGCAATGGCAAAAGTAGAGATGGTAGGCATAAACACCATCATGATACCACTCATCACTCCCGGCATCGACAAGGGCAATACCGCTTTCAAGAACACCTGTACCGGATTGGCCCCCAAATCTTGTGCTGCCTCTATATAACTGTGATCCATCTTCTGCAGTGTATTGTAGATGGGATAGATCATAAAAGGAATAAAGTTGTATACCATACCGAATATCAACGCCCCTTCTCCCAACGGCATTCGGAAAAAATCGAAAAGGGCAACGGTGGCTAACGTACGTACCAGAATATTGACCCACATGGGCAGGATAAACAGCACTACCAATGTCTTAGAACGGTTCAGTTTCGCATTGCTCAATATCCACGCAGCGGGATATCCTAACAGGATACATACAAGCGTCGTAATAATCGCTATTCCGATAGAATATACAAAGGTATTGATTGCTTCATGATGAGTAAAGAACTTCTCAAAGTTCTCCAAAGTAAGATGTCCGTTGTCATCCGTAAATGCATAAACCACAATAAGAAGCAACGGAATGACGACAAATATCGCCGAAAAGATAATGTAAGGAAGAGTCCAACTCTTACGTGATGAAAAAAAGACTGATAACTTATTCACCTCTGAAATTCATTTTTATTTTTTAATTACCCGGATCGCATCGGGAGGAATAGTAATACCTACGCGGTCGCCATCGTCCCAAACATCATTCGTATCCACAAACACATTCTCGTCCCAATCCGACCATACAGTCAGATGATAATGGTCACCTTTATAAAGGATGAATTTCACTTCACCGGTCAGTGTACCGTCTTCTTCGTTATCCTGGAGGATAATCTTATCGAAGCCTACCTCTACCCGAACTTCGGCACCGGCCGCGATATCCGTCACAGGTGCACACTCGAAGTTACACCCCAAAAACTCCACATGAGTCTCATCCGTCAGTTTGCCTTCGAAAGTATTGCACACGCGCTCTTTCTTCATTATATGAATATCAAAGGGTTTCACAAGCAATCCTACCTCGGCTCCCACCTCAAAGTGGTGATAATCCTGCACCAAAAACTCGTAACCACTACAAAGCACCGTCATTTCATAGTGCACCCCTTTGAATACAGAAGATTGCACTACTCCTGTCAGTTGTGCCATATCGGATACAGGAAAAATATACAGGTCTTCGGGACGAATCACCACATCTACCGGCATGTTTTCACCAAAACCTTCGTCCACACATTCGAACTCCGTACCGCAAAAACGTACCAGCTTGTCTTTGATCATGGTACCGTTCAGTATATTACTCTCACCGATAAAATCGGCAACAAACGAATTGATAGGCTCATTGTATATATCGATCGGCGTGCCTATCTGCTGAATCCGTCCCTCGCTCATCACCACAATGGTATCGCTCAGCGTCAAAGCCTCTTCCTGATCGTGAGTCACATATACAAATGTAATACCCAAACTCTTGTGCATCTCCTTCAGCTCCATCTGCATATCTTTACGCATTTTGAGATCGAGCGCAGCCAACGGTTCGTCGAGCAGCAAAACTTCAGGCTCATTGACAATGGCACGGGCAATGGCTACCCGTTGCTGTTGTCCGCCGGAGAGAGAATCGACATCACGGTATTCATAATCCGTCATACCTACCATCTTCAAAGCAGCCTTCACTTTCTTTTCAACGACCGGCTTCGGTGTCTTTTTCAGCTTCAAACCGAAAGCGATATTATCATACACATTCAGATGCGGAAAAAGAGCGTATTTCTGAAAAACCGTGTTCACCGGACGCTTATGGGGCGGTGTTTGTGTTATTTCCTTTCCCGATATTCTGATTTCACCTTCCGAAGCCGTCTGAAAGCCGGCAATAAGGCGTAACAACGTGGTCTTACCACAACCCGAAGGACCGAGAATCGTCACGAATTCTCCCTTCTTTACATTTAAGGTCACATTATCCAAAGCAGTCTTATCACCGAAAAACTTCGATACACTGTTTACTTCGATAATGTAATTGTTTTCTTGCATATTCATACTAATTTGGGGTGCAAAGGTACACATTTCTACGATTTCCTCCTACGTGTTAATCTAATATAACAGAGTTTTCCTCCGAAAGATTGAAAAATAATCTATCTTTGCATAAATATTTATTCACTAATTTTACAAAAGCATGAAAAAGTTAACTTATTTGTTCGTTGCTGCCGCCGCTTTAGGTATGGTGGCTTGCGGCGGAAACAAACCAGGCTATGTCATTACCGGTACAGTAGAGGGAGCAGCCGACGGTGACACTGTATTTTTACAGGAAGTAGTAGGCAGACAACTCAGCAAACTGGATACTGCCATTATAAAGAACGGTACATTTACATTCGAAGGCGTGCAGGACTCTGCCGTAAACCGCTATGTAACATCCGGCACAGGAAATGAAGCAATGCTTATGGACTTCTTCCTTGAAAACGGAAAAATCAATATCGCTCTGACTAAAAACAATGATTCGGCAACCGGTACAGCCAACAACGACGCCTACCAGGAGATACGCAACAAGATCAACGCGCTCAATCAGAAAGCACAACCCATCTACGAATCCATGGGAAATGCCGACATGACCGAAGAACAGAGGGCTGAAAACATGAAAGCACTCGAAGGTCTTCAGAATGAATTGGGAGAAGTTTATAAAGAGGGAATCGAAAAAAACATCACCAATCCGGTAGGTATCCACTTGTTCAAGATGAACTATTACAGCATGGAAACAGCAGAAAATGATGCTTTATTGCAACAGATTCCGGCTCAATTCCAAAACGATGCTGCCATCGTAAAAATCAAAGAGATGGTTGAAAAGCAAAAGAAAACAGCCGTCGGACAGAAATTCATCGATTTCGAAATGCAGACTCCTGACGGAAAATCTGTTAAGTTGTCGGACTATGCAGGAAAAGGGAAAGTAGTTCTTGTAGACTTCTGGGCAAGCTGGTGCGGTCCTTGTCGTCGTGAAATGCCGAACTTAGTAGAAGCTTATGCAAAATACAAAGGTAAGAACTTCGAAATCGTAGGCGTATCACTCGATCAGAATGCCGACTCTTGGAAAGAAGCTATTAAAACACTGAAAATGACATGGCCGCAGATGTCCGATTTAAAATACTGGAACAGTGAAGGCGCACAGTTGTATGCCGTAAACAGTATTCCTCATACCATGTTGATTGACGGTGAAGGAACAATCATTGCCCGTGGTTTACACGGAGAAGAACTGCAAACAAAGATTGCCGAAGCACTGAAGAAATAAAAGTCGATTCTCAAGAGAATATCACAAAAAAATCAGCCCTTGCAAATCAAACTGCAAGGGCTGTTTTTATGATGCTTTATCGGTATACCGATTGATTACACAAACCAACGTACATAACAGAAATCCTGACGGTGAGGCAGATCCGGATTCTTCGGGAACATACGGTAAGATACCTTGAAACTTCCTGCATTAGACAAGCTGTGTTTAGCCTGGAATGTATACAAATTCCCCTCTTTCTTGATGACACTGAACGGTTCTACAGAATAAACATGTTGTTTACCGTCAGCCGTTGTATAAGTAGTCACCAATTCAAGTCCTACTGCATCGTTCAAGCCCTTCTCATCGATAACATAAGTAATCGTATATTCTTTTCCGCTTTCAATGCTGCCTTTTACAAGTTCTTCTGTCTTCTCACAAGATACAACCTCAATTGAATCCCATTTCTCAACCACTTCTTCCTTCCATGCTGCAATCTCTTTTGCCTTGGCATTGTCATTGGCAGACAACATCTGGAAACGTTTGGCTTCTTTCGTGTAGAACTTGCTGTAATAATCATCGAGCTGACGCTTCATCGTATAATGAGGTGCAATCTGCGCAATAGAATTCTTGATTGTCTTCACCCAGCCTTCAGAGAATCCTTTCTTGTTACGTGCATAGAACAACGGTAGAATTTCCGTCTCAAGAATGCTGTAGATAGTAGCAGCATCCAGCTGATCCTGATGATCTTGATTCTGGTAAGTTCGCTTTTCTGTCAACGCCCATCCTGCACCTTCACGATAGCCTTCCAGCCACCATCCGTCAAGTACGGAGAAGTTAAGCACACCGTTCATCAATGCCTTCTCACCCGATGTACCGGATGCTTCGAGCGGGCGAGTCGGTGTATTCAGCCAGATATCAACACCGGATACCAGACGACGTGCCAACTGCATATCATAGTTTTCAAGGAAAATAATCTTACCCAAGAATTCCGGACGACGGGAGATCTCGATGATTCTCTTTATCAAGCCTTGTCCAGCACCATCATGCGGGTGAGCTTTTCCAGTGAAAAGGAATTGTACCGGATAATCGGGATTATTAACGATCTTAGCCAGACGCTCCAAATCGGTGAACAACAAATGAGCACGTTTGTATGTAGCAAAACGACGGCCGAAACCAATCAGCAACGCATTCGGATTGATCTTATCCATCAGAGACACAATACGTGAAGGATCACCCTGATTCTTCAACCATGTTTCACGGAACTGCTTGCGGATGTAGTCCACCAGCTTGTTCTTCATGGTCATACGGGTCTTCCAGATTTCTTCATCAGCCACATTATAGATAGCCTCCCAAATCTTCGGATTAGACTGATCATACAAGAAATTCTCATTGAAATACTTCGCATACAACTGCTTCCATTCCGTAGCACTCCATGTAGGGAAGTGGACACCATTGGTAACATAACCCACATGACTCTCTTCCGGGAAATAGCCTTTCCAGATAGAAGAGAACATTTCCTGAGAAACCTTTCCATGCAACCAACTCACACCATTTACTTCCTGAGAAGTATTGCAGGCAAACACAGACATGCAGAAACGTTCGCCCTTATCACCCGGGTTATTACGTCCGAGATCCATCAGATCGTCCCAACTGATACCCATCATAGCAGGATATCCTCCCATATACTTGCCGAAAAGGCCTTCGTCGAAATAGTCGTGTCCGGCAGGAACCGGAGTATGAACCGTATAAAGAGAAGAAGCGCGAACAAGCTCGATGGCCTGATCGAAAGTAAGACCGGTAGCCACATAGTCGCAGATACGCTGAACATTGATCAGTGCAGCATGTCCTTCATTACAATGATAAATATCTTTCTTGATACCTAATGCTTTCAGAGTCAAGATACCACCGATACCCAACAGGATTTCCTGTTTCAGACGGTTTTCCCAATCACCACCGTACAGTTGGTGAGTAATAGGACGGTCGAACTCGCTATTCATTTCATTATCCGTATCCAGCAGATACAGAGAAATACGGCCTACATTCACACGCCATACATTAGCATGTACGAAGTAGTTCATATAAGGAACGTCCACTACCATCTGTTTGCCGTCTGCATCGAGCACACGGTCGATAGGCAATTGGCCGAAGTTTTGCGCTTCGTAGTTGGCAATCTGCTGTCCGTCCATAGACAATGACTGGGTAAAGTAGCCATAACGATAAAGGAACCCTACTGCACAAAGGTCCACGTTACTGTCAGAAGCTTCTTTCAGATAGTCGCCGGCAAGTACACCCAAACCTCCGGAATATATTTTAAGAACATTCGTTAAACCATACTCCATGCTGAAATAAGCCACAGAGGGACGAGTAGCGTCCGGTTTCACATCCATATAGTCTCTGAACTTAGTATAAACATCATTCATGCGCTTCAGGATAACTTTATCTTTTGATAAAGCTTCCAGCTTCTCATAACTCATACGTTCCAGAAGCAGCACAGGGTTCTGACCCACTTCTTTCCACAAAGCCGGATCCAAATCTCTGAATAATTCGGTTGCTTCATAGTTCCAGGCCCACCAAATGTTGCGTGCTATTTCAGACAACTTTTCCAATTCCGCCGGAACACGTGACTTTACAGTCACCTCTTTCCAGTTCGGAGTGTTTACATTACTAACTTTAACTTTCATAATGTTATCATTTACTTGTTTGATAAATAATTTAATTCAGCTGACGTTTCATTGCATTGCGTAAAGCAATATCATAAGCCTCATAATAATATTTAATAAAGTGTTTCCACAACGCCTTCTCTGCGATTTCGGCGGCATGTTTGCGGATTTCCTTCACTTCATTTTCTGTTTTTGCGGAGAATAGCGAGACTGTATCTTTGATACCATCGGCCACCTCGGAATAATTATAATCCGAACGGTGCAACACTTCCACCCCGCCATCAATACCATTCTGTTTTTTCAAGCTCTTCACCCAAAGACCGAAACCGGCAAGATCAGTAGTAATGGTAGGCACACGGAAAGCCACACTCTCCAAAGGCGTATATCCCCAAGGTTCATAATAAGACGGATAAACGCTAAGATCCTGTCCCAACAACAGATCATAATAATCCTTATTCAAGATTCCATCCCTGCCATTCAGATAACAAGGCACAAAAATCACTTTCACTTTATCTTCGGGATGATTGCTCATTCCAAGATATTTCAACATATCAAGCACCTGGTCATGCGTCATATTATGCAACCAATGCGTGATAAAAGGCACTTCCAACGGAGTATCGAACTTGTCTTTACTTTTCAGACGCGCCTGCAAATCTTCACGGGGATCACCCACCCAGCCGGGAACATTGACAAAAGCCAATACGTCTCTCTTCAAGTTCTTATCCCGGCACAAACGGTTCAATGATTCCAGAAACACATCGATACCTTTGTTCTTAAATTCATAACGTCCACTGGTTCCGATAATTAACGTATCATCACCCAAATTTGTTCCCAATAATTTATTGGCAACATTCAGCATAACCGAACGGGCACGTTTACGTTTGCCGGTGAAAGTACTTCCTTTAGGAACGAAATCGTCCTCAAAACCATTCATCAATACCACATCGGCCGCTTTATCAAGCAACTCTTTACATTCGTTATTGGTTATTTCACTTACCGTCGTAAAACAGTCCACATAATGAGCTGTCTGCTTTTCGATGGAATGTTTGGACTGCATATTCAGCTCTCCGGCCATCTGATCACCGTTATAAGCAAACAGGTAATCATACAGAGGTTTGTTGTTTCCCGCAATGGAACGTCCGATAGACGTAGCATGGGTCGTAAAGATCGTCGCAATTTCCGGTACAGCCGTTTGCAGATAAAGCGCTCCTAATCCGGTCATCCATTCATGTGCCTGATAAACAGCTTTATCGTTCTCCGTCAGATTGTAGCGATAAAAACTTTCCACTACTTTACCGGCAGCATACGAAAACATCGATGCTTCATCATAGTCGCCATAAGCATGCAGCGAATCTACCTGAAAACGATTCCACATCTCTGTATATATTTCATTCTTTTCTGCAAAGAACGACTGAAAGTCTACTAATATCACAATGGGATTGCCCGGAATATTCCAACGTCCTACACGGACGGAAAGATTATCTTTTTCACAGGCATGTTCTTTCCATGCCGCACAAAGATTGTCGGACTCTATAAACAAAGGATTATCCTTACCTTGCCACACGTCCGGACCAATAAAGAACAATTTATCACGAAAAGCGGTCTGTAATGTGTTTGCCCTTGTGGACAGAACAGTGTAGATTCCTCCTACCTTATTACACACCTCCCAACTGGCTTCGAAGATATAATCGGGGGTTAATAAATCTTTTACCATATAATTGTTTAGAACTCTTTTTTATTAAGCGACTGCAAAAATACGCATTATTTATTGAAAAATAATGGTTTATGCAGAAAATATGAATTGACAGGAAGCCACAAACGTTTGCAATCCCCCTTCAGCAGGGCGTTTCATTCTATTCTTTGAATGGACATGCATCAAAAAAAAAATGATCATATGCTCTCGATAAAAAAGACTCCTGCAATACGATATTACAGGAGTCTTTCATATTTTTTTATATATCCGGCTTATGCCAAAGCACTACCAATCAAGAAAGTAGCAGCCAAAGCTACGATTGCATAAAGTTCCGGGAATACAGCAAGGATCAGTGTATTACTGAACACGTTGTGACCTTGACCGATAGCAGCGATACCATTGGCACAAACCTGTCCCTGGCGGATCGCTGAGAACAAAGCAACCAATCCCAAAGCAATACCTGCACCCAATACGGCAGAAGCCTGAATAGCTGTGATCTGAGGAGTCAGGATACCGAAAATCGTTTGGAACATAAAGTAGCCGGCGAAACCATACAAACCCTGTGTACCCGGAAGGGCTGTCAATACAAGGAAGTTACCAAATGCGCTATCATTCTTTTTCAATGCGCCGATGGCAGCGTTACCTGCAATCGTTACCCCGTATGCACTACCGATACCCGACAAACCAACCATTACCGCGATGCCAATGTAGGCAATAAACAAATTCATTTCCATAATTTTATTCTGTTTTTATTGTTTAATTTTAAATCTTTGTTTCTTTATTTCTTAAAAGGTTTATACTCTTTACCACCGCCTTCATATCCGGAATTCTTGAAGAATTCCACAAATGTCAGACGCATGGGGTGAACCATCGCACCGAGTACATTCATAAATATATTGATGGCATGGCCGATCACAAAGATCAGTACCATCACAATCGGTCCTAAAACAGCATTATCAGGACTCATTCCGGTTGCGAGACTATTGAATACTCCTGCCAAAATACCTCCTGAAAGCCCGAGAGCGAACAGACGGACATACGAAAGCACATCACCCAGCAAACCGGTAACCATGTTGTAGGAATCCCACAAACCGAGTCCGATATTCAGGAACACATTCTTTCCGGGAGTATTGAAAAGGAATATCATCACACCGGCAATACCGAGTATTACCAAATGCACCGTACCGCCCATCGGTAATATTTCCGGAAGCAAAGCCGAAACACCCATAGACAATAACAGGATAATCCATCCGATCGTTGCAACGGCATATTTAAAGCCAAACTGTATCGTTTGGTTCACCGCTTTCAGCACCATACCGAACATGATCTGTATCACTCCCAATATTAACGAGAGCTGGAACATATCGTTATTATCCATGAAGACCGCATGTTTCAACCTCTGTACAATCGGCCAATCCAGATCGTAGATATTTGCTCCGAAAAAAGTTCCCGTCAACAATCCGCAAAAGAAAGTAGAAGCAGCCAGTACCTGGATCAGCGAAATGATCGACTTGGTAGAAGCAGTCAACTTCTTAGCCATCAGACGATATGCCGTAGCACCCGCAAAAAGAAATAATCCATACCCCGAATCGCCGAGACAAAGCCCGAAGAAAACCATAAAGAACGGAGCAAAGAACGGAGTTAAGTCCAATTCGTTATACTTCGGCAGCATATAGAGCTTGCAAATCGGTTCGAACCAGGAAAAGAATCCCTTATTATTCAATTCGATCGGCACATTATCTTCTGGCGTGGGATCGGAAAGTTCGTAATAGACATGAGACGAATCGAGGAAAGCCTCAATCTCTATCTTGTTACGGGCAGGAACCCAACCTTCAAGCAACATCAGTTTTTCACCGGCAGCCTGTTCTGTGCTCAACACTACTTTAGAAAACTCGATATTATTCTGTAAATCCCTCTCCATCTCCTTCAGGGAAGGAATATCCTTTTCGGCCAACAAAGCAAGCTTTCCTTCATTTTCAGTAATAGCCTGTTCCGTTTCGGCATAAAGCTGATTCACGCGAGTCAGTGAGTAAGCCGGCAACTTGGCCTGCTCTACATCCAGATCGACTTCTGCTCCGTCTTTCGTTACGGTTATAAAGAATACTTTTGAAGATATACGACTGATAACCATCGCATTATATTCCGTTTCCCATTCTTCTTTATAATTTCCTTCCGAACAGGTATAAAACCCTACCGTATAGCCAGCCTCATTCAACCGACGAACATTTTCCGGTTCGAAGTCGCCCCATGCAGTCAAGGCATCCCGCTCTTTTGCATAACCCTGCAACTGTTGGGTCAGTTTACTCTTTTCCGTCTGCAACGCATCTATCTCATCCAGTACTTGTGCACCCCGTTGAGGAGTCCCCCCCTCTTTGGCAACTGCCGTATTCTTATCGAGCTTCACATTCTGGAGCAACTTTATGGCAGCCGCCAGACGCGACGAAAGACGAATACTGTCCTGCAACTCGGCATTCTCAGCTATACCCTGCTGTTTTTCAACAATGTGCACCACGCCAAGCTCGCGAAGACTATTCAGAAAATCTTCGTATTCCTTATGATAAGCCAGGAACGTGAGTTTCTTCATTTTTGTAATCATGCCTCTATCTCCTTCCTTTTTTCCTGCTGGGATTTCAGAATCTTCTGCGACGACTTGGATAAGTTTTCCTCATCCTCCATGAAACGTTTGATCTTTCGCAGTGCATCCTGATACCCCGGTATCTGTACCTTCTCAAAAAGGTTCACTTTCTGAGTGGTCTTTTTTCTTGCATGTTCCAACAAGTTCAGTTTGGCGAGTATAAACTCTCTTTCGATAGCCGTTTGTGCAAGCTGCTTCAACAGATGCAGCCCGTCGGCATACCACTTGGGAGCGTTAAACATACTGTACGGCCGTATCTCAAAATCTACATTTTCGAGTAACGGCACCCGTACACCGGCAATCTTTTTCACGCCAAGATGAACATCATTTACCTTTATCAATGAGGCGTCAAACTCATTCCAAAGTGCGAACATGGCTTCATAAGCCTGGATTTGTTTCTCCAGCCTTTCTTCCAGATCGGCCGCTTCCGTCTTGCAGCGCTTCACCTCCATGCGCAGGGCACTCTCCTTGTTCTTAATAATAGGCAGAGTACGTACCCGCACTTTCAGTTGTTTCTCCAATAGCTGAAGGGACGTCTTATTATATTGAAACTTTATAGCCATCTCATTTATTTTACTGTTTTAACCATTTACCAACAGACAATCGAAACAACTCTTTTCGCTATTACAATCTACAAAAATCCAATCGCACGACTGTAAACTGCCTGATCGTAAATCCAATTATTTCGGCCAATACTGTTCTACCAGTTCTTTCTTCATATTCACCTCTTCCGGACGAAAATACTTACCGAACAATCCCCAAGCTACATCCAGCATTTCGGTAGTATCAAGATTTACATCGATAGCAAGTAACTGATTGGAGTAGTCTTTTGCAAAAGCCAAAGTACGTTCGTCATAATTAGTCAGGTCGAAACCGTTTTCCAACTTTGTCTTGGCATTGGCGGCATCGGCATACAGACGTACGGCGGCATTCATCACCTGCGGATGGTCCTTACGTGTCTTCTTACCGGTTACCAACTGTTTCAAGCGGGATAAAGAACGGAACGGATCGACAATAACCTTACCGATATCACTGTCACGACGCAGGAACAACTGGCCTTCGGTGATATATCCCGTATTATCGGGCACAGCATGCGTAATATCACCACCGGACAAAGTAGTCACGGCAATAATCGTGATAGAACCGCCGGAAGGGAACTGCACCGCCTTTTCGTAGATCTTCGCCAAGTCCGAATAAAGCGAACCGGGCATAGAATCTTTCGAAGGAATCTGGTCCATACGGTTGGACACGATTGCCAAAGCATCGGCATAAGAGGTCATATCGGTAAGCAATACCAGTACTTTCTCATTGTGCTCCACCGCAAAATATTCAGCAGCAGTCAATGCCATATCGGGAATCAACAGACGTTCCACCGGAGGATTCTCCGTCGTATTCATAAAGCTGACAATACGGTCGAGTGCACCGGCATTGGAGAATACATTCTTGAAATACAGGTAGTCGTCATTCGTCATACCCATACCACCGAGGATAATCTTATCCGTTTCGGCACGCAAGGCCACGTTTGCCATTACCTGGTTAAAAGGCTGGTCAGGGTCGGCAAAGAACGGAATCTTCTGTCCGGATACCAATGTATTGTTCAGGTCGATACCGGCAATACCCGTTGCAATAAGTTCCGACGGTTGCTTACGGCGAACCGGATTTACAGACGGACCACCGATCTCCACTTCCTGTCCTTCAATTTCCGGTCCCCCGTCGATAGGGTCGCCAAACGCATTGAAAAAACGACCGGCAAGCTGCTCGCTTACTTTGATCGTAGGCGATTTGCCCAGGAACACGACTTCCGCATTGGTCGGGATACCTTCGGTACCTTCGAACACCTGCAACGTCACTTCATCACCGGCAATTTTTACCACCTGGGCCAGTTTGCCATTCACGGTGCCCAACTCGTCATACCCCACTCCCGTCGCTTTCAGCGAACAGGTAGCTTTCGTAATCTGAGTGATCTTGGTATATATCTTTTGAAATGCTTTTGTTGCCATCTATTTACTATTTAGCTATTTACGATTTACTATTTAACACTTCTTTCATCAATCAGCTCTTTCAGCTGCTTCCGGAAGTCTTCGTACTGTTCCGACTGGAATTTGGAGTAGTTCATCTGTTTGCAGATGTTAATCATCTTCTTGAAATAATCCATTACTTCATTGAAGTTTTCAAATTCGAATTCAGTGTGGCAGATATCAATTACCATGTTCAGAATAGTTTCCTGACGTTCCATCGGAGTCACGGCATCTATCTCGTCGAAAGCATCCTGCTGCAGGATCACGAAGTCGATCAGTTCCGATTTCCAGAAAGTAACGTGATATTCTACAGGTACACCGTCGTCACCAAGAATGTTGATCTGCTCGGCAATCTCTTTACCACGCTGCAAACGGGTCTTGATTTCATTTACCTTCCCGATCCATTCACCGTTGATATGTTCGGAGATATATGCTTCAAATTCCGGATATTCGATGTATTTGGAATAAGAATCGATCGGATTCACTGCCGGATAACGTTTCTTATCGGCACGATCCTGTTCAAGTGCATAAAAACAACGGGCCACCTTCTTGGTGTTCTCGGTAACAGGCTCTTTCAAGTTACCACCGGCCGGAGACACCGTACCGATAAAAGTAATAGAACCCGATGCTCCATTATCCAGTTTCACATAACCGGCACGGCCGTAGAAATTGGAAATGATAGACGATAAGTCCATCGGGAACGCATCCGGTCCGGGCAACTCTTCCATACGGTTGGACATTTCGCGCAATGCCTGTGCCCATCGGGAAGTAGAATCGGCCATCAACAGAATCTTCAATCCCATCGCGCGATAGTACTCTGCAATGGTCATCGCTGTATATACGGATGCCTCACGGGCAGCCACCGGCATGTTCGAAGTATTTGCAATAATAATAGTACGCTCCATCAGCTTGCGTCCTGTATGCGGGTCAACCAGCTCGGGGAATTCGGTAAAGATTTCCACAACCTCATTGGCACGCTCACCACAAGCAGCGATAATCACAATATCCGCTTCCGCCTGTTTAGAGATGGCATGCTGAAGCACTGTCTTACCCGTACCGAAAGGGCCAGGGATAAAGCCCGTTCCTCCCTCTACAATCGGATTCACCGTGTCGATAACACGAACTCCGGTTTCCAGCAATTTAAAAGGACGGGGCTTTTCTTTATAATTAGTCATTGCACGCTTCACCGGCCATCTCTGAATCATATTGACTGTAATATCCTTACCTTCTTCATCGGTGAGTACGGCAATGGTATCTTCAATCTTATAATCCCCTTCGGCAGCAACAGACTTCACCGTGCAGGTTCCTTTCAGTGTAAAAGGCGCCATAATCTTCAGCGGCTGGAAATTTTCGTCTACCTGTCCCAACCATGCCGAAGCTTCCACCTTGTCGCCTACATTTACCAACGGCACGAAATGCCACTTTTTTTCTTTATCCAACGGATATGTATATTGTCCTCTCTTAAGGAAAACACCATCCATCTTGTCGAGGTCGTTTTGCAGACCGTCGTAGTTTTTCGATAACATGCCCGGACCCAGAGTCACCTCAAGCATGTGTCCTGTAAATTCGGCTTCCGCTCCCACTTTCAACCCACGGGTGCTTTCAAACACCTGGACATATACATGCGAACCTACCACCTTAATCACCTCCGCCATCAACTTATCGCCACCGGTAGAGATATAACAAATCTCATTCTGAGATACCGGTCCGTCAACGACGAGGGTCACCATGTTGGCAATAACGCCACTAACAGTT